>Ga0118677_10002875_pt1 | contig 33770 bp, 25 predicted proteins | sample AliMusrvi5mmetaG_FD_86154 | JGI IMG/M metagenome (GOLD analysis project Ga0118677, IMG submission 86154) | reverse complement strand
CCATGGACGGCGGGGCTTTGGGCATCCATGCAATCTGAATTCCGGCGGTCCATGCCGGAATAGCTGAAGGATATTCCTAATCAGGTACATCTATGAAAAGAGTATGTGAGTAGGAATAAATCATTATGTACAGCGTTTTCATCTTTAAAATATACCTAATAAATGATATTCAGTTAACGCTGCAAGTTAACTGAATATCTTGCCCTTTCATGCAAGTTATCAAGTAACTCTTTGATGTTGAAAACGCTGTATATCCGTTGAATTAGATTGGAAGTGACTCCGACGTAAAGGGTTCCGAAGCGGTGGCTTGCGAGGATGTAGACGCAGGGGTGTTTCTCCATAGAGGTTGTTTTAGTGTGGTTGGTTAGTTTTTTTGGATTTTGTACATTGGGAGAGTTACCATCTCTGGCCTGGATTTCGGCATCCCTGCCGAAATGACGGCTTTCCTAGCTTGGCTGGAATGCGTATAACCACGGGGGTTGGGATATAACTTCCTTGCACAGTAGGCCGGAATAAGCCCGTTCACGGGCGTTTCCGGCATAACCCCGACAAGTTCGGTCGGCGTGTCTTTGCTACATTTAGCTTCTTTCGGGAAATTATATTTGACCAAATCCTTGGAGCTTGGGAACAAGAAAAACGTGCGCCTAGCCCACCCTGCGACTAGTTTTGGAAAAGTTGCCCGCGCAGTCGCTGCCATTCTTCTTGGCTGTAACCGGCTTCCGGGCCTAGGCTTGTCAATAGCATTGCCCCTCACCCTGCCCTTTCCCGGAGACAGAGGGTTCTTTTGAGCCACATTATCCGCACAGGCCATCCTTGCTCCAAATACTCTTCCAACATCGCAGGGCGACCAGGAAGTCCATGCAGTTCGCTGTCTAGCCATTCCGTGACGGCAAGCCGCAAGCGTTCCCCACGGCGGGTTGTCGGGGTTTCTTCCAGCAGCGCATCTACCCCGCCTTCCGCCGCCAAACCCAGACTCGCCAGCCTAGCCAGCGCGTCAGTGTCTTCAATGCAAAGGGAAAAAGCATCAATCCAGTTCCGTTCGGCACTATCCAACGAAGTCCATAACGGCACATCCAGCAGCGTGGTGACGGGAAGTTTGCGGTCTTGCGGGTTGAGTAATTGCCGCCGTAATGCTTGCAGAAAGGGCGAGGCAGGATGATGGCTTGCCGCCAAAGCCAAGGCCAGCCCACGCAAGGCTTGCCGTAGCGCATCCAGCACGGCTTGCTGCAAATCGTGGTTGACAGGCAATCGCCCATCTTGCAACTTGGCGGCGAGCATTGCCTCCATTTGTTTCAAACCGCTGTCGGTGCGGTTGGAGAGGATGTTGGCGATCATGCTGCCCAAAAACGGGGCGAAGCCGTTGAAGCCAAGATAAGTGAGCAATTCCATCAGTGCGATGCCTCTTTAGGGGATTTCCAATAATGAAACTACCAAAACCGAAATGAATTATCCACAAAATCAAGAACAATCACCTCGCCAAGCTGGTGCTTGGCGCTCCCGGAAGGAACGCCAAGCACCAGCTTGGCCTTTGGACGATGCCAAATCGAGTGCAAAAGACTTTATCGGAAACCTATCTGTGGCCTTGTCGTTGCTGCATTAGTCAATGGTTTCCGATAAAGTCTAAACAGTCAATTAACCATGAAACCATCAGGCAAACATTGAAATAGCCAGATCATTGATTATGTTGACTGAAATTTTTTGATGGTGAAAAAACAAGAAACCAAGCTATTCACTAGGTAAATCAGGCACTAGTCATTATTCCTCTTTAGAAGTATTCTAGCGGCTTTAATTCTTCCAAACTTAGCTTACATGGAGAAATGCAATGATCAGTCCCAAGCCCAGTGATAAGACACGTCCTGCGGATTTGGTACAACATGGCAAAGGAACCGGCCCTGTTCGCACACAACGCCCGGTCTACCAAGACTTACTCCCCCCTTGCAATAACGCCTGTCCTGCGGGCGAAAATATCCAAGCATGGCTGTCCCTTGTCCAGGCTGGCCAATACGAACGGGCTTGGCAAACGCTGATGAGGGACAACCCGCTTCCCGCCGTCCACGGAAGGGTTTGCTACCATCCCTGCGAAACTAATTGCAACCGCAAGGAGGTGGATAGCTCGGTCAGCATCCACGCGGTGGAGCGGTTTTTGGGTGACAGTGCGTTGCGCGAAGGCTGGAAAGTCAAGATTGACGCAGCCCCCAGCGGTAAACGGATTCTAGTGGTTGGAGGCGGCCCTAGCGGTTTGTCCGCTGCCTATCATTTGACTCGTCTTGGACATACCGTCGAAATTCACGAGGCCGGACCCATGGCGGGTGGGATGATGCATTTCGGCATTCCGGCTTACCGTTTGCCGCGCCAAGAACTGGATCAAGAAATTCGCCGGATCGAAGAAATGGGCGTAAAAATCTTCCTGAACCGTAAAGTTCAAGATGTTTTGGCGGAAAAGGAAACCGGGCGATTTGATGCCGTGTTCATTGCCATCGGCGCACATATCAGCAAGCGAGTCGATATTCCAGCGCGGGATGCCGGCAAGATTTTGGATGCCGTCAGCTTCTTGCGCGAGGCGGCAGCGGGCGAAGCCCCTCCCTTGTTAGGACGGCGTGTCGCCATCTATGGCGGCGGCAATACCGCGATGGATGCGGCGCGAACGGCCAAGCGCCTAGGTGCCGAGGAAGCCTTGATTATTTACCGGCGCGACCGGGAGCATATGCCAGCCCACTCCTTTGAAGCCGATGAGGCGATGGAAGAGGGTGTCAAAATCAATTGGCTACGCACCATCAAAGAAATCGACCAGACGCATATCCAAGTCGAGGTCATGACCATCAACGACGAAGGCTTTCCCGAGCCGACCGGCCAATTTGAGACTTTGGAAGCCGACGCTTTGATACTAGCCCTAGGCCAAGACACTGACACAGGGTTCCTGAAAAACGTGCCGGGAATCGAGTTCAAGCGCGATGGCACGGTGTTAGTCGATGCCAATATGATGACCGGGCATCCCGGCGTTTTTGCCGGCGGTGACATGGTGCCCAGCGAAAGGACGGTGACTATTGCGGTGGGGCATGGCAAAAAAGCCGCCCGACACATCGACGCTTTCTTGAACGATGGGCAATATGCCAAAGCGCCCAAGCACGATATCGTCGGTTTTGAAAAGCTGCACATTTGGTATGACACCGAAGCTCGGCAAACGCTCCAAGACTCCCTGGAATTGGACAAGCGGGCGTTTGGATTTGACGAAGTTGTCAAAGGGCTAGGCGAAGCCGAAGCTTTGTACGAGGCAAGGCGTTGCTTTTCGTGTGGCAACTGTTTTGAGTGCGACGGTTGTTACGGTGCGTGTCCCGAACAGGCCATCGTCAAATTAGGCCCAGGCAATCGTTACCGTTACGACTATGACCGCTGCACAGGCTGCGCCGTATGCTTTGAGCAGTGTCCCTGCCATGCCATCGAAATGAACCCGGAACCAGGAGTCTAACCCATGAAACCGTCACAGGTTACTACGCTTGAAGGCAATGAGGCCGTGGCGTACATCGCTTATCGCGTCAATGAAGTATGTGCCATTTACCCTATCACACCTTCATCGACCATGGCCGAATTGGCCGATCAATGGGCATCCGAGGGCAAAACCAATATTTGGGGCAATATTCCCCTAGTGGTTGAGATGCAAAGCGAGGGAGGCGCTGCCGGCACGGTGCATGGCGCTCTCCAGACGGGTGCCATGACCACCACGTTCACGGCTTCGCAAGGGCTGTTGTTAATGATCCCGAACCTGTACAAAATGGCCGGGGAATTGACTTCGGCGGTGTTGCATGTGGCAGCGAGATCGTTGGCCGCTCAAGGGCTGTCGATTTTCGGCGACCATTCCGATGTTGCCGCCGTGCGCCAAACGGGGTTTGCCCAACTGGCTTCCAGCACGGTGCAAGAGGGTCACGACATGGCGCTGTTGGCCCAAGCCAGTACTTTGGAGGGAAGGATACCCTTCATCCATTTTTTCGATGGCTTCCGAACCTCGCATGAAGTCAACAAGCTCACCCTCATCCCCGATGAAACGATCCGAATGATGATTGATGCCGAGCAGGTTCGCGCCCACCGGGGCAGGGGATTAAACCCTGACCACCCTTTCATCCGTGGTACGGCACAAAACCCAGACATCTATTTTCAGGCAAGGGAAACGGTCAATCCGTTTTATGCCCAATTGCCGTCCATCGTTCAGCAAAAGATGGATGCATTTGCCGAACTGACGGGCAGAAGCTACCATCTCTTCGATTATTTTGGACATCCCGAAGCGGAGCGGGTGGTGGTCATCATCGGTTCGGGTGCGCAAACCTTGATTGAAACCGTCACTTACCTGCAAACGCAGGGTGAAAAGGTCGGTGTGGTCAATGTGCGCCTCTGCCTGCCCTTCTCTGCCGAGCATTTCATCAAGGTTTTGCCGGCCACCGTGAAGGCCATCACCGTACTGGACCGCATCAAATCCCCAGGGGCCACTGGCGAACCCTTGTATGCTGATGTGGTCACCGTTTTGGCGGAAGCCTATGCCAACGGAACGCTGCCTACTCCCGCCATTCCGCGAATTACCGGGGGCCGTTACGGCTTGTCATCCAAAGAGTTTACCCCGGCTATGGCAAAATCAGTGCTGGACGAACTCAAGAAGGACAAGCCGAAAAACCATTTCACCATCGGCATTGATGACGATGTGTCGCATAGCAGCTTGGAATACGATGCTGCCTTTGATATCGAACCGGATGAGGTTGTCCGCGCCTTGTTCATCGGCCTAGGTGCCGACGGTACTGTCGGTGCCAACAAAAATAGCATTAAAATCATTGGCGAATCGACACCCTTGTACGCCCAAGGCTATTTTGTCTATGATTCGAAAAAATCGGGTTCGCGGACGGTTTCCCATGTGCGCTTTGGGCCGAATCCAATCAACTCGCCCTATTTAATTCATTCGGCCAGCTTTATCGGCTGCCACCAGTTCGTCTTCGCAGAAAAAATAGACGTATTGGAAAACGCCGGCCATGGCGCAACCTTTCTGTTGAATAGCCCCTATGGACCCGATGAGGTCTGGGACCGACTGCCCCGCAGCTTGCAGCAAGAGATCATCGACAAGGATATCCGGTTTTATGTGATTGATGCGTCCAAAGTGGCTTTGGATACGGGCATGGGCAACCGCACCAACACCATCATGCAAACCTGTTTTTTTGCCATTTCGGGCGTACTGCCTAGGGAAGAAGCCATCGCCAAAATCAAGGAGTCGATCAAAAAAACCTATGGCAAGAAGGGCGAGGATGTCGTCAAGAAAAACTATATCGCGGTGGATCAAACCCTGGCCCGGCTGTATAAAATTGACGTGCCGAAAGAGGCCAAGGGCACTATCGACCTACCGCCGACGGTGTCCTCAAAAGCACCTGAATTCGTGCAACAGGTGACGGCGATGATGATGGCGGGCAAGGGCGACCAATTGCCAGTCTCCATGCTACCCATAGACGGCACCTATCCGAGCGGCACGACGCAATGGGAAAAGCGCAATATCTCTGCTTTTGTCCCGATTTGGGAGCCTGATATTTGCATCCAGTGTGGAAATTGTAGCTTTGTTTGTCCACACGGTGTCATCCGTTCCAAGTTCTATCCCGAAACGCGGCTGAAGAATGCGCCGGAAGCGTTCAAATCCGCCCAGATCAATGCACGGGGCTTCCCTGACACGCGCTATACCCTGCAAGTCTATGTCGAGGATTGCACCGGTTGTAACTTGTGTGTGGAAGTATGCCCGGCCAAGAGCCTTCAGCAAAGCGGGGTCAAGGCCATCAACATGAAACCCAAAGAGCCTATTCTCAAACAAGAACTTGCCAATATCAGGTTCTTTGAAAGCATTCCATTCAATGACCGTTCCAAGGTGGATTTTTCCTCGGTCCGGGGCACCCAATTTCTGGAACCGTTGTTTGAGTTTTCCGGTGCCTGCGCGGGTTGCGGCGAAACGCCTTATGTCCGCTTGTTGTCACAATTGTTCGGCGACCGCCTGATCATGGCCAATGCCACCGGTTGCTCATCCATTTACGGCGGCAATTTGCCCACCACGCCTTGGACCAAAAATGCGGAGGGGCGCGGACCGGCATGGTCCAACTCGCTGTTTGAAGACAATGCCGAATTTGGCTTGGGTTTCCGCCTGACTGCCGACAAGCATTTGGAAGTGGCAATTCAGCTAGCCTTGGAACTCAAGGGTGCGGTCAATCCGGCACTGGTCGATCAAATCATCGAAGCTCCGCAAGCCACCGAGTCGCAGATCCGCGACCAGCGCATCCGGGTTGCGGAATTGAAGGCGGCTTTGATCATTCTGGATACCGAGAAGGCCAAGGATTTGCTTTCCGTGGCCGACCATTTAGTCCATCGTAGCATCTGGATCATGGGCGGTGACGGTTGGGCTTATGACATTGGCTCGTCGGGTGTAGACCATGTGTTGGCCAGTGGCAGGAACATCAACATCCTCGTGCTGGATACCGAAGTTTATTCCAATACGGGTGGTCAGATGTCCAAATCCACCCCGATGGGCGCGGTGGCGAAGTTTGCCGCCGGGGGCAAACCAGTAGCCAAAAAAGACCTCGCCCTGCAAGCCATATCCTACGGTAGTGTTTATGTGGCCAGGATCGCCATGGGGGCCAATCCGCAGCAAACTTTGCTTGCACTGCGCGAGGCGGAAGCCTATCCGGGTCCGTCCCTAGTGCTGGCTTACAGCCATTGCATCGCCCATGGCATCAACATGGAGCATGGGCTTAAACAGCAAGACCTAGCCGTGGCCTGCGGTCATTGGCCTTTGATTCGCTATAACCCGGCACTGCGCGAATCGGACAGGAATCCCTTCGTGCTCGACTCGCCGCGACCGGCCATTAAGTTGAAGGATTACGCCTTCAACGAACTGCGTTATAAGATGCTGTCCCGCAGCCATCCCGCCGAGAGCGAGGAACTGATGAAATTGGCACAGCAGGTGGTCAATCAGAAATGGGAAATTTACGAAGAAATGGCAAGCGGAAGCGGTTCACGTTTTCATCCTGACGCAAGCGTCAAACAAAAATCCAAAAAGTAAGGAGTTCTGTGATGGACTTTACAACAAACTACATGGGGCTGAAACTGCTGCATCCCATCGTCGCTTCGGCTGGGCCTCTTTCCGGCACCTTGGACGGAATCAAACGGCTGGAAGATGGCGGCGCGGCGGCGGTCGTGATGTTTTCTTTGTTTGAAGAGAATATCCGGCACGAAAATGAGGCTTTTTCGCACCTGATGGAATCGGGTACGCAAAGCTTCGCCGAATCACTCAGTTATTTTCCTGATGTCGATTCCTTTCATGTCGGACCGGACAGTTATCTCAATCTGCTAAGGCAAGCCTCGGAATCGGTCGAAGTGCCCGTCATCGCCAGCCTCAATTGTGTCACTGGCGAGGGGTGGATTGACTATGCCAAGCAGATGCAACAGGCTGGCGCTAGCGGGCTTGAATTAAATATTTATTCGGTCGAAGCCGATCTTGATGCCACTAGTGAAGAGGTCGAGCAGCGCTACCTGGATATTCTGGCGGCAGTTAAATCGACCGTCAACATACCGGTCGCACTCAAACTCAGTCCTTTCTTCAGCGCGATGGGGCATATGGCAAAACGTCTGGACCAAGCGGGGGCCGATGCATTGGTGTTATTCAACCGTTTCTATCAGCCGGATATTGACATTCAAGCCTTGGAAGTCAAGCCTTCCTTGGGGTTAAGTTCCGCCGGCGAAATCCGCCTGCCGCTGCTTTGGATCGCCCTGCTGCACGGCAAGCTCAATGCCTCATTGGCCGCCACCCGTGGCGTGGAAAAGCCGGACGAAGTAATCAAATACCTGCTGGCCGGGGCCGATGTGGTGATGACCACATCCGCGCTATTGCGCCACGGCCCGTCTTACATGACTGTTTTGCTGGATGGCTTAAAGGCATGGATGGAGGCGCGGCGATTCTCCTCCGTCGCCCAGGTCAGGGGTGGCATGAGCCGCAGTAAAGTCGCCAACCCTGGTGCGTTCGAGCGGGCAAATTATATCCGCGAGTTGGAAAGTTTTCAGAGTGCATATATTTAATCCCTGCTATATTTAATCCCTTCGGGATTAAATATATATAGATGGGTGCGGAAAGAAAGGCAACATTAAACTCCTTCTCCCTCTAGGAGAGGGTTGGGGTGAGGGCAAATCGAAAGTAGCACGGTTGTAAGTGTTCACCACCCCTATCTTTTGCTCGTTCCCAAGCTCCAGCTTGGGAACGTGGTTTTGGAAGCCCCGGCTTCCTGTGTTAAAGCAAGCGAGAAATCGCAAGGCAAAAGTTTCCAAACTAGGGCTTGGGAACCAGTACAAACAGTGTATTCTCGCTTTTTATTAGGGTGTGAACGATGATTGCACAGAACAAAAAAATGTTCCTCACAATAAAATGGGATTCCCCAAGCACGGTGAAGCATCGACTTATTCCGACTTTTTCCAAGGCAAAACGACATCTAATGGCGATACTTACAATCACGAAAAATACACGGCGGCACTGCTGCCAAAATCTCGCTGGCACGCTCTGCATATGGGAACGCTGCTAAAGTTGACCTATCATGGGCGCAAAGTAGTCGTCAAAGTTAACGACCGAGGCGCAGGAAAAATTGTGGACGGGCATGCCGATGGAAGCCGTGTGCTGGACTTAAGTCGTGCCGCCTATGCATATTTAATTGGAAAAAAAGTCACGGAGGTTACGGATGACAATGCTGGGGTGATACAACTTGATGATATCAAGATAGTGCCTCCGACAACCCGTTTAGGTCGCTGTATTGAGCCAGAAAAACCGATTACGCCAGTAAGATCGAAATGAGCGACATCCGTCACTTGTGGTTGGCCTGGACATTGTTTTTTGCATCTTTAGCTTGTGCAAATCCGCCCTTCCCAGCACACGGTTCGATTCTGGAAAAGATCGCATTCTCTCACTTAGATGATTTGCAAATCATAGGGGCAGATACCGAAAACGACAAATACTGGCGTTGGGCTGCGTGGAGTGAATCCTCTGAGAACGGCCCGTCGGTCAAGCTGGCTCTCTTGAACCACAAAACAAAGAATGTGGATATAAAATGGTATTCGGATAAGCAAGATGCCTATGGACCCGTTATCACCCGCGTTGTCAATTGGCGGCATGGTCAGCACCCGATCTTGGTCTTGACCTACAGGCAGGGTGCGGAAGCACAGCAAGTGGAACTGTATGGCTTGGATGAGAAAAACCGGCCTTTGCTTCTTGACAAGCGGCTAGGCGAGCAAATTGAATGGCGTATCGGAATCCAAGGTGAGACAGTGTTGAGTATATACTCGAAACCCTATGGACATTTAGTGCCCGTGTGCTATGGTTGGCAAGACGAAAAAAAGCGATTGGAATCGCTTCTCTGTCCATAGGGACAGAGTTTTCAAACCGAAAGGGAAAAATGATGAGATGTCTGCTAACTATAACACTAGGAATAACTTTCTTGGCATCCACATTCAATTGCTTTGCTTATGAATTAGCCAAATCCCCCGACACGTCAAGAATTATTGATACTATAAAATCTTCACGCCACAGCTACACCTCTGCTGACAGACTTGCCGCGACATCTCTCAATAAAAGTGGCAATAAATCATATCGGCAGAAAAAATATGCTCTAGCGTTTCGTGCCTATTCCAATTCATATCCAAACTATCCAAATGCCTATTCGTATATTATGACAAGCGATTCCCATTGGCGCTCTATTGTTCAGTTTCACTCCAAGCAGGTGTCTGTTAATAATGAATGCAAAATTGGCAATCAGTATTTTTCCCATGATATTGAAATGGATGTTTCTCAACACTTTGAGGTAGGATTTGAACTAGCCATTCTTGACCATGATACAAAATTGATTGAATCACAATTGTATAAACATGCGCGAGATATTGCCGATTGTTTACGCCAATTGGCTAATTTTTATAAATCCACACCCTCAGAGACCTGTGTTGAATTGAACAAAGTCCAAGCCTGTTTAGGTGAACCCTTGATTAATTGAGGTTGGTGGTGATGTTGCTTTCTTTTAAAATGAGGTCAGAGTGTGTGCAGAATTTTGGCTGGTTCCCAAGTTCAGGCTTGGGAACCCTTATCTTGCAAGCTCCTGCTTGGCCGTTCTTCGGGAAGCTGGAGCTTCAAAAACCCCATTCCCAAGCGGGAGCTTGGGAACGAGCAAATTCCCCGGCAATCCCGCTGGCTTCCCCTCATCAAGCCAAACCGACTCGGTTTTTAAAACCGAGTCGGTTTGGTCACTGGCAGTGATGCTTCATAGGGGAAACTGGTTGCGGAAGATGTTAAACTTGTATTCATTTCCCATCCGAGATAACAGAAAGTCATGCAACTCGTCATTACTGTCGCAGGACAAGATCGACTCGAACTGATCGAAGAACTCACCCGAATCATCAAGGAATGCAAGTGCCATATTCTGGAAAGCCGAATGACCGAGTTGGGGACCGAATTCGGTGCCCATCTGTTGGTCGATGGCAATTGGAACCATATTGTCAAGCTGGAAACCGCCTTGGAAGTGATGGGCACTCGCAATCGCATCAAGGTCAATACCTTGCGTGCAAAAGAAAGCCACCCGGAAGATGAGGGTGTGATCCCTTATGGGGTGGATATCTTCGCCAATGACCAGATCGACAACATCTATGAACTCGTTTCTTTTTTCACCAAACGCGGCATTAAAATTCTTGATGTGAGCACTAGCCGCTATCCCGCCCCGTATAGCAACACACCACTGTTGGTCGCCCGCATGATTGTCAAGATTCCGATCGCAATCAGGATTGTATCATTGCGCGATGAGTTTCTTGAGTTCTGCGACCAGCAGAATCTCGATGCCATTTTGGAGCCTGTTAAACGCTAAACCTATCCCCTGGAGCCTCCACTCATGACTGCCCCCGCCATCGGTCAAACAGTTCCCGATTTTACCGCGCTAGCCACTTCCGGCAAGACGATCTCCCTCACCGACTTGAACGGTAGAAATTGGGTGATTTACTTTTACCCCAAAGACAGCACGCCAGGCTGTACCCAAGAGGGGCAGGACTTTCGCGATTATTACGCCGAATTCGCGGAGCTTGGCACTGAAATCTTCGGGGTGTCACGCGATAGCCTGAAATCCCATGAGAACTTTAAATGCAAGCAGGCGTTTCCGTTTGAATTGATTTCCGATGCCGACGAAACGCTGTGCGGGCTGTTCGACGTGATCAAACAGAAGAACATGTACGGCAAGCAGGTGCAAGGCATAGAACGCAGCACCTTCCTGATCGACAGCGAAGGCCGGCTGGTACGCGAATGGCGCAAGGTCAGCGTCAAAGGTCATGTCGAGAAGGTGCTGGAGGCAGTGCGCGACCAGCGTTTTCAACATGAATAGACTTGGAACAAATCGAAATCTCCGAACACGACAAAGTTTTTGAGATTGCAGCGTGAAATTCGTCCCGGCTGATTAAAAAGGTAATCCAGCTATCCCGTCATTCCGGCAGGGATCGCCGGAATCTAGGCTCCATGGACGGCGGAGTTTAGGGCATCCCTGCAATCTGGATTCCGGCGATCCCTGCCGGAATGACGGCGTTTTGGGCTTTGCTGAAACAACTTGCTAATCAGAAACCGGAATGTCGGGCGCAACGCTAAGAGACGCGCCGGACCTACTAGGCTAACCGTTGCATTTTCTCGGGAAGTTGTAGTTTCAAAGCCCGTATTCCTAAGCTGGAATTCTCGCCGTAATAAACAAGTAGACCGAAGACCGTCATTCCTGCCGGGATGCCGGAATCCAGTCACAAGGATGTGAAACTACGGGCTGTCAGGACACTTGAATCGAGCAATTGTGCAATCGGGAAGTTACCGTCCATGGCTCTGGATTCCGGCATCCCAGCCGGATTGACGGCACTTTAGCCAAAATGAGAATTGCTGATTCATGCTGCATACGTTTGCGATACGCCGTTTGTCCTGTTATCCTCCGAGAATGAAGACCTACGCGTGGAATAATGAGAAAACTTGATTCAGAGGAGATGGAAATCCTTGAAGCATTTGAAAAAGGTGAACTTAAAAGGGTTGCAAATGCCATGCAGGAAATAGAACTGCACAAGGCAATTGCCGATGCCACATTTAAGCAAGATGTTGATGTCAATCCCTGCTTGGCAGTTGGGCATGACAGAAGAACCCCGAAGGGGTTCAAGCCGTTAGCCGGGGGTTGAGCGTCAGCGACACCCCCGGTTAGTGAGCAATGGATCATCGACCCTGGAGGGGTCGCAGTCTTTCTCGTCCGGCGCAGGATGCCATTTGCCAGAAAGAACCATTCGCACCGCTTTTGGGGAATGCCTAAATTTTTTGCTGCGTCGGATTGCTGCGACCCCTCTGGGGTCGAGGCTTTATATTTCGTATGTTCCGGGGGTGTCGCTTCGCTCAACCCCTGGCTAATAGCTGTCAACCCTCCGGGTTGCAGTAAACCGGCATCCATGCACTTATGAATAACGGTGAGTACCTGTGTGTGGGAACGATAGAAAATAAAAAATTGTTTGGCAGCATTAATAAAGAACATGGATAAACTTACATTTATATCTGAAATAATTAAAAGTCTCGCGTGGCCGCTTGTGGCTATCACCGGAATATGTGTATTTCGAAATGAAATTAAAAGACTTATTTCAAAAATAAAGAAAGGTAAAATTGGTACTTCTGAATTTGAATTTGAAAAAGAACTAGAAGTATTATCAGAAAAAACTTTCAAAACTGAGAATCCGCCCAAGATAACTGAGCGAGAAAAAGCACTTGCAGCATCAGACCCCAATGGAGCAATTATAAAAACATGGCTTGAAATTGAACATTCAGCAAGGAAAGTTTTTTACAAATTTGATATTCCTTATACAGGAACCCCGCATACTCCTTTCCTTTCATGTATCAAAAAATTAGAGGAAAAAGGAATCATTTCATTTGAAGAATCAATGCTCATCAGGGAATTGCAGATCATTCGAAATCGTGGCATACATGAGTTGTCATTTCGCCCATCTTCTGAATCAGCAGAAATATACATAGAACTCGCTAAAAACTTGATAATTAAATTAGAGAATAGCTTGAGCACAAATAACTAGCCAGTCTTGTAGTCGGGCAACGGCTCCCGTTGCCCAACAAATCGGAATGTCGGGCGCAACGCAGAGAAACACCCCCAATTACCCGGCTGGGTTTACCGTTAGGGGTTTCGAATTACAGCGTTTTCATGCCCTAAAATAAATATAATGTTAGGAGTCCATCCATGCCATTGATTTAAAATAACAATCGGCAACACAATGAAATATTTCTAGTAACAATTAGATGTTAAAAACGCTGTATGACCAACGATAACAAGAATAAACTTTTCATCCTCGACACCAATGTGTTGATGCATGACCCATCTTCACTGTTCCGATTTCAGGAGCATGGCATATTTATTCCCATGATCGTGCTAGAGGAGTTGGACAATTCCAAAAAGGGCTTTTCTGAAGTGGCCCGCAATGCCCGCCAAGCCAGCCGCTTCTTGGATGAATTGATCCAACACGCGGACATAGAGACCATCAACGAAGGCATTCCGCTGCCGCAACTCCAGTATGCGACCCGCATAGACGAGAAATGCACTGGACGCTTGTTTTTCCAAGTCAAGCGCATGTCTTATGTCTTGCCCGAATCCCTGCCCGGTGGCGTGGCCGACAACGCCATCCTCGCCACGGCACTGGCTTTGGCCGATGAAATGCCTGAAGTGCTGGTGACGTTGGTGTCCAAGGACATCAATATGCGCATCAAAGCCTCCGTGCTCGGCATCCATACGGAGGATTACCACAGCGACCAAGTCCTTGACGATATCAACCTGCTGTACAGCGGCATGGAGGAATTGCCAGCGGATTTCTGGTCTACCCATGGCGACAAGATGAATTCCTGGCAGGATCATCGTGGCCACACCTTCTACAAGGTCACAGGTCCGTTGGTGAAAAACTGGCACAGCAATCAATTTCTATACTTGCCTGATGATTCTGCGTTTGAGTGCATCGTGCGTAGCCATGAAGGTGACACCGCCACCCTTGAATTGGCCCATGATTACCGTGAAGCCAAGCACAGCGTCTGGGGCATACAGGCGCGAAATCGCGAGCAAAACTTCGCCTTGAATGTGTTGCTTGATCCCGAGATTGATTTTGTTTCCCTGCTGGGTCAAGCAGGGACCGGCAAGACTCTGTTGGCGTTGGCGGCGGGTCTGGCGCAGACTATGGACGACAAGCTCTACAGGGAAATTATCATGACCCGTGAAACGATTCCTTTGGGCGAGGACATAGGCTTCCTCCCTGGTACGGAAGAAGAGAAGATGGCCCCTTGGATGGGGGCCTTGCTGGATAATCTGGAACTGCTCGGTGGCGGTAGTACCGATGCCGGTGGGTGGGAAAAAGCCGCCACTAACAGCCTAATCAGTAACCGCGTCAAAGTTCGTGCGCTTAATTTCATGCGCGGACGCACTTTTCTAAATCGCTACATCATCCTTGACGAGGCCCAGAACTTGACCCCGAAGCAGATGAAAACCCTGATTACCCGTGCCGGTCCCCAAACCAAGGTTATTTGCCTAGGCAATCTAGGTCAGATTGACACGCCTTATTTGACTGGGACGACATCGGGTTTGACCTATGTCATAGATCATTTCAAATCTTATTCCTTTGGTGCCCACCTTACTCTGCGGCGGGGGGAACGGTCCAGACTGGCGGATTTCGCAGCGGAAACTTTATAAAGAGAAGAACCAGATATGAACGACCATACTCAACGCACCGAATTATTCAAACAACGTCTGGCGGAACGCATCTTATTCTTGGATGGGGCCATGGGCACCATGATCCAGACTTACAAACTGGAGGAAAAGGATTACCGGGGTGAGCGCTTTGCCGACTGGACGCGAGACCTCAAGGGTAACAACGATTTATTGTCGCTGACCCAACCGCACATCATCCAAGCCATTGAGCGGGCCTATTTGGATGCGGGTTCGGACATTCTGGAAACCAACACGTTTAATGCCACCCGCATTGCCATGGCCGATTACGGCATGGAAGAACTAGCCTATGAAATCAACGTCGCATCCGCCCGGTTGGCCCGACAAGTGGCCGACGAAGCCGAGGCTAAAAATCCCGCCAAACCGCGTTTTGTCGCCGGAGTCATCGGCCCGACCAACCGCACTGCGTCCATGTCTCCCGATGTCAACGATCCGGGGTTTCGCAACGTCAGCTTCGCCGAACTGGTTGAAGCGTATTATGAAGCCGCACGGGGTCTTGTCGATGGCGGGGCCAATATTCTGATGATCGAGACTATTTTCGACACCCTCAACGCCAAGGCGGCGATTTTCGCGGTGGAGAAATATTTCGACGATCACGGGTTTAAGTTGCCGGTGATGATTTCCGGCACGATCACCGACGCTTCGGGCCGCACGCTGTCAGGCCAGACCACCGGTGCTTTCTGGAATTCGCTGCGCCATGTCGAGCCGATTTCCTTTGGTTTCAACTGCGCCCTAGGCCCGGACAAGCTGCGCCAATATGTCGAAGAACTTTCCCGGATTGCCAATACTTATGTCTCGGCCCATCCCAATGCCGGGCTACCCAACGAATTCGGCGAATACGACCTGACCCCGGAGGCCATGGCGAAGGAAGTTGCCGATTGGGCGGAAAACGGCTATTTGAATATCATCGGCGGTTGTTGCGGTTCCTCGCCCCGCCACATCAAGGCCATCCACGATGCCGTCGAGCATTTCCCGCCGCGCCGCATTCCTGACATCCAGCCACAATGCCGTTTGGCTGGGCTGGAGCCAATGAACATCGGGCCTGATTCGCTGTTCGTCAATATAGGGGAGCGCACCAATGTCACTGGCTCTGCCTTGTTCCGTCGTTTGATCCGGGAGGAGCAATACGAAAAGGCTTTGGACGTAGCTAGGCAACAAGTGGAAAACGGTGCGCAAATCATCGACATCAACATGGATGAAGGCATGTTGGATTCGAAAGCGGCGATGGTGCGCTTTCTTAGCTTGATTGCCTCCGAACCCGATATCGCCCGTGTGCCGGTCATGTTGGATTCCTCCAAGTGGGAAATCCTCGAAGCCGGTTTGCAATGCATCCAGGGCAAGGGCATCGTCAATTCCATTTCCATGAAGGAGGGCGAAGAGGCTTTCCTGCACCATGCCAAACTTGCCCGCCGCTATGGTGCGGCTGTGATCGTCATGGCTTTCGACGAACAGGGCCAAGCCGATACTGAAGATCGTAAAGTGGAAATCTGCACCCGGGCCTATCACCTTTTGACAGGCATTGGCTTTCCGGCTGAAGACATCATTTTCGACCCCAATATCTTCGCTGTTGCCACCGGCATTGAAGAGCACAATAATTACGGTGTGGACTTCATCGAAGCGACCCGCCGTATTAAAGCCACTTTGCCCCATGCATGGATATCGGGCGGCGTATCCAATGTCTCGTTTTCCTTCCGTGGCAACGATCCGGTACGAGAGGCAATCCATGCGGTTTTCCTCTACCATGCCATCAAAGCGGGGATGTCGATGGGCATCGTCAACGCTGGACAATTGGCAATCTACGATGAAATCCCGCCGGCACTGCGCGAGGCGGTGGAGGATGTCATTCTCAATCGACGACAGGATGGCACCGAACGCTTGTTGGCAATTGCGGACAATTACCGTGCAGGCGGCGGGCCAGCCGAGAAAAAAGAGGATTTGGCATGGCGGGATTGGCCCGTGGGCAAACGGCTTGAACATGCCTTGGTCAAAGGCATAGACGAATTTATCGAAACCGATACCGAAGCCGCCCGCCTTGAGGTCGAACGCCCCCTGCATGTGATCGAAGGCCCGCTGATGGACGGCATGAACGTCGTTGGCGATTTATTCGGGGCAGGCAAAATGTTCCTGCCGCAAGTCGTCAAATCTGCCCGCGTGATGAAAAAGGCGGTGGCTTTTCTGATGCCCTTCATGGAAGAGGAAAAAGCCTTGATTGGCGAGGTCCAGTCCAACGGCAAGATCATACTCGCCACGGTTAAAGGCGACGTGCATGACATAGGCAAAAACATCGTTGGCGTGGTATTGCAATGTAACGGCTTTGATGTAGTCGATTTAGGTGTGATGGTGTCTGCGGAAAAAATCCTGCAAGCCGCCCGTGATGAGAATGCCGATATGATCGGCTTGAGCGGCCTTATCACGCCGTCATTAGATGAGATGGTCCATGTCGCCAAGGAAATGCAGCGACAAGGTTTCACCATGCCGTTGCTGATTGGCGGGGCCACGACCTCCCGCGCCCACACGGCGGTCAAAATCGAGCCTAACTATCAAGGTGCTGTGGTTTATGTCACCGATGCCTCCCGCGCCGTCGGTGTGGCCGGTAGTTTGTTGAGTGAAGAATTGCGCGAGGATTACGCGGCAAAAATCAAAAAGGAATACGCAGAAGTCCGCCTGCGCCACACCGGGCGCAAGCAACAGAACCCCATGCACAGCTTGGATGCCGCCCGTGACAACGCCTTTCATGGCGATTGGCAGGACTATACCCCGCCCGAGCCGACTTTTCTTGGCGTCAAAGTGTTTGATGGCTATCCCCTCGCCGAACTTGCCGAATGCATCGACTGGACGCCCTTCTTCCATACTTGGGAGTTAAGCGGCAGTTACCCGAAAATTCTTGACGATGCCCAAGTCGGCGAACATGCCCGCAATCTGTTCGATGATGCCAAAAGGATGCTCAAGCTCATCGTCGAACAAAACTGGCTACGGCCCCGTGCTGTGATTGGTTTCTTCGCAGCCAACCGGCAAGGCGACGACATAGTCCTTTACACCGATGACAGTCGCGATGAAGTATTGACGACTTTGCACCACCTGCGCCAGCAGCACATCAAGCCGCCTGGCCAGCCCAACTACTGCCTGTCCGACTTCGTCGGCTCTGAAGGAGTCGACGATTATGTCGGCGGTTTTGCCGTGACAGCCGGTCAGGGTATTGAAGAACATTTGGCTCGTTTTGCCAAAGACCATGACGACTACAGCAGCATCATGCTCAAAGCCCTTGCCGACCGCCTCGCCGAAGCCCTTGCCGAGGTGATGCACAAACGGGTGCGCACGGAATTTTGGGGCTATGCGGCGGATGAGAATTTAACCACCCAGCAACTAATCCATGAGGAATACCGGGGCATCCGTCCGGCCCCTGGTTATCCGGCCTGCCCCGACCACACCGAGAAATCCGCGTTGTTTGCCTTGCTCGACCCATTGGAAAATGCGGGTATCTTCTTGACGGAAAGCTTCGCCATGCACCCGGCTTCCTCGGTCAGCGGCTGGTATTTCTCCCACCCGGCGGCCAAGTATTTCAACGTCGGCAAACTCAACCGCGACCAGGTGGATGATTATGCCAAGCGCAAGGGGATGAGCGTCAAGGAGGTTGAAAAGTGGTTGGGGCAGGTGTTGGCGTATGAGGCGGAATAAGTTTTATGAATGCAGCGTTTTCAACATCTGACAGTTCAATACCTTGCCAATCGGCATGAGTGATTTTGGGTTTTGTCATCATCCGGCAAGGCTTGCCTTGCTGACTCTACACCCCATCCCAAGGCAAGCCTTGCACTCACGATGTTGGCAAGCCCTCAACCGATTTTCAAAGCCGAACGCTTGAAAAAACTCAAAACATCCCAATAATGGGCCTTATGAATAGTAAAGTTGAACAATATCAACTTAAAATATCGGGCTGAATCGGCTTTATTTAAACCACTATATTACAAGAGGATTTGCAAACGCCATGTCTGTTGCGGAAAACAAAGTCACTTTAGGATTTGAAGCGGAAGTCAAGCAACTGCTTCATTTGATGATCCATTCCTTGTACAGCAACAAGGAAATTTTTCTACGCGAACTGATCTCCAATGCTTCCGATGCCGCCGACAAGCTGCGCTTCAATGCGCTGAGCAACGAAAGCCTCTACGAAGGCGACAGCCAGTTGAAAATCCGCGTCGATTTCGACAAGGAAAATCGCACCATCACGATAGAGGATAACGGCATCGGCATGAACCGCGACGAAGTGCGCGAAAACATCGGCACCATTGCCCGTTCAGGCACTCGCCATTTCTTTGAATCGCTGACGGGCGACGAAACCAAGGACAGCCAACTCATTGGGCAGTTTGGCGTTGGTTTCTATTCTTCTTTCATCGTCGCCGACCGGGTGACTTTGGAAACCCGCGAGGCCGGCGGCGACCCTGAGGAAGGTGTGCGCTGGGAATCGAAAGGGGAAGGGGAATTCACCTTGGAAACCATCCAAAAACTTGATCGCGGCACCAAAATCACCCTGCACCTGCGCGAGGGCGAGGACGAGTTCCTGGAAAACTGGAAGCTACGCACCATCATCCGTAAATTCTCCGACCATATTTCAATCCCCATTGAAATGAAAAAGGAAAACTACGGCGAGGACAAGGACGAAAAACCGGTAGAGTATGAAACGGTCAACAGTGCCTCGGCGTTGTGGACCAAATCCAAGGACGAAATATCCGAAGAACAATACACCGAGTTTTTCAAGCATGTCTCCCATGATTTGAAAGAGCCGTTGGCCCGCGTCCACAGCCGCGTCGAGGGTAATAACGAGTATACCTTGCTGTTGTACATCCCGTCACATGCGCCTTTTGACCTTTGGGATCGCGACCCCAAGCATGGGGTGAAGCTGTATGTTCGCAAAGTGTTCATCACCGACGATGCCGACAAGTTGATGCCGCGCTACCTGCGATTTATTCGCGGTGTCATCGACTCCGATTCCTTGCCGTTGAACATTTCCCGCGAATTGCTCCAGGAAAATAAGCTGCTGGAAAAAATCCGTTCCGGCGCGGTGAAGAAGTTGCTCGGGTTGTTTGAAGATTTGGCCAATAACGAGCCGGAAAAATTCAAATCCTTCTGGAAAGAATTTGGCCAGGTGCTCAAGGAGGGCATCATTGATGATTACAAGAACAAGGATCGCATCGCCAAACTATTGCGCTTCTCTTCCACCGAGACGGATACCCAAGAAGTTGGGCTAGACGACTATATCGGGCGCATGAAAGAAGGCCAGGATAAGATTTATTACATCACCGCCGATAGTTTGTCAGCGGCCAAGAATAGCCCACACTTGGAAATTTTCCGCAAGAAAGGTGTAGAGGTATTGTTGTTGGGCGACCGCATCGACTCTTGGCTGACAGACCACCTGAGCGATTACGAAGGCAAGCATCTGCAATCCATCGCCCGCGGCGATCTGGATTTGGGCAAGCTGGAAGAAGAGAAGGAAAAAGAAGAAATCAACAGTGTCGGCAAGGACTTTGAGGAAGTGATCGGAAAAATCAAGCAAGCCCTAGACGGCAAGGTTTCTGATGTACGCATTAGCCATCGCTTGACCGAATCCCCGGCCTGCCTAGTCAGCGAGGCTTATGGGATGAGCCGTACCATGGAGCGCATCCTGAAAGAAGCAGGACAAAACTTCCCGAGCAGCAAGCCGGTTTTCGAGATTAACCCGAACCATCCATTGATTGGCAAGCTCAAAAACGAGGCTGACGAAACCCGCTTTGCTGACTTGACCCTGATACTTTTCGATCAGGCTGTACTAAGCGAAGGCGGTCAGATTGACGATCCGGCGGCGTTCGTCCATAAACTCAATAGCTTGCTACAGCAATTCATGGCGTAGCACTCACCCCACCCTAACCCTCAATGCTGTTGACACACTCCTTCCCCCCACGGGGGAAGGTTGGGATGGGGCGACCAAAAGGCGGCGAAGTAGGGGTGGGGACCGAACCTGTCCCTACAGTTTTAGTGGGGCATATGCATTAAAATGGGTGCGATTAGAAGTGATGCGTCCTAACCTCAGAGCAAGAAAATACAGGATCGCGGATTGAAAGTAGTCAGGAATAAGCCCGAGCTAGTGGGCATTTCCGGCAACCTGACTGGTAGAATGCAAAAAAACGGTCGCTGCACTACGCACGACCTTACTCCGACTTACGCCGAATCACTTTTAATCGCACCACATTAAAATATGCCACTTGACAACGGTGTACCGTAAGACTTATTATCGCACTTGATGCCTTTTCACAAGGCATTGTAATTTCTTTAACAATCAAGAGTTGTTCCATTTGTGTCATTGGCTTAATTTTGTCAATGGCTTTTTGTGCTTAATCGTTTTATATACAGCATCGAGGAAAAAAAATGATTGGAATAGGTAAACTGATCCCATATTTACCAATATTATTTGTTTTTTTTGGTACTTTTTTAGAATTAATATTAAATATATTTAATCCGCATCTTCTAGCAGGGAAAATATCATCAACAGCATTTACATTATATAATGGTCTATTGTTGAAAAATGTTAGTTCTGGATTGTTTGGTGCATATTCAGCGGATAATCAAGTAATATACATACTTATGGATATTATTTTAATAATTCTTTGGATATTATGCATGATTGTAGGTTCAAAGAGAAACAACCTAGGTTCTCTTCTAATGTTTATATTTAGTATTGCTCTTTCTTATACTTGTCTTCTTAACTCTATTAATCTTATAATTTAATTACCGGAGGTTGCCATGTTAACAGAACTACTCATTGGAAACTTAATTTCAATTATTCTAGGATCTGTTATGTGGGTTTATGCTAATAAACAGATAAACAACAACATGGAAACCAGCCCCCATAAAATGATTTTATTAATCAGCGACTCCGTGTCGACCCTTATTAGGGCTACAGTGAAAATTATTCCGATCTGGTTGCTTATATCGCTATTGGCTATAGTAGTAGCTGTAGCTATAGCTATGCCATCAATAAAGAGTTCCATCTTGTTTGTACTATCTTGTTTGATGGCCTTAGCTGCTATTGTTAGCAGTAAAATTGTAGCAAGATAAAAAATACACAGATAACAGGTAAGTAATAGACAAATTAGTTAAGCCCGCCTCAGTGCGGGCTTTTTGTTGTATTTCGTAAAAAAATGTGAAAAATAGAGTCAGGTTTTACTTTTTGCCTTTATAAATTGGGCAGTTACTCCCATTTCACTAAAATATTAGATAAAAATGTAAGTCTGGTTAGCGTAGCGTAACCCGACAAAAACACCATGGGTATGTTGTTTGCTTGGTTACGGTGCAAGCGCCTAACCCGACTTACAGCACATATATATTTTTAGAGTGAAATGGGAGTAGTACCGGACGCAATAACTGCCCCCGCGTATTTCGCCGAATGGGAATACACCAAAATCCATACCACCACTGATCGACCGATCAACGGGATGCGGGGTTACGCTTTGGCCTGTTTCCCTCTAGTTTTATCCGCCCGCGCCCCAATAAGTTCTGGCGTTCGTCCCCCACGCTGTCTATTTCAAAAGCGGATGGTCTTTGGGCAATTGGCGGGAAATCCATATCGCCAGTTTGTGTTTCATGTTGGGAATGTTCTCTTGGTCGACGGCAAGAGGCGTTATCAACTTGTCATTGACCAATAGGCGGTAACTGCATTCCACTTTCTCATTGGCCGTCGTAGTGGGCGGAAAACCAGCAAATCCTCGGTTCTTTGCATATTTTTCCGCGACTTCCACGGCTTTCTTGAGAAGCTGTATTTCATTTTTTATTTTTGTCATCTATTCCCCAGTCTTGGACGTTTCGCGCAGCCTGTAGCAAGGTTCATAGTGGCTTCCGGGTAGTTTCATGCGGCCTTGGGCAACAAAGGCGGACAACAGCCCGTCCAGTGGCCCAAGCAGCGAAGCTTCACCATCCAACTGGAAAGGGCCGTGTTGTTGAATGGATAGCAAGCCTTCCGCCTTTACATTGCCCGCTACGATGCCGGAAAAGGCCCTACGCAGTTGGGCCGCCAATTGATGCGGCGGTTGGTCGCGATGCAATTCCAAGGCAGCCATGTTGGCGTGGGTGGGCGCAAAGGGTATCTGGAGTTCCTTTTCGATTTTCAGCAGCCAATTGAAAAAGAAAGCATCATGGTGTAACTGGCGGAATTGCCTGACTGTTTCCATTCCATCTTTCATCGCCCGTGCGACTTCCGCCGGATTTCCCACAATAATGCGGTAATGTTGGCGAACTTGGAGTCCAATTGTGGCGGCAAGGAATTCGTCGATATGGCGGAAATAATCGCCGCTTTTTGATGGGCCTGTCAAGATCAGCGGGAAGGGCAGATACTTGTTTTCAGGATGCAGTAGGATTCCTAGGAGGTAGAAAATTTCCTCCGCCGTACCCACCCCACCGGGAAACACAACGACACCATGGCCTAGGCGAACAAAGGCTTCCAGCCGCTTCTCAATATCCGGCATGATGACCAGTTCGCTGACTATCGGGTTGGGAGGTTCGGCGGCGATAATGCCCGGCTCGGTGATACCTACATAACGGGCATCGGCAACCCGCTGCTTGGCATGCGCAATTGTCGCGCCTTTCATTGGCCCTTTCATCGCGCCAGGCCCACAGCCAGTGCAGATGTCCATGCTTCGCAAGCCCAATTCATAACCCACCTTCTTGGTGTACTGATATTCCTCCGTGTCAATGGAATGCCCACCCCAGCAAACGACCAGATTAGGAGGTTCATTGGGTTTTAAGGCTGCGGCGTTGCGGAGGATGTGGAAGACGGCGTTGGTCAGGTCTTCCGATCTGGACAGGTCAAATGCGGGATTGGCAACGATTTCGGTGCTGGTGAAAACGATGTCGCGCAAGACTGAGAATAGGTGCTCGCGGATGCCCTTGATCATTTTCCCGTCCACAAATGCACATTCAGGGGCATTCATGACTTCCAACTGGATGCCGCGTTCTTGCTGTAACACACGGATGTCAAAGCTTTCGAAGCGCTTTAGCACTGCGCAACTGTCATCTTCGTTGCTGCCTGAATTGAGTACCGCCAGTGAACAGCGCCGGTAAAGTTCATGCAGGCCACTTTCGCTGGTGTCGAGCAACTTGGCTATCTCCAGTTTCGACAGCACTTCCAATGAGCCTTCGGGTCGTATAAAGGTGTTGAGTTTATGCATGTATATATTGTTAGGAATAACCGGCAGTTGATATTTTATGGGGTTTGCTGACGATGGCGCGAACGCAGTTCGACGATTGCCGGGCCAAGCACCGATCCGGCCAGTAACAGGCATAATCCGGTCCATTCAAAGGCGTGTTGGTTTATCCCTCTGGCAAGCCCCCAAGGTTCGTCCGGCGATATGACCACATGCTCGAAGACCGTTATCCAAATTCCTGAAAAACCAATCCATCCGGCCAGGAAAACTTCTTCCAAGTCGGCTTGGTTTTTTCCGTTGACCCAAGACAACAGCGCTAAAAATAAAGCCGGGGCCGAGTAGAGTGCCAGAGGGTAATCGCGGTAGCGTGAATCGAAGACAAGAAGCATGCAAACCATGGCAGCGCCGAAGAGGAATGCGGCCCGCAAAGCGCCTGACCAGCGGGCAATGCTATCGAAGCTTTGATCGTTGCGCCTTACCCAGCGCAAACAATGGCTAACAGGAGCCAAGCTGGGTGTTGTACCCCCTAGCGAACAACAGGCGGCCAAAGGCCGGCCAAATAAAAATACGGCGGCTATCAGGAAGGCGAAATATAGGCTTGTGACTATCCATTCCAACGGTGTGCGGTTCGCCATCACCATCTCGCGCAAAAAACCGGTAGAAGCGCCGCCGCCTATGGCGCTGATGGCGAGCAAAGCCATGGCATGGACACTGTTCAGTCGTAACCGTTCAATCCAGGATGTCCTCGCACCCAGGGAGGAGTGAACGGTTACGGTCAATTTACGCCGTTCCAAGTAGGCAAACACGGCAAATACCAAACCCATCATGGCGAAAGCCACATAGCTCCACGACTGGGCTTCTGCCACGGGTCCGCGAAACGGAAACTTCGGGGTGTCGTAACTATCATACAAACCCCAATAGCCGCCGACTGCACCCTCCAATTTTCGCTTCCAAGGCTGATCAAACGCCTCAATGGCGTTGTAGTTTATTTTTTCCAGATTCGCACGCACAGAGAACTCACGAATGAAACGCGCTTGGTTGACCAGGCTAGGCACTGCACCTTGGCGCTGTCGGCCAAAGCTTGGCCAACCCGTTTCGCCAATCATCACCTCCTTGCCTTTCAGTTCATTTTTAACTTTTTGATAAATGTGGCTGACATGTCCGACGGCATTGCCAATGTCGACAGGGCGGTCTTCCCAATAAGGCAGGATGTGAACAGTGACAAAGGAGACGGCATCGGCTAGTTCCCTATTGCGTAGCCAGAATTCCCAAACATCGGCATACGTCACCTTGACACCGGGAACGGCAGACTTGACACGCTCGATATAGGCCCTTATCACTGATGCGGGTTGCTCCCCGCGCAACAGAACCTCGTTTCCGACTACAATGGCTCGGATGGTGGACGGATATTTACGGGCAATATCCACTGCGCGAGTCAGTTCCTTTTCATTATCGCTTTGACTTCGTCCGATCCACATTCCTAGCAAAACTTTGATCCCCAGTTGTTGGGCGATCCTTGGCACTTCATGCAAACCCTGTCCGACGGAATAGATGCGCACACAATCGAAGCGTTGTGCCAAATTTTTCAAGTCAGCCTCGATTTGAGATGCCTCAATGTGCATGGATCTAACGAGCGGTGTTTGATGCGGTTTGTGGTAGGGTGAGTAGGACACGCAGCTAAGGCGGTCTGTCGGGGCATCCACAAGAATAATGGGTTGGCTTAAATTCCACCAATGCCAGATCGTCAGCAAGGAAGCCACTGCCAGGATGAAGGAAACGAACCAACGTTTCAATAGCATGTCAATCACACCATCCACTTACAAGAATATTGTTAGATAATGTACCATAGACTCATAGATTCACATCCAGGGTTATGCACAGCCCAAAGCTTACGCTGACCCATAGACTTAAAATAACAAACAATCATTACGAAAGAAAAAGGTCGCATTTTATGAAATTCTGTAGTGTCACTACCCTGCCCGTAAGCAAAGCCATCCCTAGTTTGGTAAAAATTGGGTTGGTCGTGCTGATGTTTATGCCAGCCTCCTTTGTTGTCGCTGATAATACGCCTAACACGACGGCACCGGCTGCGGCAAAGCCTGAGACAACCGCCACCAACCCGGTCAAGCCGGCCCCTGTGACCAAACCGGCTTCATCAATCCCCGTGGCCAATGTGGCATCCAATCAAACCAAAACATCCTCTGCGTCCAGACTCAAGGCAAAGCCGGAATGTGTCCGTACCGGGCAACGGGTGATTGCCGCCCTGGCAAGGGAAGATTCAGGCGCTGCCAGCCAGTTTCACACCTTCTACGCGGCGTTCAGTTGTTCACCTGCGCACTTGGCCCAAGCGTTCGGATGTTTAGTCAATCTACAGACAGCCAATCCTGGATTATCAAATCCTACACCGGAACAAGTGACTGAATGCTGGGATGAACCCACGGTGATCCCAAAGATAATCAAAACGCCCTCCGACAAACCGGCCACGTCACCGTAAAGTGAACTGCTCAAGGGATGGTATTCTTTCCAGCAATTCTCAGTTTGGGCCGAAACGATGCAAGTTGCCCGTCATTCTGGCATGGATGCCAGAATCCAGCGTCCAAGGATGGCAATCTGGCGGATAATGAAGGGCTTGTTCAAGCATGTTAGCAGCGACAAGTTACCGTCCATGGCCTGGATTTCGGCATCCATGCCGAAATGACGGGGTTTCGTGCCAAACTGAGAATTGATGCATTCTTTCGCAGCTTGCCGCAAGGTTTCAGCACCATGATTCTTGATACTTCCACCTTATAAACCGCTATTTACTATGCGCCTAATCGTTTTGATTTCCACGCTGATTGCCGCTTTTGCACAATATGCCGTTTGGTATGTGGCGCAGCAAGTGGCCGAACCGCCCGATATTACCGGCAGGATCGCTTCTCTTTCGCTTGCCTATGAGCCTTCCCATCCTCCGTTTAAGGGGACCGAGAAAAGCATCGGGGAAATTGACCAAGATTTAAAAATGGTCGCTGATGTCGCCAAAAAAGTGCGAATTTACACGTCAATTGGCAGTGCGGCTGAAATTCCCAAGTTAGCCCAAAAATACAATCTCGATGTCAGTTTGGGGGTTTGGTTGAATGATGTGCGTGATGCCGTCGGCAATGTGGACCAAAACCTCAAGGAAGCCAACCAAAAAGAAATGGAATCGGCAATCAAGCTGGCGCGTGAAAACTGGAATGTCCGTGAATTAATCGTCGGCAACGAGGTTATGCTGCGGACGCGTATGGAATACCCTGACGTGGCCGAGACCGAAGGGGGGAAATTAAAATTGTCCCCAGAGGCCCAGTTGCGTTTGAACGACTTGGTGGAATACATCCGTCAGGCCAAAACACAAAGTGCCAAACAGGTGACTACCAGCGAAGGCTGGAGCGAATGGGTGTTCATTCCCGAATTGGTCAAGGAGGTGGACTTCATCACCACCCACAACCTGCCATTCTGGGAAGAGATAGGCGCTGAAAACGCCGTCGATTATGCGCTGGAAAAATATGATTTGCTGCGTAAGATGTATCCTGGCAAACGAATTCTTATCGGTGAGTTCGGTTGGCCTAGCCAGGGTTATAACCGCTTGAAGGCGATTCCGAATCCATTGAAGCAAGCCGAGGTCGTGCGGGAATTCTTGCGTGAAGCCGGACGGCGTGGGATAGACTACAACATCGTCGAAGCTTTCGACCAGCCTTGGAAAAGTTTTGAAGGCAGTAATGCCGGACCCTATTGGGGGCTTTACGATGTCAACCGTACACCTAAGTTCCCATTAAGCGGTCCGGTTAATCAGACTCGAATCGAGTTGGCATACGGCGGCATCTTAATCGGGACGATTATTGCCGCGTGGGGATTGAGACGGAGGCGTCCAACGTTCGGACATGCATTAGCCTACGCCTTGGCTGCCAACGCGCTGGGAGCGGGCTTAATCTCCGCTGCGTTTTATCCATTGGATTATTACCTGAATCCTGGCTTGTGGGTCATGTGGGGCATCGGTTTCTTGATGATGCTGCCATTGGCTGTCATCACCTTGGCGAAGGTTAATGAAATCGCCGAGGTGATGCTAGGCCACGAGCCTGTTCGGCTGATTGAGCTTGGAAAAAACTACCAGGTTTTACCCTACCCTGCACCGTTGGTCTCCATCCATGTGCCGGCTTACAAGGAACAACCGGATATGTACATGGCGACCTTGGACAGCATGGCCGCTTTGGATTATCCGAACTTCGAGGTTCTAGCCATTGTCAACAACACCCCGGAGGAGCATTTCTGGAAACCCATCGAAGAACATTGTCGAAAGCTGGGGCCGCGATTTAAGTTTGTCTACCTGCCCAAAGTGTCTGGCTTTAAGGCGGGTGCGCTGAATCTGGCACTCAAGGACATGGACCCCGATGCGGCGGTTATTGCAGCCGTCGATGCCGATTACCAAGTGGACCCCGATTGGCTTAAAGATTTGGTGCCTTGGTTCAACGACCCTCAAGTGGCGATTATCCAAGCACCGCAAGACCATCGCGATGGCCACGAAAACCTGCTAAAAACCATCATGAACGCGGAATATGCCGGCTTTTTCGACATCGGCATGGTGCAGCGCAACGAGGACAACGCCATCATCGCCCATGGCACCATGCTGATGGTGAAGCGTTCTGCCTTCGACGAGGCGGGCGGCTGGGCCACCGACACCATTGTGGAAGACACCGAACTGGGCTTACGCCTGCTGACCCGTGGCTTTCACGCCCATTACACCCGCAAGCGTTATGGATGGGGCTTGCTTCCAGATACCTTCTTAGCTTTCAAAACCCAACGCCACCGCTGGGCTTACGGGGCGATGCAAATCATCCGCAAGCATTGGCGTCACATGCTGCCAAAATCCAAGACATTGACGCCGCAGCAGAAGTACCATTTCGTCACGGGTTGGGCCTATTGGTTTTCCGATTGCGTAGGCACGGCTGTTTCGTTTTTGAACCTCATATGGGTTCCATTGATCATCCAGTTCGATCTGGCTTATCCGGCGGTCGCGCTGACCGTGCCGGTGCTGACCGCTGTGTTCGTGAACATTGTCCACGCCTGGATGTTGTATAGCCGAAGGGTGCAAATCCCCAAGAAACAAATCATCGGCGCGGCATTGGCTGCGATGAGCTTGCAATTCACCGTGTCAAAGGCTGTGGTCGAAGGCATGATCCGTGACGGTTTGGCTTTCAAGCGCACGGAAAAGGGTGGCCTAGTCAAAAAGAAAAAAGCCGACCGGCCCGCGCAGACAGAAACCATCATGGGCATCTTACTCTTGTCCGGTGCGGTATGGTTGTGGATGGCGAATAAGTTCGATGTCTACGAACAGAACCTGTTTGCGTTGACGGTGTTGATTCAAAGCATCCCCTTTCTTTGCACCACCGCAATGAGCTTGATCGAAGAAATCCAGAATTGGAAGGCTGCCCGTGCGGAGTCGGTGGATGGCAAAGTTGAAAAATAAACATATCATGGCTTTACCAGCCAGCTTGCCGTGGGGTAAGCTTGGAGTTTAACCATTCAGGGGCAGCGCCGCAAAATCCCCAAATTGCCACCTGATGAGGAAGGCTTTTCAGCTAAACCGAATTGTGCGATTGCGACTAGGTGTTACGATATCGATGAACAATCTTGTTAATCAGGATGTTCAATGGGGAAGATGTCACTGACTAAATTGGTCGAAAACTTCCCCATAGCTTGCTTATCGAAATCGGCTAATCGCGGACTGCTGCGTTACCGTTGTGAGTGACAGCACTAAAATGGATAGCTGCCTGCCTGACAGTTTAGCTATGTATGCTTGGTTACAAGACCTGACCCTGTGCTGTGGTCTGAAGGTTTGTAATATTGCATTAATTAATTCCGTGGAGGCAGTAATTTTGCGATGATTAGAAAGGGTCATTGGGTGTATTGGGTTGCAAAATGCGGCAATCCAGTTTACGCTGATGTGGTTGATTTTTTTATTTTATAAACACATTATATCTATGGAAGACTTCGCAGGTGCTTATTTAGCAAGAAAAAAAGATATTTTTGCGTTACCTAATGATCAAAATCATACAATTGCTATTTTTCATTTGGGCGGGATAGCGGTTGAATGTCGCCTAAAATCGTTATTGCTTGATTATCATAAAATTAACAAATTTGCTGAAATCAGCAACCGTCCTAAAGACCCAATGTATAACCAACTCGTTATTAATCCAGGTCATGGATTATCGATAGCTCTCAAACGCATGTCTGATTTTTACAAAAAAGCAAAATCAGACTCTCAGTTATTAAAACATCTTCAAACTATCCTTTACCCGTTAGGTTCAACTGAGGTTGATTACATTAGCTTACGCTATATTCCACAAACTACTCAATCACAAGAAGATTGGCAAAAAAGTTTTGATTATGTGTGTGGTTGGCTAGAAAAAAACGAGAAAACAATCGTATGAAAGCCGCTATACAATTACGCAAAGCATTAAATCAAAAGTTCCCTAAACAATTTGAATTGGATATTGGTGAAGGCAGTTTTGTTTTACTAACCATTATTTCAAATCAATTTGAAAAATTGACTCGAAAAGAACGCTTAGAACAAGTTGAACCATTAATTAATAACGCAGGTTTAACCCCAGGCATTATTGAGCTTTATACACCTGAAGAAGCTACTAACGAAGGCGTTACTCTTCAAACAAAAGATGATACATTTCCTTTATCATGGCAAGATGCTGCGGCAATGTTATCTGCGGGAAAAACCTCATTCGCTAAACCCCCTAAACATCCTATTAAGCGCATAGTATTTTACTCTTATAAAGGTGGCGTTGGACGGACGACCGCGTTAATTCAAACGGCTTTTCAATTGGCAAGACAAGGTAAGCGCGTTGTTTTAGTGGATATGGATGTAGAAGCCCCTGGATTACAAGCTTTATTACCATCTATAGGTAAACCGGTTGATGAAGGTTTGATTGATTATTTATGGGAGCGTCAAACGTGTTTTTTTGATGAACATCATCAGCCTAAAATTGAATTAACCAACATTATTTATAGTATTAAAGATAGCCAATCACGCCGTGATTTATTTATTGTCCCTGCCGGAAAAATAGGGCAACGCTATCTTCAACGTTTATCTATTTTATCTACTACGCATTTATTTTCTGAAACTACCGACCCTTGGTATCAATTTGAAGAGGAGCTTTGGAATCAATATCAACCAGATATTATGCTAATTGATGCACGAACAGGGCTTAATGAATGGGGAGGATTGTCTTTATTACGACTCGCTGAGGAAGCTTTTTTCGTTTTATACCCAAGCCAACAAAATGCAGAAGGTGTCTGTTTTATAAGGGATATATTAAAAGAGCTAAATGGTGTTCAAGCTAAACTGGTGCTATCTTCTATTCCAGAAGGTGCTATTGGACGTTCTTTAGTAGAAAAAATTGAACCTTATTTAAATCTTGACGTAATAATATCAGAAGGAGAGGAAATCAAAGAAGATGTAATTAGAATTCCTTATCTTCCTGATATTGCAGCCAGCTATCAGTTTCCAGTTGAGAATGCTCTAACTTGGTATACACCCTTAGTCAATGTTTTGCTTGAAGTCAGTGGCATTGAAAAAATAAAAGAGGTGTTGGCTGAATCTGACCGTTTAGAGCTTATTAGATCATTAAACTTTCCAGAACGTAACGCAGCCAGTATTTTAGACACGGATTTTGACGCAATTTTTCAAAAAACAGCCGATTTTGACCGCTGTTTAGAAGACCAAGTATGGGTTATTCGCGGAAGAAAAGGTACTGGTAAATCAACTCTCTACACTTTATTTACGCAACACAGAGAAAATGCCGAAAAACGCTCGCGTGGTCGCTTGGTTAATGTGGAGATTATTTCAGGGCATGGCGTTAGCAATAGCTTTAAACCTAATGCGGATGTTTTTTCAGATATTCAAAAAAAAATTAATGCCGATGATACAGATTGGTTATCGCTATGGCGTGCTTATGCAGTTATTCGACTGTATCAATCTTGTCCTGAATTTAGCGATATTATCAAAAAAGCAAAATTATCTGGCTTATACTCTCGCTTACAATACAACTTTAATACCACTGAATACACCGTATGGGAATCTAAACATACTGCTAAATTATTAGAATTTGTAACTGATATAAAACTCAATGGCTTGTGTCGAGATGCTATCACACATTTAAATAGCAACTTAAAAACGAAAAATCAAAAAATATGGCTGCTTTATGATGATTTAGACCAAGATATTAAAGAAAATACACCTTGGCAAAAAGAAGCACTCGGTGGATTGATGCGTTTAATTTATGACACCAACAATAACAGTTTGTATCAAATCCGTTTTAAAGTTTTTTTGCGCGAAGATATTTGGAGTAATTTAGTTTTCACGAACAAAAGTCATTTTGGTGATGCAAGAACGTTGCTTTTACAATGGGGAACTGAAGATTTTTTCCGATTAGCTTATCGTTTAGCGATTGGAGGGTCGGAAAAATTTAGAAGTCTTGCTAATCGAATGGCTCCTTTAGTCGAGAACACATTAGATGAAAGTAATGAAGAATCCTTGCGTCAACTCTTATCTCCCTTATGGGGCTTACGTCGTCAAAAAATTCAAAATGCTTACGTTTCAACATGGGTTTATTCTCGCTTAACAGATTCAAGTGGAAATACTTATCCACGTTCATTAACTATATTATTAAGTAGAGCTAAAGAAGTTGAGTTACAACAACCTCAAGGAAAGTCAGCACCTAATGACCATTTACTACGTTGGAACTCTCTTACCAAGGGTTTAGAAGCTGCTTCCATAGAACGGTGTGATGCTATTAAAAATGAATATCCTGAGTTATCTGAATTTTTTAATAACATTGGTGATTTGGGGTCTTTATTTAGCGAGAAGCAATTAAAAGATTTTTGGCAAAAATCAACGCAATTGCACACACAATTTGATGCTTTTGATACGTTTTTGAAGCGCTTAAAAGATATTGGTATGCTACAAGATAAAAAATACTCTCAAAAATATAATTACGCCATTGCCAATATTTACATAGATGGCTTTAATATAAGGACAATGGGGCAAAAAAATAACAGCGCGCAAGTTCCGATTAGCGATGCGTAACTGAGGAATGCTGACTTTGAAATGTGAGGTTATGCAAGCTAATTGCACCGCAGCAGGTTCTTGGTCCGCCGATAAGTCCTTAAAGCGCATTCGTAAGGAGCAATAGCGGTTCCGCAGCGTATAGCGCAGTATGTTGAAACCGACTTTGGTGAACGAAATTGGGCTTTGAATCATTCGGCGCAATACGGTGTTACGTCATAACGATTTCGTAGCCACTGCTCCTCCCGCCCTTGCCAGTCGGCTTGAGGCAAGCTTTTTCAACTAATTCAGAAAGTTCCCGGTAAGCTGTGGAACGGCTGGTTTTGGTCAGGCTCATGTACTTGCGTGTGTTGATACCGCCTTTAAAGCCATCCAGACCGGCATCAAGCATGCGGTTTAACACTTTGCGCTGGCGTTCGTTAAGGTCCGTAGCCTGATGCCGCAGCCAGAATCGAGCCTTCGCCAAAGTGTCGTCCACCGTCTTTTCCGCCGCCGTAGCCGAGGCTGTGACTTGTGCCAAAAACCACGCCAGCCAGGCGGTGACATCCATGCCACCGCGTTGTGTGCGTTCAAGAATGTTGTAGTAACTCTCCCGCTCACGCAGGATTTGTGCTGACAGGCTGAAAAAGCGCAACGGTTGACGCTCATCTTGAGACAGGGCCATGTCGGTGATGGCGCGGGCCAGCCGTCCGTTGCCGTCTTCAAAAGGATGGA
>Ga0118677_10002872_pt1 | contig 33785 bp, 30 predicted proteins | sample AliMusrvi5mmetaG_FD_86154 | JGI IMG/M metagenome (GOLD analysis project Ga0118677, IMG submission 86154) | reverse complement strand
AGCTTCAAATTCGACATGGCCACGGATGGCATGCTGCTGCTGCAAGCCAACTGGCAGGGCGTGCAGTACACGCAGAACCTGCCTCCGATGATGCCGAAAAGCGGCATCGAAGTGATCGTTTACGACGTCAAGGCCAAGCTCGATGCGGCCAAGCAAACGCAGCACATCGTTTTCCTGGAAGGTAATGGGCAGAACCTGATCACGACCGAGATGATCATCTACACGAACGACTCGCTCATCTCCTGGTTCGATGCGAAAAAGGGCACGGCGCGCTTCTTCCTGCCTGCCGGGGTTAAGTTCGAAGAGGTGAAGGCCCACGTCACCGGGCCCGGCGGCATGCCGTTCGAACGCGACCTGATGCCCCTGGGCGAGAAGGGCGTGTATGCCGTGGACTACCCTGTCAAACCCGGTGAGTCGCGGTTCGAGATTTCTTACACGGCGCCCAAGCCGGCCGAGTTTGCCGGACGGATTCTCGAACCTGGCGTACTCTCCCGCCTGGTTGTCGCCCCGGGCATGGATGCCAGCGGCGACGCCCTCCAATTGGTGGGCAAGGAACCGCAAACGGGTGCGACCATCTACGATTTGAAGAAGCCGGTCTTCCAGGTGAAGGTGAACGGGACTGGCACGTTCCGCGCCGCCCAGAGTGCTCCGCAAGCCCAACCGGGTCAGATGGGGCAGGCCGCGGCCACCCAGACGGAAGACGACGGCCCGCAAGTGGAGTCGATTGCCCCGGCCGGCTACGACCGCAACTTCTGGAAGGTACTAGTGCTCTGCTTCGCCATTCTCGCTCTCGGGTTCGCCGCCATGTTTCTGAAGGGCGGAGTCGGGAGCGGCCGCAAGGCATGAAGGCGCTGGCCGTCGAATCGGTCTGGAAATACTACGGCGACTATCCCGCGCTGCGCAACATCGCATTCGATGTCGAGGCGGGGCAATGCGTCGCCCTGCTCGGCCGCAATGGCGCCGGCAAGACCACGTTGCTGCGGATTCTCGGCGGGCTTTCGCGCCCCTCCAAGGGGGGAGTCCGGCTTTTCGAAAGAGAACACAGCGACCGTTCTTCGCGCGCGTTGACCGGCATCATCGGTCACGGCATCGCGGTTTACGACGAACTCTCCGCCTACGAGAATCTGAAGCTGTTCGCCGAGCTTTACGCTTTGGAGAACCCGCACAAGGCGGCGATGGAGTGGCTGGAGCGCACCGCGCTCGACCGCGTCAAGGATAGCCTGGTGCGTGAGTTCTCGCGCGGCATGAGGCAGCGTCTGGCCGTCGCGCGGGCGTTCCTGCACCATCCGAAACTGCTGCTGCTGGACGAGCCGTTCACGTCGCTTGACGACCGTGCCATCGCGCTGTTGCAGAGTCTGTTGCGCGATTCGTTGGCCGAGGGCGGCACCGTCATCATGTCCACTCACCAGTTGCGGGAGGCCATGGAACTGGCCTCGCATGTGGTGCTGCTGAATCGCGGCGGGATGGCCCATTCCGGAGAGCGGACGGCCGAGATGCTCGCCGACACGGGCTGGCTGTATCGAAACTACGGGGACGCATGACCAGATTCCTGCGCCAGATGTTCACCATCGCCGCCAAGGACCTGCGCAGCGAACTGCGCACGAAAGAGGCGGTCAACGCCTCTCTATCTTTCGCGCTGGTGATCCTGCTGCTGTTCAGCTTCGCCTTCGATCCTACCTCCGACATGACGCGCGAGATTTCGGGCGGGCTGTTGTGGCTGGTATTCGCCTTTGCCGGGGTGCTGGTGCTGAATCGTAGTTTTGCGCGCGAACTGAACAACGATTGCCTGGACGCCCTGATCTCCTCGCCCGTGCCGGGGCCCGCACTATTCCTGGGCAAAGCGATTGCGAATTACGTTCTGCTGCTGGGCATCGAGTGCGTCTGCCTGCCGATTTTCGGCATCTTTTATAACATCCATTGGACCGGACAGCCGGCCTGGCTGGCGCTGGTAATGTTGCTGGGGACGTGGGGCATGACCGTGGTTGGCACGGTTTTCTCGGCGCTTACCGTCAATATGCGATTGCGCGAGTTGATGCTGCCGATGCTGGTATACCCCATCATGATTCCGTGCCTGATGGCGTCCATGCAGCTCACCACGCCGCTGCTGGCGAGCGAACCGATCAGCGGCGACATGCTGGCCTGGGTCCGCTTGCTGGTCGGATTCGATATCATTTTTACCGCACTGGCCGTCACCTTGATCGACACTGTCTTGGTAGGCTAGTGCTCACGCCGCACGGCTGTTGTTTTCGAGTTGCGGCCGTGGCGCAGCGGTCGTTTCGATGCAGTCTTTCGTATTTTGGAAGGGGCTGAGGATGAGACAGAAAATCCTGATTGGTATCGGGTTGATCGCAGCCGGGCTATTGCTGCGGAACATTTGGCTGATGCTGACGAATCTGCCGGACGAGGCGTTCCAGGGCGCCATTTTCCGCATCATTTTCTTCCATGTTCCGGCGGCCTTCACGGCATTCCTGTGCTTCTTTGCGTCGCTCATTTCGGGGATCGCGTATCTGCGGACTCAGAATCTGAAGTGGGATGCGTTCTCGGTCTCGGTGACTGAGGTCGGCCTCGCTTTTGGAGCCGCCAACCTGATCACGGGCATGATCTGGGCGCGTATTATCTGGGGCATCTGGTGGACCTGGGACTGGCGTCTCACGTCGATGCTGCTGTGCTGGCTGCTCTACGCCGGCTACCTGGTCTTGCGCCGCGCCGTGGAGGAACCCACCGAGCGCGCGCGCCTCTCCGCGGTGATGTCAATCCTGAGCTTCGCGGTCGTGCCTTTCGTGTTTTTCTCCATCAAGTGGTTTCGCACACAGCACCCGCAGCCGGTGCTCTACGGACAGGGCAAAATGGATACGGGCTACCGGGCCATGCTCTACGGCAACTGGGTGCCGCTGCTGCTATTCGCCATCATCCTGATTGCCGTGCGCATGGAGCAGGAACGCCGTCAGCGCGAACTGGACGCGCTGCGCCGCGAAATCCACGCATTCTAGAGCAGATTCCAGGGTCGATAAGAGGAACTCCAATATGAACGACGCTGCCGCCCGCAATTTTGAATATCTCGCCTACGGCCTGAGCGCCGTCTGGCTGGTCCTGTTGCTCTACGTGCTGACGCTGGTCGGTCGGGAAGGCAAGATCCGCGCCCAGATCGAGTCCCTGAAGCGCATGGTGGAGGACCGCGAAAAACGCTAGCGGGTGCGGCGGACCTCCCTGCCCGCCAGTCGCTTTTCGCTCAGCTTCGGCCTCCCGACTGGCCTCGCCCACCCCATCGGGCGTATGATGAAAAACCGCGAGAGGCGCGAGCCGGTGGGCTCCCGTTTTCAAACCGCGCTCGTCAGCCAGTCGCTCCTCGTCTAACGCGGAGCCTCCTCAAATCGGACTGTCTGCGCCGGTGAGTTCTTGCCGGTCAGTTCCCGCAGCGTGGCGGATTCGTCCGCCCGCCATCGCGGTCGCCGTTGGAAGGAGTCCCATGGATCGAAGATCGCTATTAGGCCTGATGGCCGCCGGAGCGCTGACGCCGCGCCAGATGGCCGCCGACGAGCAGGCCGCCAAAGCCGTCCGCGCATTACCCAGCCCAAAGATCAAGGACGTACAGGTGATCGCCACCGCGCCGGACGGATTGCGCCTGGTCGTCGTGAAAATCCTCACCGACCAGGATGGCCTCTACGGTTACGGCTGCGGCACTTTCACCCAGCGCGCCGACCTCGTGGTTGCCGCCGTCGAGAAGTACCTGCGGCCTTTTCTAATCGGCAAGCCCACTGATCGCATTGAAGACCTGTGGCAGGCCATGTACGACTCGTCGTACTGGAAGAATGGCCCGGTGTTGAACAACGCCATCAGCGGCGTGGACCAGGCCCTGTGGGACATCAAGGGACGCCAGTGCGGCCTCCCGGTTTATCAATTGCTCGGTGGAAAATGCCGCGAGGCCGTGGACTGCTACGCGCACGCTGGCGGCGCCGAGATCCCGCAGTTGATCGAGAACGTCAAGCAACTGCGCGCGAAGGGCTTCCGCAACATCCGCGTTCAGATCGGCGTGCCCGGCATGGCGGGCTACGGCGCTGGCCCGTCGGACGTCAAGGTCGAAAAGCTCCACAACGACCCCGTCTTTGAGCCCGAGGCGTACCTGCACCGCGCCCTGAAGATGTTCGAGGCCGTGCGCCAGGAATTTGGCGACGAGATCGAATTGCTGCATGACGTCCACGAGCGGATCTCGCCGATTCAGGCCGTCCGGTTCGCCAAGGAAGTCGAGCGCTTCCGGCTCTTCTATCTGGAGGACGCGCTCTCGCCCGAGGACATCCAGTGGTTCCGCCTGATCCGCCAGCAGTGCTCTACGCCGCTGGCCATGGGCGAACTGTTTAACTCGCCGCACGAATGGACGCCGCTGATCAGCGAACGCCTGATCGACTACATCCGCGTTCACGTTACGCAGGCGGGCGGGCTGACGCCCTGCCGCAAGATCGCTGCGCTGGGCGAGTTCTTCGGCGTCAAGACCGCGTGGCACGGCCCTGGAGACGTCTCCCCCTTCGGTCACGCCGCCAACATCACGCTGGATCTGGTGGCCTATAACTTCGGCATCCAGGAGTGCAACCAGTTCTCCGAGAAGGTCAGGTCGGTCTTCCCCGGTTGCCCCGAAATCCGTAACGGCTACTACTACATCAACGAAGCGCCGGGATGGGGCATCGAAGTGAACGAGGCGGAAGCGAAGAAGTATCCCTACGGTTACGGTGAAGGCGGTACGCGGGAAAAGAACAACGGCGGCTGGGGCATCATCCGCAGGCGCGACGGCACGGTGATCAAGCAGTAGGCTGGCTGAAACATCGGACGCTATTGAGCCCCGGACTACGCACGCACGACGCTGCGTGGGAAGCGCGGCGGAACTTTGTTGCGGCACACGGTACAAAGAACTGGATTACCCGCATAGGCGGCCCTAGAATGAGGGGATCATGCAGCGTGTATTCATTCGATTGCTGACGGGCCTGTTTCTGTTGGGTGCTTTGGCCTTCTGCCAGACTCTCGACAACGACTCAATTCTGAAGATGGTGAAAGCCGGCTTGGGGCCGGATTTGATCGTCACTATGGTCCAGTCCCAGCCGGGGAACTACAAACTGGGCGTGGATGAAATGATCGCGCTAAAGTCGGCGGGAGTGCCGGACAAAATCATTGCGGCCATGCAGGCCAAGGGATCCGCACCGCCGGCCGCCGCGCAGCCTGTCGCCGAAGCTGCCGCCGCGCGCGAGATTGGCGTGTATTTCAAGAGAGACGGCGAGTGGAAAGACCTGCTTCCGGAAGTCGTGAATTGGAAGACCGGAGGGGTCTTGAAGAGCGTCGCCACCGTGGGAATCGTGAAGGGCGATATCAACGGGCTCGTCCAAGGGACGAATAGCAGGACCAAACTGGCTTCGCCTGTAGAGATCCTGATCTATGCTCCCGAAGGCGTGGCGGTCACGGAATACCAACTCCTCAAGCTCCGCGAGAACAAGGGCTACCGGGAGTTTAGGACTGTGACCGGCGGGGTGATGCACGTGGCTGGCGGGGCGACCCGCGATCTGATTCCCTTCGAAGGCAAGAAGATCGCCAGCCGCACCTTCAGCGTCAGCCTCTCCAATCTGAAGCCGGGAGAATACGGCATTTTGCCGCCGGGCGCTAACACTTCGAGCAGCGCCGGTGCCCAGATGGGCAAACTCTACTCGTTTAGCATCATCGAGTAATCGCCCCGCGAGGACGAACCCTGGCGTTCGCATACTTCCGAGGGTCCGCCGCGAGGAATTGACGGACTCTCGGCAGGTCTGCGTCCTTCAAACCCATTCCGCAGCACTCTGGCGCAGTGTCGCAGATTCTGATTTCGTAATCTTCCCGAATTCGTTAGCATTGATGGAGCCTGAGGAGGCGCCACGAAAGCAGCGACAGTGCGGGTGTGTCTCCAGTGAGCGGACTTGACCGCTCTCTGTCGTTCGCGGTTCTGTGCTGGCCGGGGGGCGCAGGCGCTCGGCATTGAGGGTGAACAATCTGCTGGCGATGGAGAGATTCGCCGGTGGTAAACGGCGCGCGTCAGGCGGCGCAGATGGCTGAAATCAGCCATCTTTCCAAAACATGATCATTTAGATTCAGTAACTTGCGAGCCCATAACGGCTGAAATTCAGCCGTTTGGCGTTTTTGCGACGGGTCGCTGACAGCGGCCTGACTACATGTACATTCCGCCGTTGACGCGCAGAACCTGGCCGGTGATGTAGCTGGCATCGTCGCTCGCCAGGAACTTCACGGCGTTGGCGATGTCCTGCGGCAGGCCGAGGCGATTGAGCGGCACCTTAACCATCATTTTCTGCTTCTGCTCTTCGGTCAGGACGGCGGTCATGTCGGTGTCGATGAAGCCCGGCGCGATGGCGTTGACCGTGATGTTGCGCGACGCCAGCTCCTGGGCCAGGCACTTGGTCAAGCCGATGATGCCGGCCTTCGAGGCCACGTAGTTGGCCTGTCCCGGGTTGCCCGCTTCGCCGACTACGGACGCGATGTTGACGATGCGGCCCCAGCGCTCTTTCATCATGTGCGGGATGACGGCCTGACTGGTGAAGAACGTGCCCGTCAGGTTCACCGCGATCACCTTGTTCCAATCGTCGGCTTTCATGCGCATCGAAAGGGCGTCGCGCGTGATGCCGGCATTGTTGACCAGCACGTCAACCCGGTGCAGTTGCTTGATGATGCCGTCCACGCCCGCCTTCACCGATTCCTGGGAGGCGACGTTGAAATCGACCGTGATGCACTCGCCGCCGAGCGCGCGGATCTCGCCCGCGACTTCCTCGTTCTTCTCAAGCTCGGGGCTGGCGATGGCAATCGCATAATCGGCCTTGCAGAGCGTAAGCGCGATGGCCCGGCCAATGCCCCTGCTTCCTCCGGTGACCAGTGCAACTCGTTGTGACATTCTGACTCCTATCCATCTGGTGGGCGAAACCTTCATCATAGTAAATTGCGGAGGCAAACCACCCCATGGCCTATCCCGATCTGCGCGCTTTCATCCAACGCCTTGAGAAAGAAAAAGAGCTCCGGCGCATTCCATTTGAGGTGGATCCTTACCTCGAAATCACCGAGTTCGCCGACCGCTCCGTCAAATCGGGCGGACCCGCCCTGCTGTTCGAGCGGCCCAGGGGTTCGCAGGTCCCGCTCCTGATCAACGCTTTCGCCTCGGAACGGCGGATGGAACTGGCCCTGGAAGTGGACTCGCTCCAGGAGCACGCGGATCGCATCGTCGAGATGCTCGAACTGCGCATGCCCTCCGGTTTGATCAACAAGCTGAGAATGCTGCCCAAGCTGGCGGACATGAGCAGTTTCTTTCCGAAAACGGTCTCCGGCGGGGCGTGCAAGGAGGTGATTCGCCGGGACGGTTTCTCATTGCAGGAGTTCCCGGTCCTGCACTGCTGGCCCGGTGACGGCGGCCCGTTCATCACGCTGCCGATGGTGTTCACGAAGAACCCGGAAAACGGCAAGCGCAACTGTGGCATGTACAGGATGCAGGTCTACGACGACCGCACCACGGGCATGCACTGGCAGACGCAGAAGCAAGGCGCGGAGCATTACCGGCGGCTGCAACAGCAGGGCAGGGAGGCTAAGATGCCCGTGGCGGTGGCCATCGGGGCCGATCCCGCGACGATGTACTCGGCGATCCTGCCGCTGCCTCCCGACCTGGATGAGATGATGATCGCCGGATTCCTGCGCCGTGAATCGGTCGCGATGGTGAAGTGCGAGACCTGCGATCTGGAAGTGCCCGCAAACGCGGAGATCGTACTGGAGGGCTACGTCGTTCCGGGGGAGACGCGCCGCGAAGGGCCATTCGGCGACCACACGGGCTACTACTCCCTGGACGACGACTACCCGGTGTTCCACGTCGAATGCATCACCCATCGCAAGGACCCGATTTACGCCGCCACCATCGTCGGGCCACCGCCCATGGAGGACTTCTTCATGGGCCGCGCGGTGGAACGTATCTTCCTGCCCCTGATGAAGATGCAGATCCCGGAGATTCGCGATGTAGCCCTGCCGCCGGAGGGCGTCGTGCACAACCTGATGCTGATCTCGATCCGCAAGTCCTATCCCGGTCAGGCGCGCAAGGTGATGCACTCCATCTGGGGACTGGGCCAGGCGATGTCAACCAAAGTGATCATCGTGGTGGACGAGGACGTGGACGTCCAGAATTCGTCCGAAGTCGCCTGGCGCGCCTTGAACAACATCGACCCGGAGCGCGACATCGAATTCGTGCACGGCCCGATCGATACGCTGGACCACGCTTCGCGCTTGCCCGATTACGGCTCGAAAATGGGCGTGGATGCGACCCGCAAGGGGCCAGCGGAAGGCTTCAACCGGCGCTGGCCTGAGGTGTTGAAGATGTCGCCCGAGGTGAAGACGCGAGTCGATGCGCTATGGAACAAGGCCGGGCTGTAGCCGCAGTCTCAATGCGCCTGCGCGGCCGGTTCGATTTCCTTCGCGTCTTCCGGTTTGTCCATCGGCACTTCGGCAAAGAAGAGTTCCTGCAGCGAGCGTCCTTCGCGGATTCCGGAGATGTAGATATAGGATTTGCGACGCCACTCGGTCTGGAAGTAGAAGAACCCATGCGTAGACTCGCCGGGCCGCAGGCTCTTGGCGCCCCAAGCCCTCGAATCGATTGCTACCTCCGCCAGCGGATTCAACTTCTTGCGCCTGGGAAGGGGGATCGGCACAGGGTAGCTCGGTCCGGTGTTCGGGCGTTTCGGGCCGATCAGGTATGGCAGGTCCTTGGGCGCCGTTGGATCCAGGCGAATCCCACCAGGCACCATGAACTGAACTTTCATCTGGTCGAGCAGCAGGCTCTGATTGCTCTTGTTCTCAACGATCAAAAGCACGGGCAGAACGCCGTGCTCGTTCAGGTTGACCTTGCCGAAAATGGGCCGTGTGTCGGCATCGCTTTCATAGCGAGCAGCGGCGAAAGTGACCTCCCCGATGGTCTGATGGGACGGCCAAGCGGGGGCGGGAGCCGGGCGGAAAGGCTGCACGACCTCGCTGGAATGAGGAGCGCCGCCGCACCACGCCGCGAGTGCAAAGAGCGACAGTAAAAGAGCGGAGATGGTGAAAAGGAATCTCATAGAATTTGGCTACCGTGCGCTGACGATTCTGGCGTTGCCCCTGCTCCTACTGTATCTGGCGCTGCGGGTGTTCCGGGACCGGCGGTATGCGCTCGGCCTCAGAGAGCGACTGGGATTGCTCCCACGTTCTTTTCACAGGACGGCCCCCGGCGCGGTCTGGTTGCACGCGGTCTCGGTCGGGGAAGTCCTCACCGCCGTCCCGTTGCTCAAGCACCTACGGGCGGCGATGCCGTGGGCGCCGGTCTATGTTTCCGTCACGACGCTGGCCGGGCGCGCCATGGCCGACCAGAAACTAGCGGGACTCGCCGCCGGAGTATTCTTCACACCGGCCGACATGAGCTTCGCGGTGCGCTCGGTCCTGCGCAGCTTGAAGCCGGCGCTGGTGGTGGTGATGGAGACCGAGATCTGGCCCAACCTGTACCGCGAAGTGAAGCGCTCGGGTGCCGCGCTGGTCGTGGTGAACGGGCGCATTTCCGACAAGGCCATGCCCTCCTACCGGCGCTGGAGGTGGTTCTTCCGTGCGCCGCTCTCACGGCCCGATGCAATCCTGGCACAGGACGAGCGCGCCGCCGCCCGCTATCGTGAACTGGGCGCCAAGCGGGTGGAGGCCGCCGGCAATCTCAAGTTCGATTTCGACCCGCACGCGACGCGGATTGCACCGGCGGTGGCCGGGTTGGTTGAGCGGCTGCGGCCGGGTCCGGTGCTGATCGCCGCCAGTACAATGCCGCCCGAGCGCGAAGGGGATAAGGACGAGGACGACCTGGTCATCTACACATTCCTGGAGCTGCGCGGGCGCTTCCCCGGCATGTTGCTGGTCTGGGCGCCCCGCAAGCCCGAGCGCTTCGATGCCGCGGCAGAGCGCCTGGAGGCGGCCGGCATTCCCTTCCTGCGCCGCTCGCAGCTTGCGGACGGCAGTTCCGTGGAATTACCCGGCGTGCTCCTCGTTGACTCGATGGGTGAACTGGCGGGTCTGTTCCGCCTGGGGAACGCAGTGTTCATGGGCGGGACTTTCCCCCATCGCGGCGGGCACAATCCGCTGGAGCCGGCCGCGTTTGGCGTACCGGTGGTAGCCGGTCCGCACATGGAGAATTTCGCGGAAATCGCCGCCGAATTCGACTCCCAGGAGGCCTGGTTACGGGTGGAGGACCCCCGCGAGCTGGGCGGCGTGCTGCTGCGTCTGCTCGATGATCCCGCGCGCCAGCTGGCATTGGGCGGCCGCGCCCGCGCGCTGGCTGACGCTCGCCGCGGTGCGACCGCACGCGCCGTCACGGGGCTGCGTGAGGCGTACGAGAAGGCGCTCCCGGCGCCGCTGGCTCCGCTGTGGAAACGCCTGACGCTGGGTCCGCTGACGTGGGTCTGGCGCGCCGCAGTCTGGCTGGACCGGGGCTTGAACTCGCGCAGCCGCAGGCGGAGTTGCTGTGTCGTCAGCGTCGGCAATCTCAGTGTGGGCGGAACGGGCAAAACGCCGTTCGTGGTGTGGCTATGCGAGTGGCTGAAGGAGCAGGGACGGACGCCTGGGGTTCTGCTGAGGGGCTACCGGCGGCGCTCCGGGCCTCCCGTCCTGGCGCTCGCCGCGGGGCAGACGTTCCCTGTCGAGCAGGCTGGGGAAGAGGCTTTGATCCACCTGCGGCGAGGGTACGCGGCGGTCGGAGTGGGCGCGGACCGATCGCGTGTTCTGATCGAGCTACAGGCCCGCTGCGGCATCGATTGCGCGGTCGCCGACGATGCCTTCCAGCACTGGCGTCTGCGGCGGGATTGCGACATCGTGCTGATCGACGCGCTGGACCCGCTGGGCGGCGGCCTGCTGCCTCTGGGACGCCTCCGCGAGGGCTTCTCCGCGCTACGCAGGGCTCACGCTGTTGTGATCACACGGGCCGTCGTGGGGCGCACATACGCCGGTTTGTTGCGCGAGATCCAGATCCACAATCCAGGAGTGCCCCTGTTCATTTCCAGAGTCGTCCCAGGGCTGGAGAGCTTGCCTGCGGGTGCGGGCGCTTTCTGCGGCCTAGGCAATCCCGAGGCGTTTCGCACCACACTGAGCCAAATCCGTGTTGCGAGCGATCCGGCGAACGCCTCCGATGCCCCAGGTCCGTGCTTTGAACCCGCGTTCTTTGAAGTGTTCGAGGACCACCACCATTACACCGAGGCTGAGATCGACGGACTGCTCCGGCGTGCGGGAGTACTGGTGACCACCGAGAAGGACTGGCTCAATCTGCCAGCGCGATTTCAGGCCGACCCACGCATTCTCATGCTGCCAATTCGGGTAGTGGTGGAGCACGGTTCGGAGCTCCTCAGCCTGGTAAGAGCACGCCTTCTAGCCGCAGCAGCGCGAGTTTGACGTCCAGTCCTCCGCCGAAGCCGGTCAGGCTACCATTCGATCCGATTACGCGATGACACGGTACGAAAATGGGCAGTGGATTCTGCCCGTTGGCCGCCCCGATTGCGCGCGTCGCCGATGGCCGTCCGAGCAGAATGGCGATGTCGCGATAGGTGCGCGTGTGGCCGTACGGGATCTCCGCCAACGCGCGCCAGACACTCAATTGAAAAGGCGTGCCGGAGGGGCGTAGCGGCAGGGAAAAGATCTGCCGCGTACCCACGAAGTATTCGTTCAGCTGCAAAATGGCTTGGGTCAGCAGCGGTTCGTCCGCAGAACGCTCCCCGGCGTGCGGCCAATCGGACGGCGCGGCGTCTGGAGCGGCGGCGAACGAAACGCGGGTCAAAGCGCCGGCGTTCGAGGCCAGGAACAGCGAAATGCCAAAGGGAAACGAGGCTGAAGTCCAGTGCGACATGCTCGGATGCTCCTAGTATCGGGGTTTTTAATCCGCCCGACCCGTGTCGAACCGATCTGAACTAGTGTTGGAGTCATGACCTGGGTTACCTACGCCATCCTCTCCGCTTTCTTCGGCGCGCTGGTCGCCATCTTCGGCAAGATCGGCGTTCGGGAGGTAGACAGCAATCTGGCCGTTGCGCTGCGCACATTGATCATTGTTTTCTTCGCCTGGGGCATCGTCCTGGTTCAAGGCAATGCCCGCGATTTAATGCGCATTTCGCGGCATTCGTATCTGTTCCTGGCACTCTCCGCGATCGCCACAGGCTGCTCCTGGCTCTTCTACTACAAAGCGCTGAAGTTGGGAGAGGCATCGCGTGTCGCGCCCATCGACAAACTCAGTGTGGCACTGGCGGTCGCCATGGCTTTCGTCTTCCTCGGGGAGAAGCCGACAGTCGGCAACGTGCTCGGTGCGGTGCTGATCACGGCTGGGGTCTTGGTGGCAGCGCTTGTCCGCTAGCCCTTTCGCCCCCTTACCGCCGGGCTCTCTCCCGGAACGGTCCGGCTGCGCCAGGTCGAAGCTTCCGGCGTCCTGGCGCCTATCGCGGAAACAGGACAGGCCGCCACGGCTGGGCGGATTGTCGTGCATTTTGCCCGGTCTCCGCGGTTGAATCGTGTCGAGCATGCAGGAGTCCATGGAGTGCCCGATGCCACTGGCGCAAGGAATCGAGCAGGCCGTTACCTTTGGGCTGGAACTTGCGCCCGTGCGCCTTCGCGACAAGGTGCAGTATGATTCTACTGGAAGCGTCTTCTCTTGCGCGATGACAGCCCGCGGAAGCGGAGTTTTGTCTGCGGAACTATTCAAACTGCGTGTCGCCGCAGTCGATCCGCAGTCTGGCCGTAGTCGCCCGGCCGAGTGTACCGGATGCCTGCCCTTGCGGCCCATCCAGGAACTGACCGGTCCGGTTGACACCAAACAGACGCTACCAGCGATGGGAATCGTGCTGCACTCGACTAGCTGTCCGGGCTCGGATCGCCAATGAAGAGCATCCTGTCTAAACTCGCCATCTTCCAGTTGCTGTTCATGCTGCTGTTGGGTTCCGTGCTGTACGTGCTTCTGGAACGCGACATAGCGGGCGGCCTCCAGAAGAAGTTCATCGGCGCGGGGCAGGCAAGCACCGCGCGAGCCTCAGCGCAAGTTGAACTTGCGCTCTCCGATGACCCTCACGCAGCCGTAGGACCTGTGCTGCTTCGGCAACTTAAGCTTCGAAAACTAGAGTGGGCTTGCCTTCTATCCCCAAGCGGCGAACTGCTAGCGCACACCTTCGGCCGGGAATTGCCGCCGGAACTGCGGGAACTGCGGAATCCGGGCGGCTCCGACTGGTTCGAATTCTCCTGGCCCGAAGGTACGAAGGCACTCGCCGTCTTCACTCACCCCGTGTCCGGTGGCCATTTGGGAACGCTCTACGCTGGCGTGGATCGCGAGCCGCTGCTCGCCTCGATCCGCCGCGCGCGATTGTTCCTCATCATCGCGATCCTATCGGGGATCCTGCTTTGCGTTCTCATATTCACGGCAATCGCCCGGCATCTTCTGCGGCCGATCCAGACGCTCACAGGAGTCGCGCTCAAACTAAAAGACGATCAGAGTGGTGAGTTCAAATGGGTGGCCGCCCAATCGAATGACGAACTCGGTGTCTTGACCAATGCCTTCAATGGTATGTGGGCGGTCATCCAGCACCGGACCGAGTGGCTAGAGGAGCGAGTGCAGGCGAGAACGGCAGAACTGTCAGGCGCGAATGCCAAACTCGCCGTCGAAGTCGTGGAACGCCAGCATGCGGAGCGAGAGGCCCGTTTGGCCCGGGAGTCGGCAGAGGCGGCCAACCGCGCCAAGAGTCTGTTTGTGGCCAACATGAGCCACGAACTGCGCACACCGATGAACGGGATACTGGGCATGGCGGAGCTGATTGAATCGGACACATTGGACGATCAACAGCGCGAGTACTTCCAAATCATCAGAAGTTCCGCTCAGGGCCTGCTCTCGGTCATTAATGACGTCCTCGATTTCTCTAAAATCGAATCCGGCAAGGTCGACTTGGAGTTGATTGACTTCGATCTTCCCGCGCTGATTTACGGCACCGTTAAGCCGCTCACTTTACAGGCCCAGGAAAAGGGCGTTCAACTTCTTTGCAACATTGATCCAGAGGTCCCGGAACTGGTTCACGGTGACCCGCTGCGGTTGCGGCAGGTGCTTACCAATCTCACGGGCAATGCCGTCAAGTTTACGGCCCGCGGCGAGATCCTGATTTCCCTGAAGGTAGAAACAGGTGATCTGGATTCTACGCTTTTGCACTGCAGCGTGCGGGACTCCGGCATCGGTGTACCGGCAGATCAGCAAGAGCACATTTTCGAGCCATTCCGTCAGGCCGATGCCTCGATGACCAGAAAATTCGGCGGTACCGGACTCGGTCTATCCATCTGTTCCCGCCTGGTGCAACTGATGGGCGGCAGGATTTGGCTCGAGAGCGAAGTGGGCAAAGGCAGTACTTTCCATTTCACAGTTCGGCTCGGCCGGGCCTCGGGTGGTTCAGCCACCGTCATCCAAGGGCTCGAGAAGCATCTCGCCGGATTGCGAGTGCTAGTCCTGGACGACAATGCCACCAGCCGGGAACTCCTGCACGAGAGCCTCACGAGGGCTGGCATGCATGTCGTGGTGCGCCCCGATGCATTTACCGGGATTGAGGCTCTGATTCAAGCCGGCGCGGGAGATCATCCATTCGATGTCCTGATCACGGAGCGCCAATTGCCTGGAGAGGATGGTCTTGCCCTGGTGAAACGGATTCGGAAGACGCCTGCTCTGGGGGGGCTCTCAATTCTGATCCTTTACTCCGGGAGCCAAGCTCCCGATCCCGGCCGCTGTCTCATGCTGGGCGTGGGCGCGACGTTGGCCAAGCCCTTCGAACCGAAAGACCTTCACGCGGCCATTCTGAAGACCCTCCATGCGCGAGTCCGGCCCCAAGCATCCTCCTCCGCTCTGCCGGAACGCAAGCCACTCCCAGGGAAGACCAAGACGTCAGTGAGCGCCGAAGCCAACGGCCTGCGCATTCTGCTGGCTGAAGACAACAAGGTCAACCAATTGATCTCGACGAAACTGCTTGCCCGGTTAGGACATTTCGTCGTCGTAGCGGGTGACGGCAAAATCGCTTTTGAAGAGTACAAGAAGCAGCGCTTCGACCTCGTGCTGATGGACCTCCAGATGCCCGAGATGGACGGCTACGATGCGACCCGTGCGATTCGCGAGTACGAGAAGAAGCTGCAGCGGCACACGCCCATCATCGCGATGACAGCGCACGCGATGGATCGGCACAAGGAAAGTTGCCTCGCCGCCGGCATGGAAGGTTTCGTCTCCAAGCCAGTGAATGTTCGAGAACTGGAAGAGCAGATCAATCTGCTGCGACCGCACGCCGGACGGACGGCCAATTGACCGACCTGTCGCGGCAGATCCCCTGGCTGCTATGCCCGGGGTTCTGCAAAGTGCCGCGGCCGCTTCACCCGACCCGCCGAAACTCCTGCGCCTCGCAGCAATGCTCTCACCTCCGCATCGCGAATTTGGGCAACCGGATTGGATCTTCTGCCCGGAATAGGTAGTTTAAGATGGTGTTGCCGCTTGGCCAAGCTCAGGTGCAGAATGACCAATTCCCAGAAGCCGCATGTCCTGGTCTTCATCGTCGCCTACAACGCGGAGAAGACCATCACGTCGGTAATCGGTCGCATTCCTCGCGAGCTTTCGTCGCTCTACGATATAGAAGTTCTGATTATAGATGACGCATCAGCGGACGATACCTTCGCTCATAGTCACATCGCGAGCAAAGCTGCTGACGCAGCATTCCCTATTCAAGTACTTTTCAATCCTGTGAACCAAAAGTACGGTGGCAATCAGAAACTGGGTTACCACTACGCCATCGAGCGCAACTACGACTTCGTCGCGCTGGTGCACGGCGATGGCCAGTACGCCCCTGAATGCCTGCCCGCGCTGCTTGAGCCGCTGCGTAACGGAACGGCAGGGGCAGTGCTCGGATCACGCATGCTTACCGGAATGGGCGCGCTCAGGGGCGGAATGCCCATATACAAGTTCGTAGGCAACAAGATCCTCACGTGGGTCGAGAACAAACTGCTTCATTCGAACTTGAGCGAGTTCCATTCCGGATACCGTGTGTACTCGGTCAAGGCATTGCGGACGATTCCCTTCGAGCGGAACTCGAATGATTTCCACTTTGACACCGAGATTCTCATTCAGCTGATGATCGCTGGAGTGACCATTAGGGAACTGCCTATTCCCACATACTATGGTGATGAGATCTGTCGGGTGAACGGCCTCAGGTATGCGGCCAATGTTGTCGCGGCGGCAGTCAAGGCGCGGCTTCAGGAACTGAGTCTCTTTTACGATCGCCGGTTCGATTGCGCTCCGGCTGAGATGCAGTCCTCGCCGTACACCGTAAAACTTGGCTACACCAGTCCGCACACGCTCGCACTTGAGGCTATCCCAGAAGGCGCCCGCGTGCTGGACCTGGGGTGTGCGGGCGGCTATATGGGCTCGGTTTTGAGAACGCAGAAACACTGTTTCGTCGTGGGGGTCGATCTGGCGCGACCCGGGCTCGGATGCGTTGACGAGTTCGTCCCGCACGACCTGAATGCAGGCGTTCCCGAGGTCGTAAAGGCTGGGTTCGACCAAGTCCTGTTGCTGGACGTTGTCGAGCACCTAAACCGGCCTGAGCAGTTCCTCGAGGACTTGCGACAATCCCAAGCACTCGGTCCCCCGGCCGAACTTCTTATCAGCACTGGGAATGTCGGATGCTTCATCACTCGCGCGATGCTGTTGTTCGGGCAATTCAATTATGGAAAGCGTGGAATCCTCGACGTCACACATACGCGCCTGTTCACCTTCGGTTCGTTAAAGCATGCGTTGCGACAAGCCGGGTTTGAGATCCTGGAGACCCGGGGTGTCCCTGCCCCCTTCCCGCTCGCGATCGGGGACAACATGGTCAGCCGGGTTCTGCTGCTCATCAACAAGTTTCTGATCCACATTTCGCGAGGGCTGTTCGCATACCAGATTTTCATGCGCGCACGGCCAGAGCCCACGCTTGAGTCGCTATTGAAACTGGCAAAGGAGGAGTCTGAAGTCCGGGCATCCTCGCTTGCAGAACGCGGTCCGAGGCAGGCGAAGCAGTGAGTCCTTCGATCATCAACGGAGTCTTCCCGGGTCTGCTCAATTCGCCTGTGGTGCAGGTTGAACTGCTGCTGGTGCTGGCCGCATTGGCTCTGGGGTTCGGGCGGTTCCAGTTGAAGACCATAGACTGCCTGTTCCGGCGTTGCTCGAAGCATCCCACTCGAGCATTCGTGCTCAGTTCGGCTCTTGCCCTCACGCTCCACGCGTTGGCTTGGCCCATGATGGTGCGCCGTGCTCCGCAGGTCCACGACGAATTCAGCTACCTGCTCTCCGCGGACACGTTTCTGCACGGGAGTTTAGCGAACCCCCACCATCCGCTTTGGCGCAGCTTTGAGACCGCGCACGTTTTGTTTTGGCCAAACTACGCATCAATGTATCCGCCCGCGCAGGGGCTCTTGCTGGCTGGCGGTAGATTCCTATTGGGCGACTTTCTGGCGGGACCGTGGCTGGCGACGGCCTTGCTGGCAGGCCTTACCGGATGGATGCTTGCCGCGTGGGTTCCCCGGCGCTGGGCGCTGTCCGGCGCGTTTCTGGTGGCGCTTCGATTCGGTGTATTCAGCTACTGGGGAAACAGCTACTGGGGCGGCGCCGTAGCGGCAATCGGGGGCACGTTGCTTTTCGGGGGACTACCGCGTGTACTCATGAGAGGGAAGTGCCGCGATGCGGCGCTCGCTTCCGCCGGACTGGTTCTTTTGGCCGCAAGTCGACCATTTGAGGGGCTTCTAGCGACGATCGCAGCGATGCTGGCCTCCGTCGCGGTCCGGGAAATGAACTTCCGCGGTTGGAGACCCGCGCTGCCGGCAATCGCGACTGCAGCCCTGGTTCTCAGCCTGGGAGGGGCGGGTCTGCTTTATTACAACTGGCGAGTGACTGGCAACCCGCTGGTCCTGGGCTACACCTTGTCGATGCAGCGCTATGGGTTGGCGGTGTTTCCGTGGCAGTCGACGATTGCCACAAACCCGCCCCTGAACCACAACCTGAAGGAATTCTACGAGAGTCAGCACGAGCTGTTTCGGACGTATCAGACCATCGCTGGTTTTTTGGCCTTACGCTTGTTCGCATTCGGCAAGTTCTGGGCTTTCTTTCTGGGCCCGATGTTGACCCTGCCTTTTCTGGGAATACCCGCCCTTGGATACAGTCATCGCTGGCGTTGGATCCTTGCCGCAGGCGTGTTTTATGCGACAGGTCTTGCGCTGAATCCCTGGTTCCTGCCACACTATGGCGCGCCCGCAATGGGATTACTTCTGCTGGCGCTGATCCAGGCTGCTCGAATGCTCGCCGCGGCGAAAGTTGGCGGCAGGCGGCCATTCCAGTTCGCGATCCGGGCGCTCCCCGTCATCTGCGCCGGGGTCTCTCTGTTTCGCGCGACTATGCCTGTACTGCACTTACAACTTCCGACCGATTTATTCGAGATGTCCTGGTATGCCACCCCTCCCGGAAATCAGGATCGCGCTGCCGTGCAGAATCACCTTGAGCATGAGCGCGGGCGTCATCTCGTCTTAGTCAGCTATGGGCGCGATCACCTCGCCACCATTGAATGGGTCTACAATGAAGCCCGAATCGATGAGTCGAAGGTAGTTTGGGCTCACGATCTCGATCCCGAAACGAACGCGCGATTGCTCTCCTATTACCGTGACCGCCGTGTCTGGCGACTGAACGTCGATGCCAATCCCAGGCAACCCGTCGAGCAGGTTTCGCCGCGGCAGTGACCGTCTGGTGCCAAATGTGCGTCGTTCGGCTTCGCTGTTGGAGGGTTGAAGTTCGCAGATTCTGAAGAACTGTGGCTGAGGCGCGACGCACGAGTTAGTTTGGAAAAACCGGCTCGGCGGATCCGCATTGCGGCCTGTACTTCAGAAGTTGATCTTCAGTGTCGGCCCAGAGTAGTATTGCTTCATTGTTCGAAGCGCTCTCATTGTATATACCCGCAACTGGAGTGTTGCCCTTCCGATGGATTCGTTTTCATCTCGCCTAGATGGGTTTGCGCGCTCAATACTCCTCAGCGCTCTACTCGCGGGTGCGGCATTCATCTGCATGCGAGGGAACGGCATCGCCGATCCTGATATCTGGTGGCACTTACGCACAGGCGAGTGGATTCTGAATCACGGCGCAGTGCCTCACGCCGACCCGTTTTCCATTTTGGGGATGGCTAGACCATGGGAGGCCTACAGTTGGTTGTTTGATCTTCTGGCCCTGAAGTTGTTCCTGCGATGGGGTCTGGTTGGTCTCGTTTCATACTCGACCGGCATGGTGCTGGCGATCGCCGCAGCCATCTACCATCTGGCAAGGCGGCTCCAGTCCGACTTCGCCGTCGTGGTACTGCTAACTTTCGTCGCGATTGTCTGCATCTCCCCTCTATTTACTCCCAGGCCTTGGCTTTTCACGATACTGTTCTTCGTGCTCGAAACCGACGTTCTGATGCATGTTCGAAAGGGCGGGAAGACTCGTGACTTAGTCTGGCTGCCACTCATGTTTGCCCTTTGGGCGAATCTCCATATCCAGTTCATTTATGGACTCCTGATGCTGGGCGCCGCGGCATTGGAGCCCACAGCGGCAGTTTGGCGGACCAAAGAGAAAACCGCACTTGGCCCACTGAAGCTGTGGGGCTTGTTTGTCGCATGCTGCCTTGCGACACTGGTGAACCCCTACGGCTGGGGAATCTACAGAACGGCCTATGGGTTGGCCTCGCAGTCGGGCGTCCTCAGCACGGTCAGCGAAATGCAGTCCATGTCATTTCGTCAATTCAGCGACTATGCTGTACTGTTTCTCGCACTAGGCGCCGTCGGCGCACTGGCCTGGAACAGACGCTTCCCTCTGTTTGAGACGGGCATGTTGACGTTCGCCACGATCGTGTCTTTCCGCTCGCTGCGCGACGCCTGGGTTGTCGCGGTACTGGCGATAGCAGTCCTCGCCTCAGAGTTGCCGAGCGAAGGGCGCGAGCGGGGCAAACTACCCGCTCTGGCCCTGCTATTGGTGACAGGCGCAGTGGGACTTCTGGTGTTTCTAAGTGCCGCCGTCCTGGAAGTCAGCAATCCCAGGTTGCAGGAATTGGTGGCCAAGGAAGAGCCCGTTCGTGCGGTTCAGTTCGCAAAAGATCACAACTTCGGAGGGCCGCTGTATAACACCTACGATTGGGGAGGCTACCTGATCTGGAATCTACCTGCTCTGCCCGTCAGTATCGATGGGCGTGCCGCACTCCACGGCGACCAGCGCATCGACCGCTCTCTGGCCACATGGAATGGGGAGCGCGGTTGGGCCTCCGATCCAATGCTCTCGTCGGCGCGACTTGTTATAGCACCCATCAGGAAACCGCTGGCGCAACTGCTGAGAATGGACTCGCGTTTCGAATTGGCATTCGAGGACAACGTCGCCGCGGTGTTCATCGCTCGGAACTACCAGTCGCCGGTCGCGGTGCCGACCCACTAGACAGCCTGAGTGCTGCCGAGTGTGCGGACTCGGGACCGCAGGGCACGGGAGACTTTTGCTGGCGTGTGTAGATCGCAACACATCCGGCAACTGCGCTGAAATGCTCGATAGCGGCATTGCCCCCAGGGCGCGTTGGAGAGTTAAACTGCGCCCGGTGAACTAATCGTCCGGGCTTAAACTGTTGTAAGCTAGCGGCTTGCGTCGAATTCGCGGTCATTCCAGCCCTAAGAACATAGATGACGAACTCCACAGAACGCGATCTCCGCAATCCCGAAGCACTCGCTCCCGCAAGGGAGGGAGCATTAGAGTTGTCCGTTGTGATGCCTTGCCTGAACGAGGCCAAGACGGTGGGGATCTGCGTTCGTAAGGCCTTCGCCGCACTCAAGGAGCATGGAATCAGCGGTGAGGTTATCGTGGCCGACAACGGATCGGCGGATGGGTCAGAGGAGATAGCCAGATCCAACGGTGCGCGCGTCATTGCTGTCGCGAAAAGAGGCTACGGCAACGCACTGACCGCTGGGATCTGCCACGCCAGCGCGCAGTTCGTCCTGATGGCCGACTCTGACGATAGCTACGATCTCGGGCATTTGCCTCGCTTCCTTGAGAAGCTGCGGCGTGGGGCAGACCTCGTGATGGGAAACCGCTTCCACGGCGGCGTTAAGCAAGGCGCGATGCCCTTTCTCCATCGCTACTTGGGTAATCCAGTTCTGACTGCGGTCGGCCGGATGTTCTTTCACGCGCGTTGCGGAGACTTTCACTGCGGCATGCGCGCGTTCCGCAAAGATGCATTTCTGCGGATGGATATCCGATCCACCGGGATGGAGTTCGCCAGCGAAATGGTAGTGAAGGCGAGCCTGCTCAGGATGAAGATCAGCGAAGTACCGACTACGCTTTCGCGCGATGGGCGAGGGCAACCGTCTCACTTGCGCACCTGGCGCGATGGATGGCGTCATCTGCGCTTCCTCCTCATGTACAGTCCGCGCTGGTTGTTCCTCTACCCCGGAATTCTAATGGTCGCACTGGGGCTAACCGTATGCGCGTTATTGCTGTCTGGGCCCCGCGTTTTCCACGGCATTGGCTTTGACGTGCATACCCTGTTATACGCGTTCGTTTCAGTGCTCTTAGGATTTCAACTGATCGCCTTCGCCATGTTCACGAAAGTGTTTGCGATCTCGGAAGGGTTGCTTCCCGACGACCCGCGCCTCAACCACCTCTTTCGTTGGGTCACTTTGGAGACGGGCTTGATCGTTGGCGGTCTATTGATGCTCGGCGGCATTAGCGGCTCGGTTTTCGCCTTCTCCAGTTGGGCGAAGGAGAGTTTTGGCGCCCTTGATGCCAGACGAATGCTCCGCCTTGTGATGCCCGCGGTCTTCGCTTTAACTCTGGGTGTCCAGATAACCTGCAGCAGCTTCTTCCTCAGTATTCTGGGGCTGAGGCGCCGCTGAGTGCGTTTCCAAACCGACAAGAACCGATTCTTGTTCAAAAGAGGGGCTCCTTCCTGCTTGAGTGTTCAGTGGAATTCATGAGGATCTTAATGGCATCCCACTACTTTGCCTCTCACCGGGGTGGCATTGAGTCTGTCGCCGAGGAGCTATTCGGCGGCCTCGCGGCCAGAGAACAAGAAGTGGCATGGATCGCGAGCGATGCAACTCCGCCACCAAATCCAGCGGGGAGGTCGCACGCCGTTTCACTACGCGTGTTTAATTTAGTGGAGGAGAGGGTCGGCCTGCCTTTTCCGATCCCCAAACTGGGAACTTTAAGAGAGATTAGCCGCGAGGTGAGCGTTGCCGAAATCCTCATCCTACACGATTGCCTATATCTGACTAACATTCTTGCCTTTTTGCTCGCAAGATTCCATCGGGTGCCAACCATCATTATCCAGCATACAAGTTTCATTCCCTACAGCCTCTGCGTGCTGAATGCGGGAATGAGGTTCGCTAACGCAATCGTGACGAAGCCGATGCTGTCGCACGCCGAAAAGGTCGTCTTTATCAGCGAAACGACAGGAGATTACTTCAGACACTTACATTTTAGAAGCAGTCCGGAGATCATATTCAATGGGGTTGACATTGAGTTGTACCGTAGGCTGGGTGAGAACGAAACCAAGGCAGGACTTCAGCGTCAATACGGCTTACCCCAGGACCGGCCGGTGATTCTGTTTGTAGGACGCTTCGTAGAGAAGAAAGGCATGTCGGCGATGAAGCGTATGGTGGAATTGCATCCAGACTGGACATGGGCATTCGCCGGTTGGGGGCCACTCGACCCCAACGCTTGGAACGCCGCGAATGTGCGGGTGTTTTCTAATCTGCGAGGCCCTTCCATGGCCGCTCTCTACCGCGCAAGCGATCTATTGGTGCTTCCGAGTACCGGGGAAGGATTCCCCCTCGTTGTGCAGGAAGCGTTGGCTTCAGGACTGCCTGTGGTGTGCAGCCAAGAGACGCTCGGAGCTGACCCCGCAATGAATGCGCATGTGCGAGGCATCCCGGTGTATTCGGGTGAGGATGACCGGACGGCCAGGGAGTTTGTTTCCGCCATCGAGGAACTACTTCACGCCGGTGCGTCGTCGAATGACCGGCCAGGGGAACGGCGAGCGTTTGCCGTATCTCGCTACTCATGGCGCACTGCCGTCGAGCGATATCTACAGGTCGCGGTGGGATTGGTTCACGGGGCCGCATCACATTCGGCGGCTGCGGGCAAGAGCCCACGAAGGGGCCAATGAGTTTGCGGCGCGTACTGCCGGTGTTTGCCTCGGTCGCACTCGGCCTAGTTCTGATCGTCTTTCTCATACGAGTCGGTAAAACTGATGTTGGATCAACCTTGCGTCAGTTACAGCATGTCAGCCGGTTCGTATTCATCAAGTTAGTCTTGCTAAATGGCCTGCTTATTTATCTTTCAACAGAGAAGTGGCGGATCGTTGACGCTACCCTTCGTGGTTCCTCAGATTTGGTCCCATCTAGGATTACCTCGTTCGCCGTTAGCAGCGCCGGTATGGCGATGGGGCTTATTCTCCCCGTACAACTAGGCATGGCCGCTGCGCGCACATTTGGAACGTACCTCTACGGCAGGGCGCTCAAACGTGGAACGGCCGGTACCGTGTTCGAGCAGAGTTTTGATCTTTTGGTCGTTGCGCTATTGTCCGTCGCTTCGGGAGCCACTTGGCTATGCGGTGGGGGTGGGGTGGCTTGGACGGCTTGCGCTTCTGCAATGATCGTACTCGCAATGCTGGCAGTGGAACCCGCCTTCCGCCTCGTGCAGCGACTGCCCACGTGCAAGCCCAAACACCCAACGCCTGATGACCCCACTCCGGTTCGCACCCAGCGAGAACGGCTCCTAGCTCGTGCTCTGGGGAGTTGCTCCGAGCTTATGCACTCTAACGCCGTGAGTGCGAGTCTCGCGCGTCGCCTCTTGTTGCTCTCTACGGTACGCTTTGGCGTGGTCGTTCTCATGGCAGGCCAGACTGCGGAAGCGATCCATTCGCCTATCCCACTCTGGCAAATGGGAGCCGCGATCCCGTTCGTTGTAATTGCCACTGCCTTCGCGCTAACTCCGGGCGGAATTGGAGTAAACGAGGTAACAAGCGCAACGGCGCTCAAACTCTTTGGCACCCCGTTGGATTTCGGGGTACAGTGGGCGCTGGCTAACCGGGTTCTTGGCATAGTGGTGTGCTATTTTGTCGCAGCTTGCGCGCTAGCAATGCTGGGGGTTGAGAGAATAATAGCCGCAGGCACCCTTGGCGCGAACGGAAAGACGGGTCCAGAGAAAGTTTGTAGCAATGTTGAGAGTCGAAGCGCAATGGATCGGAATGATCCTCGATCAGCTAGAAGCCGAAAGAATGTCGCCGCTTCTGAATGTGGGAAGCGCGACCAGTGAATTCCGCGAACAGATGCAGCCCTGGATCGACCAGAGCATCTTTGCACCGCTCCGCCGACGCGGCGTTCCGGTCGATCATCTCGACATCCAGGGGGGAGACGGCATCGACATTCATGGTGACCTGACTGACGACTCCTTTATGGCAGGGCTAGCTAGTCGTGGGTACCGATCGCTATTGTGCTGCAATCTGCTCGAGCATCTCCCCGACCCTGCCGCCATCTGTGCGAGGCTTGAACTACTGGTGTCAGTTGGCGGATACCTCGTTGTAACTGTGCCGTTCAGGTTTCCCTATCATCCGGATCCAATCGACACGATGTTTCGACCCGAATTGGTGGATTTGGTCCAACTCTTCTCGCGTTGCAACCTAATACAGGGAGAAATGCTCGATTGCGGTACGGGCTGGGACTATGTAGAGCGGGATCCTCGAGTCTTAGTCGAAAAGGTGAAGCGCCGCTGTTCTGGCATGCGGGAGCATGGCGGCATAAGGGGCAGTACCAGTTTTCTTCCTTGGCTGTTCCGCCGGTTCCGCCAAAGTTGCGCACTACTTCAGAGACAACCAACTCCATAACTACCGGTGCTACCCCGCCGACTAGTTCACTCTGGTGAAAATTCAAGGTGCGATGAATTTAAACAACAAAAAATACGATCAACTTTGGGCTGGAGAATGGGGCGACATGCAGCGATTCGGCCCGGTCCATCGACGCCAGCGCGAACAATTGCTGAAACTCGTAACAAAACTCGAAGTACACACCGTGCTCGACGTTGGATGCGGTTCTGGAGATACTCTCGCAGCGCTGGCGCAGGCCATGCCGCATCTGGCGCTCTCTGGTGCGGATATATCATCCGAGGCGCTCGCTATGGCTACGCAACGCATACCGTATGCCCGATTCGCGCAACTGGATTCACAGCGGGAAAAGCTTGATCAGCAGTTCGATTTGGTCATATGCAACCAGGTGATCGAACATCTCGCTGATGATACCTCTGCACTGCGCAACATGGCGAGCATGGCAAAACGTTGGGTCCTGGTGGCGACCATGCGGGGTCGCATGCGACCGTCAGAGCGGGCGATTGGTCACTTGCGCAATTATTCAGACGATGAACTGCGCGGAAAAGCGACAGAGGCTGGGCTTGAAGTTGTCGACTTGTTTGGGTGGGGGTTCCCGTTTTATTCACCGTTGTACCGCACGATCATTGAATCGCTCCCGAGCGGCCCTCCCGGGGGGAAATTCGGAACTGTGCGAAAGACAGTTGCGAACCTTCTCTACCACCTTTATGCGTTCAACCTCCCACGTCGAGGCGATGTGGTGACAATGCTTGCCCGCCCGCAGGCGTTCATTCGGTAGGAGGCAATTTCTTGAAAGTCTCAGGTTCCTCCTCAGAGGCTCAAATCGGTCAACGCCGCGTTGGGGCGCATTCCACGCATGAAAGCCGGCAACCCACTCTGGACATCGCGTGGACTGCGGTTTACGTCATGGCGATTGGCGTATCCATCTCTCTTTGGTTTATTGCTCTTCGCTCGCCACTGTGGCTGGATGAGACTATCTCGTTTTGGCAAATCAACAATAACTTATCAGGAGTTTCTGCCCGCCAAGGTCTCTCATTTGCTGCTTATTCTTACATCCTTTGGTTTTGCACTAAAATACTAGGAACAAGCGAGCTCGCGCTTAGAATTCCGTCCATTCTAGCTATGCTCGGCTCAGTCTGTTTGCTATATCTTGCTGCGCGCCGACTCTTTAGCCGAGATATTGCAATCGTCGCCGTTATTATCTTCTGTCTTCATCCGTTAGTCGTTTTTGCGTCCATTGATGTTCGAGCGTATGCCTTTGGGGCTCTGGCCGTCAATGCCTCAATCCTCTCGATGGCGCGCCTGAGATACAACAATTCAAACTGGTCGGCGGTCTGGTTCGGCGTCCTGGCGGCAACTATAGTGTATTTCCAGTTCCTGTTTATCGTAATTCTCCCGGTGCTTATAGCTTATTTTCTAACTAATGAGTTTGCCAGCCCCAGGATATTCCGGCGGCAGCTCTCCTGCGCACTCGCCGGATTCTCTTTGGCATTTCTTCCTGTCGTCCCCGGACTTCGATACATGTTTCGCACGGCTAGCGTCCACGTGTTTGACGATGCTCCGGGATTAACCGATTTGTTGGAGACTCTCGCGCCCAGGGGTGTGCTTTTCGCCTTGGTGGGCACCACACTCGTTGCCGTCATTGTTGTCGCTACAACGCGAAAAGTGAATAGACATGTCATGATCGAGCGCCGAAGTATCTTCCTTTGCGCTGCATTGGCGCTGTCGCCGATCCTGATTCTATATGGGGTAAGCGTTGGAACGTCAATCCACGTTTTTGTTCCCCGCTATCGACTGATCGCCGTTCCCGGGATTGCATTATGCTGGGCCTTAGCTCTGAGTTGGTTTGACCGTCCCATGAGAATGCTGTTCTGCGTGGGCGTCTTGGCGATAACCGCCTACTTCCAGATCAGTTCTCCGTTTTCGGGGCAACATGGGTACACCTGGAAATATGCATTGGTGGCAGTCGAAAAGAATGCCTCCGCCGACAGTGCCCCTGTGCTTATCTGTAGCGACCTCCCTGAATCCGACCACCTTGACGCGCCGCTTGTTTCTGCCCAAGACAGCACATATTTTGCTCCTCTTACATACTACAAACTAAGTGTTCCGGTTGTCCCACTGCCACGCTCATTGAACAACGACGCCATCCAGGTTGGTTCGCGGTTCCTCGAAGACGCGTCGAAGCGGCATCAACGCTTCCTGGCGATGGCGTTTACTCCTTCTTATAAAACGCTTGCCTGGCTTGCACAACACGCTTCTGGAGCGTACGACGTTCGCATCCTAGGAGTGTTCGACGATGTCAAGGTGTTGGAATTCGTCCCGCGAACTTAAGGATATAGATCGCTCTAAGCCTGACGAATCGATCCAAAATGGGATGATAGTGATGTGGCTGGGGAAAGAGCTAAGAGGCATGTGAGTCTATTGTGTGCCAGAAGAAACTCAGTGATGGCTTTCTTCGTTATAGGTTTTATCGGTATTGACTGTCCAAATATTGCTCTTGTCAGTTCGGCCTGCAATAATGTTGTCCACGGCGGTCATAGCAGCCAGCATTGAATGGTCCATGTTGTTATAACTATGCATGCCATTTCGTCCAATCAGGAACAGGTTCTCAAAGCCATCGACATAACGGCGTAGCTCGGGGAAGCGCTCATAGCTACCAAAATATGCAGGGTACGCCTTCTCCATATGGATCACGATTGAATCTAAAACATCGAACTTGCGGATAATTCCGATTGACTCCAGTTCATGCGCGGCCAGCGCGGCCATTTCCTCGTTCGTCAGGTTCCATAAAGCGTCTCCCTGATAGCAGAAGTACTCAACTCCAATGAAGACTGTGCTTGGGTCCTTAACCAAGTACGGACTCCAGTTGTTAAAAACTTGCAGCCGGCCTGCCTTCACCTCGGGGTCTTGGATATAGATCCAGTTATCTTTTATCAAGCTATTGGGGGCGTTGCTGTCCCGCACAAGGAGTTGGGACATGAGAAGCCCCACCGTAATGAAATCTCGATACTGCAACGAATGGCCAATTTCGAATACAGCTTGAGGTGGGTTCTGCTGAAAAGCCCCCACGAGATCCTTAATCGGCATGGTGGAGAAAAAATAGTCTCCAGCGAAACTCCTTCTAGCTGCCTGCGAGTCGGTTCCGCTAACGACCAGGACCCGGTGGCCCTCGACTTCAAGCGCATCGACTTCCATACCCGTTATGATTTCACCGCCCAGCTCAACAATCTTCTTCGCGACCAGTTCCCACATCTGGCCAGGACCGAGTTTCGGGTACATGAACTGCTCAATCAGGGATGTCTCTGTGTTTCTTTGCCGGATGTCGCCAGTTCGTTTGAGCATTTTGTGACAGACATGCAAGATGGCCTTCTTGATGGAAAGACCCTTGATTCTCTGCGCGCCCCAATCAGCGCTGATTTGATGACATGGCACCCCCCATACCTTTTCGGTATAGGACTCGAAGAACGTTTTGTATAACTCCCGTCCGAAACGACTAACGAAGAAGTCTTCGAGATTTTTCACGTCCGTTGGCGGGAAAACTGCAACTTTCAGATAGCTCAGGCCGATCTTAACCACGCGGGCGGCACCGAGATTGCGAATTGTTTGGAAGCTCAGCGTCACGGGATACTCGAAGAACTTGCGGAGGAAGTAGATGCGGGATTTGCGGCTACGGAGCAGCATGGCCGGTTGTGTCACATTCCCGGTTGAGTTCTTCCCCCCTGACTCGGCGCTGTCCGCGGCGGAGGATTCGGCTTCGAGCGGCATGTGCCGTAACCACCACTCGGTCACCCGATCACTTTTGGAAAAGAACCGATGGCCTCCGATATCCATGCGGTTGCCTTTGTACTCGACGGTACGGGAAAGGCCACCCATATATTCGCTCTTCTCCAGGACGATCGGAAGGATGTCCGAGCGCGTGAGGAGTTCGTATGCAGCAGTAAGCCCTGCTGGCCCCGCCCCGATGATGATGGCCCGTTGCCTCATGAGATTCGCGGTCGAGTTTGGCGCGTGACCCATTTGCGCCGCCGAGTACTCAAGTACTCGAGACCAGCCCCAATTATAACGATCCATTAGGCGATCATCCGGAATTGAAAAGCGGTCGCGTTCAGTTGGCCTCCATCAAACGTCGGCTGTTCGTCCAAAGGCTGACCGGTGTGCCCAAACTTCTTAGAGAGTGACCGGATTGTGAGAGGCATGCAACGGCGCGGTTCAGGTGCCTCGCCGCGATTCCCATCTTGCGAATTCCATCGGAATCAGCGCTAGAGGCTACAATTTTCCGGGAGAACTGCTAAGCGAGGATGGCGGTTAGCGAGTCCGGCGAACAGTAGGCGCACATCCCTGGCGCCAGTCGTTCGCGGTGTCACTGGTCCCATCTCCAAAATGAATGACGGGTTCGTGGCCTTGCGCCGCTCGACGTCAGTAGGCAGTCGAGAGGTGCCGGCGCCAATAGACATGCCGGTTGGCTTTCGCCGCCCGTTCATGATCAGGGTTCAGCGTCGCTCTCCGGTGTGACCTTAAGATAAAATGGGCAATCTTAGGAGGTGTTAGGTATTCGATACCCGCTGAACAACGACGCAATTCCGCAGAGTAGAAGGTTTTGAAGCAAGGGCCAAGTCACTGTACTCGGCCTGCGAGCGAACACGGAGACAGGGGTCATATGCAGATGAAGCATAATCTGACGGTGCGAAAGCCAAATCCGGCTTTTGCCCCTGCCGGAGCGCCAGACGATGTTGTCCGCGAAATGAGTCCTCGGTGGATAGTTCAACCGACCAGTCATGACAAGTAGAAATGGCAGGATACCTTGGCGAGGGGTGCCGCTCGCAGTACTATGGTTCGCGGTCATTGCGCTGGAGATTCTATGCATAGCTCGCTTCCGGATTGCGGAATCCGACATATGGTTTCATCTGCGCAACGCGTCCCAGTCCCTAACCGACCGCACGTTCCTGCATTCTGATTTGTACACATTTACGAGCGCAGGAGCGCCTCTGCTGAACCATGAATGGCTTGCTGAAATGCCATACTTTGCCGCCTTTCAGTATGGTGGCCTGAGTGGCCTGTTGGCCGTTTACTTAGTACTCCTGTGGGCCATCTTCGGAGGGGTGTATTACCTGGCACTGCGGCGCGGAGCCACTTGCGCAGACGGAGCGTTGGTGACGATGGCGGGAGTAGCGCTCGGGTGCTACTCGTTTGGGCCTCGAATGCTTCATTTCGGTTGGCTTTGTCTCGTAGTCGTACTCATCGTGTTGGAGCGGTTCGAACGCACGGGCGCTGGACTTTGGATTTTACCTCCGCTGTTCGCACTATGGATTAACCTGCATGGGTCTTGGACGTTTGGGCTTGTTGTCATCGGCCTGTTTATGGTTTCCGGCCTACTGTCTGGCCGTTGGGGTAGTGTAGAATCGGTTCGCTGGTCTCCCCTTCAACTTAGAAAGCTGCTTGTAACAGTTTGCGCATGCGGAATCGCGCTGCTCATCAATCCATATGGCTACAAGCTTGCATGGTATCCATTTGACCTGCTGTTTCATCAACAGGCAAATATCACGAATGTTACTGAATGGCAATCTGTCGATTTTCACACGGCGTGGGGAAAGATGGCGCTGTTAACGATTTTCTCGGTATTGGCAGCTGTTTTGTTTACGAAAAAACCGTGGAAATTGGTCGAGATTGCGTTAATCTGTTTTGCCCTCGTGACCTCCCTGACGCATGTTCGATTTCTTATGTTCGCCGCCATAATACTTGTTCCGATTGTCGCCTCTCGCCTGCAGCTCTTTTCTGGCCATGACACGAAGCCTGACCGGCCGTTTTTGAGCGTTTCTGTAGTCGCAGCAATCATAGCTGCGCTGTTTTGGATCTACCCGAGCCGTGCAGAACTAGAGGACGACGTCGATACTCAATTCCCTCGTGCTGCGCTGCGCTTCATGCAGCGAGAGCATATCAGTGGAAGACTATTTCACTACTACGATTTCGGCGGATTCATTGAATGGAATGCGCCGGAAAGGAAGACATTCGCTGATGGCCGAACGGATATTTTTGTATATAATGGAGTGTTTGATGATTACCTCAAGATAGCTAGGATTAAGATGCCGCTGGAACTGCTCGACAAGTATAAAATTGACTTGATATTGTTTCCGCTTGATCATCAATTGTGTTATTTGCTTGAGCATAGCCCTGGATGGCGTACAATTTATCGGGACAATGTGGTAAAGCTTTATGAGCGAGTGCGGTGACGGTGTCGCCTAGCGGGCTGACGCACTGGGTGTACGCCGAGGTTCCGGCAAGTCGAGGGGGCTGTCAGTTTGATTTCATTTCCGACGTGACGCAAGTTTGCTCATTTGTACGGCGCTTTCGAGGGACCTCCAATTTGGCTTATGCAGACCCTCCGGTCTGCTTCTACTTCCATTGGTTTCAATTTGCCGAAGTTCTCGAACCAGGGACCCCTGACGCTGTAAGCTAGCATACGAGGGCTCGAATGACAGGGCAGATGAGCGTTATCAATGAGACGTCGGGGGCCGTCTTGGCGAGTTCCTTGGATTCGGCGCACGACAGCCGATCGCGCCGCCGGGGATGGCTTGGCCGCAAGTCTGCCCCGCAGGGTGAGGCAATCTGGATTCTGCCCTGCGAGGCCATCCATTGTTTCTTCATGCGCTTTCCGATCGATGTCTTGTTCCTCGACCGCGAACTTCGTGTCATTGCAGTCCGCCGCTCGGTGAAGCCTTGGCGGATAGCGGTTTGTCTGAAAGCCGATTCGGTAATGGAGTTTCCTGAAGGCGTGATTGATGCCACTTCCACGGCTGCCGGTGATAAGATCGTCGTGCGGCCGAGGGAGAATCCCATGTTAGAAGCCTGACAGCGATGGGATAGGAGAATGTTTGTGGGGTCCCCGCATCCGCGTGTAGGAGTCTAACGTCATCGTCCGCTCAGTTCATTCCCAAGTTTCATGCCTTTTGAGTCACTCGGCTTCGTCCCTTTAGGGCTGGTGTTTCGCGTACTGCTGCTATCTGTGGCGGTTGTCGCTGGCATTTACGATTGGCGATACCGCAGAATTCCGAATTTGCTGTGTCTGGCCGGCTTGGTCGCGGGATTCACGAGCCACTGCGGATTGGGCGCTATGAATGGAGGCTGGGCAGGCTGCGTGGCAGGACTCATGGTGGCAGCCAAGGGCTTTGGACTCGCCGCTCTGATCTACTTTGTGCTGTACCTTTTGCGCGGCATGGGGGCTGGCGACGTCAAGCTAATGGCGGCGCTGGGGTGCATCGCCGGTCCTATGAATTGGTTCCTTCTGTTCCTCGCCACGGCCATTTTAGGCGGCGTTGTTGCGGCTTGTTTGTCGCTGGCGCACGGACGCTTTTATTCGACGCTGTTGAATGTCGGCCAGATCGTCAAAGAACTGTCCCTATTGCGCGCCCCCTTCAAGAACCAGCCTCAAATCGACCTTCACCACAAAGCCGCGTTGAGAGCTCCACACGGAACGCTCATAGCGGTGGCCGCACTGTTTCTGATCGTGGCGCGCTGGCTGTGAGGCGATACTCCCGCCCTGCGACGCATCCGCAGGTAGGGATGGCTGATTTGTTGGAGGAGATGAGTGTCCGCGACTCTGGGGGAGCAGCGTGTTCAGTCCACTTTGGGTCGCGCTTCACTGTGAGGCCCGGCAGAATGCGCAGCGCCGGTCCCTCCCGATTTCAGCAGGTGGTAGAGGACAGTATCCTGGGGCAAGTTTTGCTCCACGTGGTCCACTCCTTCCGCCGTAATCGCGTAGTTGCTATCTTCGCCTCGCTGGATCAGCTTTTTCGACTGCAAGTACCAGATTGTGAACATCAGGTGCTCTCGCGGGAAAGACATTATCGATTCGAATTCAAGCAGCGAAATGCCGGGTCGCTCTTCATTGCTGCGCCGCCGGTTATAGAGCAGGCACAGCATCCCCATTCGGCGATTGTTCTCCCCTTCAATGCCGACGGCAAAGTCCTTCAGATTGAATACATCGAGCGGTTCTTCCCGCGCGATTTTATACGACTGGTCGTAAGTGGCTCGTAGGACAGGATCCGAAAGCACACGATGGGCTTCGTTGAGTAGTACGAAGGCCTCGTAGTCGGCGGTTTCGGGGTTGTCGGGGTGATAGCGTGCGGCGAGCAGCCGGTAAACCCGCTTGATGGTCTCCGGTTCAGCATTTGGGCTGATCTGCATCAGCTCGTAGTAATCGACGAATGGATGGTCTTCCATCAGGCCAACGCCCCAGTCTGTCTCCAGAGTACCTTAGTGCCGGATCGAGTGACGCCATGGCTCGATAACGAAAGCGTGCCGGTTTGGCGAGCAGGACCAGTCTGAAGGAACGCTATCCGTTCCGGCGCAATTCTCCACCGGGCGCCCCGGTGACTGCTGGTTCCAGCGGTTCTCCTATGCGTGCCAAATGCACTAGAAGGACCTCGGGGAGAGCAGGGCAGAGGACAAGCGGGGTGAGGGCGCTGCGACAGTCCGATGCCTTGCTGACTGATCACGACCGCCCGCCCGGCCGCTGTTGATCCCCCAGGCGGCAAGCTCGCCGGGGTCAACGTAGTTCGCCATTCTCACTATTGTCGCCGTTCGGGCCGGAGGAAAAGAATCGTGGGCGGCGGGCGCCGCGCGGCGAAATTGCCGTGGAAGACCAGCCTAAGCCGGACCGGTTGCGGACGCGACGCGCTGCTTGCTCTTCGCGAATGCGCCCCGGGGAGTCAGTCTACGATAAGCGCACTTTGCAGCCACTCACTAGGACATCGCATTGCTGTAGGGAAGATGGAAGCTCTTCTCAACGAAATATCCGTGCGCGGATCCGACGTAGAAGCCAATACGGCGCGGAAA
>Ga0118677_10002871_pt1 | contig 33796 bp, 22 predicted proteins | sample AliMusrvi5mmetaG_FD_86154 | JGI IMG/M metagenome (GOLD analysis project Ga0118677, IMG submission 86154) | reverse complement strand
GTCGCGGGGAAGCCCAGCCATTGTTCGGCCCGGACCCGGCCTTCGAGGGAGGCGGCGGTGAATCCCGCCAAGGTCCACTCTTGGTTGCAGAGAGCGAGCGCCAGGCTTGCGCCCAATTCCTCGCCCATGACGGCCAGGTTCTTCGGGTTGGCGCCGTTCGCCACCAGCACCCTTGCCGCCGCCGACGGCGTTACGCGGGGATAGAGGGAGAGTACCGGCGGCACCTTGTTCCAGAATGCCGCATTCCCCGCGAAGGCGGCATGGGCTCGCCCGGCATCGGTGAGACGCACGGGAAATTCACCTTCCTGCGCCGTGCCTGAGTATTGCTTCGCGGGCAGCACTTTCCGCAACGAGGTCTTGGAGAACCCCTCCGGCGACCACGCCTTGCTCCCTCCCAGGAGGATCAGGCTTCCCCCCGCCTCCACAAACTTCACCAGCGCCTGGGCGCGCTCCTCGCCCAGTTCCTCGCCGCTTAAGTTGCCTAGGATCACGATCTTGAAAAACGAGAGTTGCGACTCCCGCATGTCCGGGGCCACATCCCCGCGGACACCAAACGTCATAAACTTGCCCTGGGGCCCCCTCAGGAATATGGCGGGACTGACCTGCTTGCTTTCTTTCAGGACACGGGAGAGGTATTTGGATTCCCACCGGGGCGTTCCCTCGACATACATCAGACGGTTCTTGGCGTCCATCACCTGCACGGAGACGGCGATCTCGTTGTTATTGGTCTGGGTCTCCCTGGGTCGTGGAGGCAGGACGACCCGGTACGTGTTGATACCCACCACCGGGTGATCCAACTGGAACACGACTTCCTTGCTCCCGCCGCCGGCCGGAATCTGGGTTTCCTGTTCATGCAGCAATTCCGCGTCTTTGAATAATTGGACCGGGATCGGCTGGCCCTTGGTACCATGTCCCGACACCACCGCCTTCAATTCCGTCTGCCATCCGACCGTCACCCGGCGCGGGGTGTTCACCGCGTCCACCTGGACATCCGGCTCCTCCTCCCAGACGGCGTCCTTTTCAAGCGGAAGCGAGAAGATCGGGAAAGGCCGTTTTTCCAGCGCCCAGTCCTTGAATGCCTCGCGGGTATCAAGGCCATCGCTCAACAGCAGGCAACCGGCCACATCGAGCCCCGCATACCGCCCCACCGTCTTCTTCAACGCGTCGCGCAGCAGCGTGGAATTTCCATCCGGCACCAATCGTTGCGCCTCATCCAGGGATAGTTTCCCGCTCACATCCTCGGCCAGGGAGTAGCAATCAATATCACACTTTTCGGCCAGAACGGCAGGCCAGGGTTGATGGAGGACAGCCTGGGCGACTTGCCACCGGTTGGTGGCATCCTTCACCGGCGTCATCGTCATGCTTCTCGACTTGTCCACGAGGACAATGAATCTTGTTTTTTGCTGGAGGGTCTGGATACTCCGCTCGCCGGGCAGGAGAAGACACCAACCCAATACGACGAGAAAAGCCACCCGTAACGCCGCCAGGACGGCGGTGATCCAGTCGCGTTTCGCAAAAAGCCAGTAGCCGGCCAGGCTGGCCGCCGCGACACCCGCGAGTCCCGCCGCGATCGCCACCTCCGACACGGTATGTTCGTAGATGATCACGTGTCCTTGTCCGTCACTTTCCCGGAGGGCGCGATGACGAGTGAATCCGTCAGCTTCGCGCCTTTCCGCATCAGGAAGTTGGAATAGAATGACTCCAGAAGCGCCACCAGCAATGCCAGCCACAGGAGCAGCTCGCCCAGCGTTTTCCCGACCCGGAGATCCTCGATTTTCTTCAGAAGCTCGTCCTTGCCGGTCGCGACGTGAACGGTTTTCAACCCCATGATCGCCGGGATGTCATCCCCCTTCACGGGGGTGAGGTCGGACTCTCCGCGGGGCATGTTGACGGCCAGGGCGGGCATGTCGCCCGCCTCACCGGGCCGGCTGAGCGTATAGACGCCCGGCGCCGTGAGGCCTTCGGCAAACGACACCGTCTCGCCATCCACCACGGCGCTCCGCAGGGAGACCGGCTTTCCGTCCGGATCCTTCAGGACGGATTCCCGCGTGGCGTCCGGCAGGAATTCCTCGAGCGAAAGGCTGTCCGTGGCCCAGACGTACGGAGCGCTCGTGCCAATCCCGGCTGCATAATAGATCAGCTGGTGAGCCAGGGGCAGATAGAACGGCGACAGCGGGAAATCACTCCAGGCACGGTCCGCCGTCACTGTGAACAGCAAGACCGCCCCGCGCCCCGTGGAACGGGACATCAGGAATGGATACCCGGCCCCCGTCGAGATCAGGGTTTCGCCCTTGTCTTTGGGCGTGTCGCATTTCAACTGGCGCTTGATGGCAATCGTCGGCGTGATCCCGCCCTCCTTGAGAGCCATGACGATCGGGTGCAGGGGCTTGTCCCAGCTTAACAGGCGCTTCCGCTCCGACACCGGCACATCCATGACGGATCCCGGGACCGCCGGCAGGCAGGTCCAGGCGCCGTAGTCCGCCACCGAACAGCCGTCGCCGGGGAACATCACCAGCAACCCGCCGCCGGCGACATAATGTTCCAGTTTCTTGATTTCCTGTCCCGCCAAAGGCAGGGCGTTGCACAGGAATATGCAGGCGTATGCCGGGAGCGTTTCCGAGGCCAGGCCGGCGGCATCGATGGACTTGACATCAATGGAGGAGACCCCGCCCGGCGCCGTGTCCAGCGCGGCCCGCAGGAACAACGTGTTCTCCTTCAAACCTACGCAGAGCGCCGGCAACTTTTCCTTCGCCCGGATCAGGACGTGGAACGCGTTGTCCACCTGGAGACTGTCGTCCGGTGTCTCCACCCGTACGGTATGGATGCCGGGGCCGGGAGGCGGAATCATGAACTTGGTGGTATTGCCCGATCCCTCGCCAAGCGATAGGGAACGCCTCCCGACTTCCTTGCCGTCCACGAAGAGTGTCGCCGCCGTCTCCAGGGGCGGGCCGCTCCGGAGAAAACGGACTGTCACCTGGCAGGGTGTCGTCGCCGTGACCAGTTTGGGCTCCACCTCGATGTCAACGGGCGCCACGTTCTCCGGAACAGGCGCGCCGAGAAGCGTCACGAAACAGGTGGTGAAGTCCTTGACCTTCGCAGGATCCCACAAACTCCCCCCGGCAACAGACTCCGGCGCGGTGGCATTGGTAACCGCAACCCCGGCCTGCCCCTGGGTGTCCGCCCGTTTGAAACGGGACCAGGGAAGAAGCTGGGTGTCGGAAATGAGGTGAATCTCCCGCTCGGTGCGCCGGGTATCCTGCTCCAGCGCCCCCAGCGCGGCCAGGGTCGCCGGACAAAGTTGGGACGACCCGCGCGGGGGCGGGAGCGCCCTCAGGCGGGCGGCCGTCTCCTGCCGCTTGTCTGTCAGTTGCTCGCAGATCGGGATCACCTGGTCGCCAGCCAGAAACACGCAGAACCGGTCCTTCTCCGAAAGTCCCTCAATGATCGAGGCGGCAAGGTCGGTGGCCTGGTTCCACACAACCTGCTGCCCGGCCTTGTAGTTCATGCTGTAGGACCCGTCGAGGACGATGGCCACATCGCGCGCGGCCCGGCCCAGGAGATTTCCGAAATCCTTGGTGCGGATCATGGGCATGGCGAAGGCCAGCGTCAGCAGGGCCATCAGCAACGTGCGTAACAGCCACAGCAGGAAATTTTCCATCCTGATGCGGCGCGACGACCGCTGTTGCGCCAGCTTCAGGAACCGGATCGTGCTGAATGGCAGGCGAACGGTCCGGCTGGACTGGATCATGTGCAGGGCGAGCGGAATCAGCAGGGCCGCCCCGAACGCCAGAAATATGGGATTGAGGAAGGAAATCATAACCGCTACTTCGACAGTCTCCGCCGTTCTTCCAGGTACGCCCTCACATACGTCTCCACCGACTGGTCCGTCTGCACCAGCCGGTAGTCCACTTTCATCCCCTCGCAGGCGGTCCGGTACTGGTCAAGAAACGCCCCGAACACTTTCTTGTAATCCTCCGCCAGCGACCGGGGATCGGCCGTGATCAATTCGCCGGACTCCATATCCTCGAATTCGAATCCATGCTTGAACGACAAATCCACCTCCACGGGATCCAGCACATGGAACACGATCACGTCATGAAGCCGTTTCCGGAAATGGGCCAGCGCGAGGCTGACTTCCTTTTCGTTGTCGAGAAGGTCCGAGATCACGATAATGAGGGCGCGCTTGTGGATGGAGGCGGCGATCTGGTGGAGCGTCTCCGCCGTATTGGTGGTGGAGGCCGGCTCCAACCCCTGCAGCCGCTTGAGCATGTTATGGAGATGGTTGAACGAATTGCGGGGCTCCACCTCGATATCAATTTTATCCGAGTACACAAACAACCCCACGGAGTCACGGGCCTTGACCACCACGTACCCCAGTGCGGCGGCGAGACGGCAGGCAAAATCGTATTTCCGGAGACCGGCGCTGCCATACCCCATGGAGTTGCTGCGGTCGAGAATGATATAGACCCGGAGATTGGTTTCGTCTTCGTACCGCTTGATGTAATAACGGTCCGTACGGCTCAGCACTTTCCAGTCGATATGCTTCGGGTCATCCCCGACGCCGTAGGCCTTGTGGTCGGCGAACTCCGAGCTGGCGCCTTTCAACGGGCTCCGGTGGGCGCCCGCCAGGTTCCCCTCCACCACATAACGGGACAGCAGGGCGATCCGGCTCAGTTTGTGCATCTCCTCGGGATTCAAAAACGCCTGGATCCCCTCGCCGGACGGCGTTCGAGCCGCCTTGGGGGCGGCAACCGCGGAAGATTTGGGTGTTTTGGCCATAAGGGATTACGCTCACTCTTCGTCGTCGGTGATGATGCCCTGTGAGGGAGCCGCCGAGCCGGCGGCGGAAGGCGCCGTCACTTTCCGGTAGATTCCCAGATTATCCCGCCGGGCTTTTTCCACCTTGTCCCGCTTCGCAATTTCGTCCAGGAGGAACTGAGCCCAGCCGTCCTTGCCCCGCTCCGCCAGGATCTTGTCCTCATACTGGATCAAATCCTCGTCGCGTTTGGAAACATTCACCGCCTCCTTGCCGCCGGTGAAGGAATACACGATCCCCGAGTTCAGCCGTTCAGCCAGCATTTCCTTCCCGATCTTCGGCGCCAGGCGATCCTTGTAGCGCACAATCACCGGCCCCAACTCGATCAGGCGCCTGGCCGGATCGACGCTCTTGACCACTCCCGTGACGGCCAGGGCGTCTCCGACGGCGGACACCGGCGCGTCCTTCAGGACCGCCAGCGACATGCTTTTCACGGCCGTGAAGCTGACGGTCATCTGCGAGCTTGGCTCGACAGTCGTGAGCGCCACAAAGGGATAACCATTTGTCTCGCCCTCGTGAAGCGAAATGATGCGGAGAAACCGGAAAAAATGCTGTTTCCCGAGAGCGTCGTCGAGGACCTGCTTCCGCACCGGCTGGGTTTTCGCCTCCGTATAATAAAGGGCGAATTCATTTCCGCTCGGAATGGAGCCGCGCGCCACCGGAAGCGCGAGAAGCGCGAACACAAGCGCCAGGGCCACGCGTCTGGGATTCCCTACCATCATTGCGTCACCGCATACATGAGGATGTTCTGGCCCAAGCGCTGGGAACTGACATCGTCATACCCCCTGGCATAGGGACTCTGCGACATTTCCCAACCGCCCGCCATGCCGTAGGGGCTGTAGATCACGGCGCTATGTCCCTTCAGTTCGATCGCTTCAAGCTGGGGTCGAACCACCGCCGTCCCCATATCCTGCTGCAGTAGCGAGGTCACGCCCACACGTTGCACATCATTCGGCGTGCGGAACAGGGGGCTCTCAGGCGGAATAGCCCTGAGCGGGGTGTCGGGGAAAAGGGTGGCCATCAACTGGCGGAACGAAAGGTCGAACCCCTTGCGCCCACAGCAGGCCTCGGCGAATAAAAACCCGCCGTTTTCGAGATACTTCTTGAGCTGGTCGGCCTCGCTTTTGTGAAGCGTGAAAAATTCGTGTCCGGTCAGGTACAACAACGGCGCGTTGAAAACGGCCGGATCCGTGAGACGGGTCTCCTTGATCGCATACTTGACGGGCACATCGGTCTTGCGGTTGAAAGTTTGAAGGAGCACCGACAGGCCGGCATGCCGGGTTTTCCAGATCCCGTCATAAACCACCTGCACCAGGGCCACCTTGTCGGCCGAGGATTCCTGCTTATCCACAAACTTGATGGCCTGCGCGCGATTCTTGGCCCACGCCCGCATCGCCGAGGCATAGGAGAAGATGTTCACGCCAAGCTTCTTGGCGGAGGATGGCTCGTAAGCCTGAAAGGACGGCTCCACCTTATCCTCCCACCCCACCGCCATGCACCACCGGGACACGAGCGCCACAACGCGGCAGTTGATTTCCACGGCGTCAAACCAGGGCTCGTCTCCGGCGAAACCGGACTTCCGCACGCCGGGGCAATAAGCGACGTGGTCAAGGTCATAATAGGCGTGGAATATCGGGTGGTCCGAGGTCAGCCTCTGGACAGGCTGTTCGGGGAAAATCAGGGCCAATTCCCTGACGGCGGAACGGTAGAAGGGGGCGGATCCCAACCCGGTGTTATAGATCACCATCCCGCCCGCCAGCATGTAATCGCGGAGTCGCTTGCGCTGGGTCTCGTTGTAGGAGAAATTATAATGCCCGGACCGGTAAAGAATGGGGTTTTTGGCGGGATCAATGTCAACCTCCTCCAGCGACGCAATCTGCGTCCGGTAATTGACGCCGATCATATCCTTCATGCTTTTCAGGAGATTGTTTACATCGTTCGGCGTGGCGTTCCATTCCTCATTATTGTTTTTCTGCGCGGCTCCGGCCATGGACAGGGCAAGAGCCAGCCAGAGGCAGATCGCGGGGACAAGAGGCTTCACGCCCCTGGTTGCATTTGTTTTTGACTCCCTGAACATCGTCTCCCTTTCTCGCGTCATCATGGTTTCAACACTACACGCCAATGATTTCCGTCTGACATCACGATCAGTTTCTCTCCCAGATAGGCGACCGTGATGCCATCCATGTCCGCGCCCACCTGCAGGACGACGGCTTTCTGTTTGGGTGAAGCGAATTGATAAGTGTCGTTGCCAATCGGCGACGGTTTCACGGGCTCCAGCGTAATTCCACCCGCATAGGGCATGGCCAGCGCCTTCGCGAGGTCGGTTCGCGACCCCAGCCGGGGTGATTCGAGAACATACTGCTGGGTGTTCATCCCCTTTATCGAACTCTGCTGGCGATAGACCCAGGGGGTTCCCCAACGGTCGGTGAAGGGAGGCGGCCGCATGGTCCTGAGGGTCTTGAGCGCGTCCAGCGAAACGGGGAATTCAATATCCCGCACATAGAGTTTCCCGAGGGCGACCCGCACGCGTTCCCGGTCCAGGCGGGTGAGCCAGCTCCTGGCGATGTCGGCTCCGGCAATCTGGAGCGGCGTGGCGTTTCCGGGAACCGCCAGCATCGGCTCCAACAGTCCGACGGCCGCGTTGGTGTTTCCCTGTTTGAGCAAGCGCCAGGCTTCCAGCCCCTGCGCCACCACCACGAAGGGATCCTGAGTAGATTTTGCGATGAACTCTTTGCAGGCGGACACCACGACGGCATGATCCGAGGCGTTGTTGGTGCAGGCGACCCAGAGCGACCACAGGCCGCGCTCATCGGGAGCGGCGGATTGGGCCTGACAGGCCAGGGTGGCCGCCAGGCAAACCGCCAGACAAACCTGAACTATTCGACGTGGTTGCATGAAAATGAAAAGGATAACTTGTCCTTGAGTGTCGCAGTGTATACAGGCGGGTTTGCGGGATCAAGAGGGGAATGAAAATGGTGGCGGGAGTGGGAGTTGAACCCACGACCAACGGCTTATGAGTCCGCTGCTCTACCACTGAGCTATCCCGCCGTGGCGCTAGCCTCTTGAAAAGAGTCCGCATACAATACCTTACACCCTTTCTGAATCAATATTATTTTGTAATGAGACGTCGGCAAGTCGTTCTGGGGAAACGGTATTGGGGAATTCTGACTTTGATGGATAGGGGTTTCCTGGGCATTATCATAAGGTGGCCATGCTCTCTTGACTTGCCGATTTCCGTAAAGCGGATGCGAAACATGATTGGGAAAGCAAACAAGGAAGTGTTATCATGCCAATAAATCATTGACCTCAATAAGGCGTCTCCATGTTCAAGAAATGTTCAGGTTGTAAACAGCATTGGGCAACCCGTGAGGAATTCATTTCAGACCCTCTGGTTAGGCTGGTCGGATATCAGGTTAATTTTGGCGATCTTGAGGCGGGGTTCTTTCTGTTCAACCACCTGAATCCGAAATGCAAGACAACATTATCCATCCATACGGGGATTTTCAGCGACCTTTACCACGGCGTGATTTTCCAAGAGCGTCAGGAGGGGTCGGCAAAGTGTCCGGGACATTGCTTGCATATGGGAAATCTGAATAGTTGCCCTGCAAAATGCGAATGTAATTACGTCAGGGAAGTGATGCAAATCATTGTGAAGCATCCGAAAATATAGAGCGGACAGAATACGGGAAATGAGTTCTGGGGATGTTCAACTTATCCCATTGGGCATCACATCATCCCCTCAAGAATCTCCACCGCATCCTGAACTAATTTGGGGCACATGGTTGTCATCAGCCCCTCTTGCTTCGCTTCCAGAAATCCCGATGGCGTACTGATGTCGCATTTCAGCAGTTCCTTGCAAATCAGGGAGCGGTTGCGAGCCTTGAACCTGTCATTGAAATCCCGCACCTTCTGATAGGTAAGGTCCTTGGCTGCCCTATCCTGACCTGTTGTCGCCCCATATTTCAATCCAATCACCATGTACGCCCCGGTAACAGCCCCGCAGGTTTGAGCCATCCTTCCCATCCCGCCCCCGAAACCAGCCGCTAATTTCAACGCCGCATTTTTATCTATCCCGAAATCCCCTGCGAAACTGGATACAACGGCTTGGGAACAGTTGAAGCCTTCCTTGAAATAGGCCACCGCTTTATCTACATGACTCGAATTGCTCATATCGACCTCCCTCGTCTGGTACGCCTCAGAACCTGAGATCCGCCTTCTTCAATCGTTCCCCCAGTTCCGCAATCACCCGGTCATCATCCGCCTTGCCTTTCGACTCGAACGTGGCCGAGAAACGGAGAAAAGTGCCCACGTCATCCCACGGCACCGTCGAGATGGAGCATTCGCGGATCAGGTATTGCGAGGCGTCCTCGGCGGTGTTGAACACCGTCGCGCCAGCGCCTTTGGGAGCCGGGACATACAGATAGAAGGTGCCACCGGGCATTCCGGCCTTGAACCCGACCCCCTTGAGCGTCTTGACCATCTTCTTGAGGCGGCGTTCGTAGTGTTTCTTGATCTTGTCCGCCAGGGCCTTGTCAGCGATCCCCGCGCAGGCGGCGAGTTGGATGGCCTTGAACTGGCCGGAATCCACGTTGTCCTTGACCTCGGCATAGGCCTGTACAATACGGGGTGCGCCGGCCACAAAGCCCAGGCGCCAGCCGGTCATGTTGTAACTCTTGCTCATGGAATGCAGCTCGATGGCCACGTCCTTGCCGCCCGGGCGGCTCAGGATCGAGAGCGGCTGGCCGTAGACCAAGGTGGCATAGGCGGCATCCTGCACGATCAGGATGTTGTTCTTTTTCGCAAAGGCGATGAGCGAGTCGAACAGGGCTTCCGTGGGCGCCGCGCCGGTGGGATTGTTCGGATAGTTCACGTAGAACAACTTGGCGCGGGACGCCACCCCGGGATCAATGGCGTCAAGATCCGGGTGGAAGTTGTTCTCTTTTTTCAACGGCACCTTGACCACCTCCCCGCCCAGGTAGCGGGTATGGGTCGCCAGCACCGGGTAACCGGGCACGGTCACCAGGGCCACGTCGCCGGGATTGATGAAGCAGAGCGGCAACATCGCGAGGGCAGGCTTGGAGCCGATGCTGTGGCAGATGTCGGTATCGGGGTTCAAGTCCGTAACCCCGAAAAATTTCCCCATGTAATCCGCCGCGGCCACCTTGAAGTCCCGGATACCGTTGTCGGCATAACCCCGGTTGGCAGGATCATCCACGGCCAGTTTCAGCGCCTTGCGGATGGGCTTGGGCGCGATCTGGTCGGGTTCGCCGACGCCGAAATCGAGCAGTTCGATATCCGGCCTCGCGGCGCGGGCCGCCGCCTTGGCGCGTTTGATCTTCTCAAATTTGTAAATCTCGCTGCTGGTGCCAAACTTGACTCCGCCGATTCGTTCCGCAAACAAGCTCTGAATATCCATGATCCAACTCCTTCCAGTGGAAAAGGCCATCAAAATAACCCCGTCGGGACCGGGAATCAAGGGTGATCCAAACCGCTGCCGGGCGGTTTACTCCGCCCGGGTCAAAGTAACGGAGTGGATAACCATGTCGGCGGCGCGGTTGAACCGGAATTCCAGCCGCAAGGGACGGGGACTTTCGAGGGTATAGTTCAACACAAACTCCCGGCCGGCCAGAACAGGCAACGTCACGCGATTCTGCCCATCGGATCTCTCCACGGTGAACTCGCCCAGGGATAATTCTCCGGAAGCGGGAGGGGCTGTTGTGTAATCGAGGGTGACATAGTACCGTCCGGGCAGCACTGGAACAACAGGGGCGTAGAGGGCGGCACCGGCCTGTGTGCGGTCCCTGTCCAAATGAATTCCCGCCTGGTTGGTATCGGTATAGCCCGTCGTACAAAAGGACTCCGCCGGAATGGCCAGGCTTTCCCCGGAGTGCAGCCATTTCCAGGGACCGGCCATCAGGACGATCATGCTGATATCCACCCGGCCCGAGGTGTTCGTGAACGACGGCTCGAGCAGTGTCTTCCGCCCGGGCGGCAACACCGGAGCCGGAATCTCAATCCATCTCCACTCATTTCCTCCCGTCACCGTGACCGAAAAGGCATCGTTCGAAAGGTCCGTTCCGAACGATCCCGCGAGGCTTCCGTTTCCACTGACGGCGACGGCATAGCGAAGCCCTTCCACGGGATACAGCTCCCTGCGGTCCAGATGGATGGTTCCCGCCGTATCCGCAAGCCTGATAAATATCATGACCCCGTCTTTCTCCACCGTCGCCGTTCCTCCGGCCATGTCGCAGGCATCCCATTGCCAGGCGGCAATAATCGGCGGCCCGGGTTTCGCGCTGTAGTAGCCGCCGGGGACGACGACCTCTTGCTGGCTCGTACCCTCGGGGGCGGCGGCTTCCACAGTATTGGAAATACCCGCCTCAAGGATCTTGAATGCCCATACCGTCTTGTCGTTCGCCAGAAATTGGAGACGGGGATGCCGCATTAACTCATTCAGTGTCTGAAAAACCGGGAAGGGACTTGCCTTCAGGGTAAAGGCGTCCTCATGCAGCACCAGATACCCGATCTTCATTCCCAACAACCCGCCCAGCATCTCGTCGGTCACCACACCCATATTGATGGCCTCATAACGCCGGTACACATCACGGAAATACGGGTGCGACACCGGCAGTGAATAGCCGTTCAACATTTTGGTCCGGTACAGGGAGGAATAATAGGCCGTGATGGAATTCCAGGGCGAGTCGCCCGCCCACAGGGGCAAAGCCAGCGCCCGGTTTTCGCGTCCGCACCCCGCCGCATCCTCCTCGACCGCCCGGTACGCACCCTGCTCGTCATCGAGCAGGCAAATGGAGGGGTCGAGATACCGCCCATAGTCGGCAAGGCATCCGGCGGCCACCACGGCGGCCAGCAGAATAACCCAGCTCCGGCGCGGAAGCGACCGGTTGAACCGATCCATGGCCAGCACCAGCGCCAGGCCAAGAAACGGCGCCAGAATGCAGTAGATCCGGGCCGGTTGCCGGATCATTTTGAACGGCGGAATGAAGACTCGGAGCGCCTGCCACAGCCGGTGTTCATGGTCAAACGGAGTATTGGGCCCCAGCGCCAGGATCGCGATGCCCCCGATGGCCGCGCACACCATCGCCATCAATCCGAGACGGATCCAGGCGCCGGACTTACGCCGCCAGGTATCATACATCATCAACACCAGGCCGGACAGCAGAAGGACCGACACCCACACTCCTATGTAAACAATGTTGAACCGGTTGTCCGGCGTGATGTCCAGCCAGCCCAGCCACCGGGGAGCGACCGCCAGCGACTCCTGGATCGCCCTTCCGCCTGATTGCAGGGTCCTGTCGAGCGAGGATTTGATGATGCCCGTCTGCAGATAAGCCAGACCCATGCCCAACAAAACCGGCACCACGGGCTTGAACCAGCCCAAGAGCACCGGCGTGTGCGGGAAATCGGTCCGAAACCCATCCTGCCGCAGACCGTGGCGCCGTTTCCGGCCGTGACCGGCATGGGGCATCGCGCCACCGCCCCAGGAGGTGGTGACCGTATTTTCGGACAGGGGTTGCCCCGGCGTCCTTTCAGAATCCCTGCCGGCTTCAAACGCCATGCACATCAGGGCCCACACCGGCACGGCCAGGAATACAAAGAAAAACACATGGAGATCCACCCAGGCCGCGATGACAAGCAGGATGCCGGCCAGGACACCACCCCAGGCCTTCCTGTCGCGGATCGCCGCGTCCAGACCCAGGAAGATCAAAGGCACCCACAGCATCCCCAACCCGGCCGGGTTTCCTCCCAGCAAGGCCCCATGGAAAAAAGGCAACAGGATGGAGGGCAAGGCGGCCACTCCCGCCGTAAGCCACGACACGGAAAAGCGCTCGAGTAAAAGCCAGGTGAACAGGTAAATCAACCAGACGGTCAGGCACAGCATGAGGTTCCAACCCATGGCACAACCGCCCAGGAAATACCCCGCGGAATAGACGAGGCCGAAAGGGAAATAACAGCTCCCGGGCCTATAGCGCGCCTGGTCATTCCCCTGGTTGAACTCATACACATCATGAAAAAATGGTGTCTGGCCCGTGAACGAATCCGCAAACATCCAGAGTTGATACACCATCTGAAGGGGGTCGCCGGGAATCATGTGCCGCGCCCCGCCCGCCTCCGGCCGGCTTGAGGACGGAATTCCCTCCCTGAAGCAGGTCCCCAGCGGCCAGGTAAGCGTGAAATACACCGCCATCGAGACCAGGAGGGAAATGAAAATGGTTCGCGCTAACTTCATCCTTGTCCGGAATACTGCCACCACAGGGGGATCACGGCAAGCCGTATATCAAAATCCAAGCCGGGTATTGCCCGATTGTCAGCTTATGCTAGTATGCGGCCATAACTGTTGGGGACAAACCTATCATGAAGACCATTCTTTGTATCGGAGCAGGCTATGTCGGCGGGCCCACCATGGCGATGATCGCCCGGAAATGCCCGGATTATAAAGTCATTGTCGTGGACATTGATGCCGCGCGGATCAAGGCCTGGCAGTCCGACCGCCTTCCGATCTATGAACCCGGACTCCATGAATTGGTGCAAGCCTCCCTGAACAAGAACCTCTTCTTCTCCACCGATGTGGCGGCGGGGATCCGGGAGGCCGATATCATCTTCGTCAGCGTCAACACCCCAACGAAGACCTTCGGGCAGGGCGCCGGCCGCGCGGCGGATCTCCAATATTGGGAAAAGACGGCCCGCGAGATCAAGGCGAACGCCACCTCCGACAAAATCGTGGTCGAGAAAAGCACACTCCCGGTCCGCACAGCCGAAGCCATGGAACGGATTCTCCACTCCGGAAACAAGACGGTTCATTTCGAGGTCCTCTCGAATCCGGAATTCCTGGCCGAGGGAACGGCTACGAAAGACCTCGAGAATCCGGACCGCGTGCTCATTGGCGGACATCACACCGAATCCGGCAAGCGCGCCGTGGCGGCCCTTGCCGATGTCTATGCGTGCTGGGTTCCCCGTGCCCGCATCCTCACCACCAGCGTGTGGTCAAGCGAACTCTCCAAGCTGGCCGCCAACGCCTTCCTCGCCCAGCGCATCAGCTCGATCAACAGCCTTTCCGCACTCTGCGAAAGCACGGAAGCCGATGTGACCGAGGTAGCGCGCGCCATCGGCATGGATGCCCGGATCGGCTCGCGCTTCCTTAATGCCAGCGTGGGGTTCGGAGGCTCCTGCTTCAAGAAGGACATCCTGAATCTTGTCTACCTCTGCCAGCACTACGGCCTGCATGAAGTGGCCACCTACTGGGAGCAGGTCGTGAAGATGAACGAATACCAGGAGGATCGTTTCGTCGAGAAAATCATCTCCTCGATGTTCAACACCGTGGCCGGAAAACGAATCGCGGTGTTCGGATTCGCCTTCAAGGCCGACACCGGAGATACCCGCGAGAGCCCGGCCATACGGGTCTGCCGGTTCCTTGTCGATGAACGAGCCGCGGTTGTGGTCACGGACCCGAAGGCGCTGGATAACGCGCGGAAGGATCTCGCCGATCTCGCCGGGAAGATCGCCTACGAACCCGATCCCTACAAGGCGGCGGAGGGCGCCCATGCCCTGGCGGTGGCGACGGATTGGGCGGAATACAAGACCTTGGATTACAAACGGATCTACAACAGCATGGCCAAACCGGCCTTTATCTTCGATGGCCGGAACTGCCTTGACCACAAGACCCTTTTTGAAATCGGCTTCAATGTGTACCCGATCGGGAAAGTCCCGCTAAGCCACCTGTGAGGAATGAGAAGTCAGAATTCACGAGTCAGAATTCAGAATTAAGGGCGACTGTCTACCCATTCTGACTACTGAATTCTGGCTTCTGTATTCTCGCTCTTCTCACACTTCCACTTTAACCACAACCTTCACCATCGCCTCAGTCCCGGCCATCGGGGCGTGGGCATCCTCGGGGAAAAAGATGGCGAAATGCCCGACGGGAACAGGAACCCAGATCACAGGGCGGTCCGTATAGAACTCACAATCTTTAGCCTTATCATAACCGAGTCCTTTCATTCCCGGCACGACATGCATCCACCCCATGAGGTCGGGGCCCTCTGCCATGAACTGAATATCAATATAGCGGCGATGGGTTTCGAATTTCGCGGCCTCAACTCCCCGCCCCTTTTCCCTCATCACATTGACATAAAGACGATCCCCCGCGATGCCAGTCCGTCCCGCGGGTAACTTGCTGATCACCTGCGCCTTCAGCCAAGTAAAGGCCTCTGCAAACGCCGGGTGGAGCGAATAATAACGCGTCGAATTGTCTAGGTGATCCAGAATCATGTCGGCCTCTCTTTCAGGGAGATCTTTTTATCAATAATCCCGAGGGGATTCAACACCTGCTGTGGCACGGGCGTCCCGCCTGTGTCGTCATGGGCAAGATGCCCATGTCACAAGAAATTCATTCTCATCTTGCTTTTATGGTTCCGGCAACGGCATCATGATTCCTATTTATGAGGTAGTTCCATGTCAGACAAACCCAATACCAGTCCCGTTGACGAAACAGTGATCGGAAAAGTTCTTGAAACCGTTGCCCGTCCGGATACGGCCCGAATCCGTGCCATCCTTGAAAAGGCGCTTCTGATGAAAGGGCTCGATCTGGATGATGTGGCGGCCCTATCCACCCTCAGCGACCCGGAATTGCTGGGCGAACTTTTCGCGGCGGCCAGGAAGGTTAAGGACGAGATCTACGGGAGACGGCTGGTGATCTTCGCTCCGCTCTACATCTCCAATCTGTGCGCCAACGAGTGCCTCTACTGCGCGTTCCGCGCCCGCAACACGGAGCTTAAACGGCATGCTCTTTCGCAGGCCGAAATCGCCGCCGAGGTGAGGATTTTGGTCAATCAGGGTCACAAGCGGGTCCTTCTGGTGGCCGGGGAATCCTATCCACAGGAAGGCTTTTCCTATGTGTTGAAATCCATCGAAACCGTGTACAGCGTCAAGGAGGGGAACGGCGAGATCCGGCGCGTCAACGCGAATGTCGCCCCCTTGTCGGTCGCTGAATTCAAACAGTTGAAGGCCGCCAAAATCGGGACCTACCAACTGTTCCAGGAGACCTATCACCAGGCCACCTATAAGGCGGTGCATTTGGGCGGAAAGAAAGCGGACTATGAGTGGCGCGTCACAGCCCCGGACCGCGCCATGCAGGCGGGGATTGACGACCTCGGGATCGGCGTCCTCTTCGGCCTTTGCGACTGGCGCTTTGAACTGCTGGCGATCATGCAGCATGTCCGCCATCTGGAACGGCATTTCGGTGTCGGTCCCCATACGATCAGCGTGCCGCGGCTGGAGCCGGCCTCGGGATCCGATATGGCGGGCCATCCGCCCAAGCCGGTCTCCGATGTGGACTTCAGGAAGATCGTGGCCATCCTGCGGCTGGCCGTACCGTATACCGGAATCATCATGTCCACCCGTGAAACGGCGAATCTCCGCCGGGAAACCTTCGCCCTCGGCGTTTCCCAGATTTCAGCCGGGAGCCGGACCAATCCCGGCGGATACGGGGATGGCGAACAGGAGGACCGGAGCCAGTTCTCGCTGGGTGATCACCGAACGTTGGACGAGGTTGTCCATGATGTGGCGGAACTAGGTTACATTCCGTCATTCTGCACTGGCTGCTACCGGTTGGGACGGACGGGCGCGGATTTCATGGATCTGGCAAAACCCGGCGACATCAAACACCACTGCGATCCCAACGCCCTTTCGACGTTCAAAGAATACCTGCTGGATTATGCCACCCCTGGCACACGCATCACGGGGAAGAAACTCATCGCCAGTACCCTGGCAAGCATGACGCCTAAACAGCGCTCCATCTCGCAGAATCTGGTTGATCAGGTCAAAGCGGGCAAGCGGGACGTGCTCTGCTGAAGTCAAGGAGAAGGGTGTTGGCCTGGCACAAATTTAGAGAACAAAGCGCCGAATTCCTTGCTTCATGGCAAACCCGTTGAAGTTTAGAAGAAATCCGACACGGCAGCGGGTGAGCCTCATATAGGTGAGAACTTGAGATTCGTGGACTGGGAGAATCTCAGAGACAGTTTTAATTTCGACAACAACCTGCTTCTGAATCAATAGATCGAATCGCCAAAATCCGTCATGGTGGCGGCTGGAGCTTCGGTCCCTTCATGCAGCAGGGCGGGATTCTCCCATCAGGGTATTCCCGGCGGCGCGATGATCATATCGGCAACCATCGGTTCCTTGCGGGACGCATCAAAGCCGGGCACGGGCCATGTGGCGCGCAATTCATCCCGGTACAGTCCGATCTCACCGAAGGGGATCTTCTTGAAGCCGGGTACCTTCCTGTATACGGGCGAGTCGTCACGTAATTGGAAATTGAGGTTCGTCGCATCCACGAACCCGGGATCGCCTTCGGTCCAGTTGTCCTTGAAGGTAACCAGTTTCCACAGCGGAGGTTTCTCCTTCTGGTCGCGTTTCAGGAGGAGCCATTTGCCGCCCACGGAGACATTGCGGGCCACCACGTTGTATTTCGGTTCGCTGGGCTCGTCCCCGAGGATGTTGACGAGGTACGGGTAGCGCGTACTCCACGGCGGCGACTTGGTCGGCATCTGCGCGAGCGTCACATTGAGTGTCTTGTTCGATCCGACATGCCCGAACGCCCGGTCGTCAATATCCACCGCCGGATCGCAGTCAACGAAGATATTATTCTCCACCGTCGTGTTGCGGCTCCCCCCCAGCACCGTGGCCCAGGTCCCCTTGTAGAACACATTCCCGAAGATCGTGTTTCCGGCGTTGCCATCGTCCAGGTAGACACCCGACGACCCGATGCCGTAGGCGCCACGATGGTGGATGAAGTTGTACTGGATCCGGTTGCCCGTGCAGGTGAAGTTGCGGCCCATGTAGATCGAGCCCGCGTCGTGGGTTTCCAGCAAAATGTGGTGAATCTCGTTGAACTCGATGAGGTGATCGTTGCCCTTGAACAGGATCGCCGAATGGGGAGCATTGTGGAGCAGGTTGTGTGCGGCCACATTGCCGACGCCCTCCAGTTCGATAGCCCCGGCGTAGGTCCGCAACAACCGCCCGAAATGGTGGATGTGGTTGTTGGATGCGAAATGGTCCGCCCGAGTGAGCGTCCTGCGGTCACCTCCGATCAGCTTGACGCCGGAGCGCCCGACCTCATAGATGTCGCACCCCGTCACACCGTTATGCCGACCCTCACCCGGCTTCCCGGGCGAATCCCGGACAACCACCGCATCGCCTCCCAGGTTGCGCAGAGTGCAACCGGCGACACGATTCTCCCGCCCGCCCTCGATGACGATGCCGTCTCCCTGGGAGACTTCCAGGGTCAGCCCCCTTAGCGTGACATACGAGGCATCCTTGATCGAGACCATCGGCGTGGCCAGCGTGGAGACCCATGTACGCGCGCCCTCGAGCGGCGCTGGCGGCCAAAAATAGAGGATCCCCGTCTTGCGGTCGAGATACCACTCACCGGGTCTGTCGAGTTCCTCGAGCAGGTTTAGCGCATAATAACGTCTCTTTCCGTCGTCATGCATCCCGTAGTTAGACGCAGCGACAAACGTGACCGTCGTGGCCGTCGTGTCGATCGCCTTGACCTTGAGGCATTCGTAGTACCAATCCTTGTGCCAGTAGCCGTGAAGCATCAGATCGTCAGAGTGTTTCCACCGGAGTGGGCGGTCGCCGTAATACTGGAACACGCTGGGTGATCCTTTGGGATTCTTGGGCGTTGGTTTTTCGCCGGGTTTCACCACATGCCCCGCCGTCATCCAGGCATCATTGGGCCACCGCGCCAGTTGCATCGGCTGGTCGTTGAAAAACAGCTCCAGTAGCGGGACATTTCCCCGGTAGACATCCGGGAATTTCCCGTAATCCGTGATTCCCATCCCCTTGAGGTCGGCCTGCAAGACCGAACCCCGCGCCGCCGCATCCAGCCGCGCAAGGATCTGCGGGTCACTCACCGGCTTGAACGCGCCAGCGGGAACCTCACACCCGCCCACCAGCCGCACCGTTTCATCCGGGTAGGCGCGATACGTCACCGGCGCCTTCTCCGAACCCCCGTCCTCCTTCGTCAACTCGAACGTCTTGCCGAACGGGTAGTCGCCCGCGCGCAGCCACACCGTCACGCCTCCGTCCCCGGCCTTGCGAACAACATCCCGCGCCCGCTGCAGGGTTGCAAAGGGTTTCGCCTCCGTTCCGGGGTTGGTGTCGCTGCCCTTGGGGGCGACATAGACATCCGCCCCGCTGAGCAGGGCACCACTGAATATCAGACTGACAATGATCGTTAATCGTTTCATAGTTCTCCCTGTTCTCCCCTTGTATTTCCCTTACCCGCCCACCACCAGCGTTTCCACCTTGTAGGACGCGCTTCCCCTACCGGGGAGCGTGTGTCTTCTCCATCCTCCCACAAGCTCCCTCCCGTTGGTCGGGAAGCTCGTCCTACAATGTGAAAGCTCGTCCCCACAACATCGTTTCCACCTTGCGTCTTCTCCGTCCGCCCACAAGCTCCCGCTTCCGCCTTCGCCAAGGCTACGGCGGACAAGTCGCGGGAAGCTCGTCCTACAATGTGGAAACTCGCCCCAATACATCGTTCCCTCCTTGTAGGGCGGGCTTCCCCGGTTCCAACCGGGGAGCCTGCGTCTTCTCCTGAAACAAGCTCTTCAACTCTTGAAGATGTTTCTCGTACACGCCACGTGGTGTGGTGTCATGCCTCTTACACACCACCGCGGCCATGCCGACAACTTCGCCCATCATCCCGCAGGTGGCCATCACACGAACCGCCCCCAGCGCTTCATGCGTCACGCTGATGTCACGCCCGGCCATGAACAGGTTGCTGATATTCCGACTGTAGAGACAACGATACGGCGCCCAATAGGGGCCCTTGTACGTATAGCCCTTGACCCCGGCTGTCGCCGACGAGATGAATTCCTGCCCTTCATACCCCTTCTGATACTTGCGATCAGGCTTATGCAAATCAATGCTCCAGGTGCAGGGAAAGGCGCCGTCCGGCCAGGGCCTCCCCTTCAGGATGTCGTCCGCCGTCAGCACCACATCCCCCAGCAAACGCCGGGATTCACGCTTCCCGGCGATGAATGCGGCCCAGTTGAGTTTATGGTTCGGGTAAAGCTTGTCCACATTCTTGAGCGCATCCCAGGCCCCATACATCGCACGGAAGTTCTGATCGCGAATCCATTCCATGTCGGCGAACGGATCCCGATTGAAGCCGCTCTCCCAATACCACTCTCCGAGAACACCGGCTTTTCCCCGTCCGGGAAAGGGCTTGGCGCTTAAATCGACCGCCCAGGGACAACGCGGAAATGGCGCCGCGTTCGTGGTGAGCAGAACGTCGCTGTTCAATGCGTTGGTGTCAGTGCATTCACATTTCAAAACTTCCTTTTTCGCCGCGACCTTCTCGACGTTCCATAGATTGCTGGCGCCCATGTGACCCTCCCTCGTCACTTCGGAATCGGCCCCGGCAAGAAATCCCACCGTGGCGTCACCCGTGCAGTCGGCAAACCAGCGCCCTTTGAGCCTCATGCGTGTTCCCGAGCGGGTATCCTGGGCAATGACCGCGTCAAGCACGCGGTGCCGGGCTTCGACCCCGTTGACCCGCTGGTTGAGGAACACGGTAATGTTGGTTTCCGCCCGGACCAACGTCATCCGCCGGTCGTCATCGAACATTTCCGGGGTACCCCCGTTTATTTGCCGCCCTTTCGACCGCAATTCGTCGACAATCTCACCAATTTTCGGGTAGGGCTCTTTCTTGATGCTGCCCCCAAGCGAGACACGTACCTCCGAACTGTTGTTACCCCCAAGCACCGGCCGGTCCTGCACCAAGGCGACACGCACCCCCAACCGGGCCGCCTTCACAGCGGCACATGTGCCCGCGACCCCTCCGCCCACAACCACGAGGTCGTAGCCTCCCCCCTCCGTGACTTCCCCCGGAGGACTGACTTTGCTCCGGTCCGCAGGCGGCGTATACGCCGGATCGGAGGAGAAGATCAGCGCGTCACAACGGCCCTCAAACCCGGTCAAGTCATGCAACGCCACCCGCACCTTGCTCCCGGCGATCGCCACCCTGCCGCCATCCTGCCAGTGCCACTCGGCGCCCTCGGTGCCGAAAACTGTTTCAACCGACTTCCCGTCAATCAGTACCTGGAACTTGCCGGGCGAGCCGGGCGCCTTCCACGGAGCGACCCAATCCCGGGTGCGGACCCAGAGCCGGTACTCGCCGGCCGCCGGAAACTCGACAACCGTGGCCGCATCCTTGACCGGTTCGCCAAGCCCATGCGCCAGCAAGTAAGGCGACCCCATCTGGTCCATGAACTGCTGGTCGAGCAGCCAGCCTCCGTGATCCTCAAAGGCCTCGGCCTCGACCAGGACCTGGTCCGCCCGGGCCGCCACCGCGGCAAGTGCCACGGCCGCCATGATCATGTGCAGTGTTCTCATGTTATGCCCCTCTGATATTTTATGGCGATTTCAAATCTCGCGTCTTTTCTTCTCTACACAAGCTCCCGCCTCCGGCGGGAAGCTCGTCCTACAATGAGTTTCCACCTTGTAGGGCGGGCTTCCCCGCAAGGGGAGCCTGCGTCTTCTCCCTCCACAAGCTCCCGCCTCCGGCGGGAAGCTCGTCCTACAATGGAGCTTCCACGTTGTAGGGCGGGCTTCCCCGGCTACCGCTGGGGAGCCTGCGTCTTCTCCCTCCACAAGCTCCCTCCGGTCGGGAAGCTCGTCCTACAATGGAGCTTCCACCTTGTAGGGCGGGCTTCCCCGGCAGGGGAGCCTGCGTCTTCGCCCCCTCCCCTCAAGGATCGGTCGGGGTGGCGATTTCCACGACGTCGCCCAAACCGGATTTTCCCCCATTGGACTGGACCAGAACGGTGAGCAACCGGCGTCCATTCTTCGCCGGGAGCATCACCCTGACCGGAGCGGCACCAGGCTCGGTCTTCTCGGCAACCTTCACTCCATCCAGCCAGATCTCGGCCCGCCCATGCACCTTGCCAAAACGGATCTCACCGCCTTTTTTCTCGTAGTTCTTCCAGGGAACGAAACTCACACGGTAGAGCGTCCATTCACCGGCGGGATTCTTTTGCAGACTCGCGGAAGCGGGCGTGACCGCAGCCCACGTATTCATATCAGCTTCGGACATGCGGACCAGGGGATCCGGTTTGCTGGCCTGGGACGGTGAAACGCGCCAGCCTTCCAGCACATTGACAGGCTCGGCGGCGGCCAGCGCGGGGCGCTCAGGCACGGCGCGGACATCCACTGTGAGTTCGGCGGCCTTCAGGCCGGGCGACTCGGCGCGGATGCGAAGCGCGCCGGACCCGATATCGGACTGGACAATGAGCTGCGCCAGGCCATGAAATACGCGGCGGGTCGGGCCTTTCTCAGGGTCGTGGCAATTGTGGTCGCCATTGCCGTGGCCAATGTTTCGACCGGGGCCTGTGACCGTGAAGGTGACCAGATTGCTGGAGCCCGGCACCACTCGACCCTGTGCATCCACCGCGCTGACCGTGATGGGCTGGGCGTCCACACCGTCGCCCGCCAGCCAGGCGCGGTCGGGCGCAAGGGTGAGGGCGGCGACCGGACCGGTGGTCTCGACCGCTGTGCGGGCGATCTCCTTGCCATCCCGATAGGCGACGGCCTCGAGTTTGCCGGGAGCGTAGGGCACGGACCACTCGACGTAATCGTAGGCGGGGCGGGGCTTTTCACCCAAGGACTTGCCGTTGAGGAAGAGTTCGACTTTTTCACCATTGGTCATGGCGATGACGCGCACCGGTTTGCCTTCCTTGCCAGCCCAATTCCAGTGGGGCGCAAGGGCGAGGATGGGGCGATCCTTGATCCACTCGGCCTGGTGGATGTAGTAGGCAGTCTTCGGGAAACCGCAGAGGTCCAGAATGCCGAAAACGGACGACACCGAGGGCCATTTGAGGCGCTGGGGCTCGCCCCGGTAGTCGAAGCCGGTCCAGACAAAACCGCCCGCGAGGAAGGGACTCTCGGCAATCAGCTGCCAGCCTTTACGGTGGGTCCTGCCCCAACCCGCGGACTCGTCATCGTAGGACGTGATGACATTGCGGGTCTTGTCGGATTCGAATTCGCCGCGGGTCATGAAGGCGGAGGTGTCCTCGGAGCTGGTGAGCGGCATTTTCGGATACTTGGCGTGGATCTCACCGTATTTGCTGCATTGATAGTTGAAGCCGACGACATCGACGGCCTGGAAGGCGCCTGCCTCGCCGCCGATCCCGCCGTTTTGGGCGGCGGTGACGGGACGCGTGGTATCCCACCGGTGTACCTCGGCAACCATGCGGCGCACCATCTCGCGGCCCTGCGGGGTTCCCTGCATGGGCTCCTCATTGAAGACCGACCAGAGAATGACGCTGGGATGGTTGCGGTCGCGCTTGATCAGGGTGCGGAGCTGACCGAGGTAGTCCGGGGTGGGATTGAAATTGCGGTTTTCGTCCATCACAAGCAGACCCAGACGGTCGCAGGCTTCGAGGAACTCGGGCGCAGGCGGGTTGTGGGCGGCACGGTAGGCGTTGCTACCCATCTCCTTCAGGCGTCGCACGCGATAATCCCAAAGGGCGTCGGGCAAGGCGACGCCCACCCCGGCGTGGTCCTGGTGGTTACAGGTGCCCTGGAGTTTGACCGGCTTGTCGTTCAGGAAAAAGCCTTTATCTGCATCGAAACGTAGGGTGCGGAACCCGCAGCGCTCGGAGGTCTGGTCCAGCACAAGACCCTCGCGGCGGACGGTCACGCGGACGGTGTACAGGGTGGGTGTCTCAATTGACCAGAGGCGGGGCGCACCGGGGAAGGCGATCGGCACGGCGGCGATGGCGGAGGTGAGCACCGGAACAGTCAATCGCGACTTGGCGGCGGCGACCGGCTTGCCGTCGGGGTCGAGCAGTTCGGCCTCGACCTCGGTCTCGGTGGGCGCGGTCTCGATGTTGTTGAGCGTGACCTCGACCGGCACCGACCACCGGCCGGCGGGGTCGCGGACGGGACTGGCGTAGACGCCATAGGTTTCGATCTGCACTGGCGAGCGCTTCACCAACCAGGTGTGGCGGTAAATTCCACCCCCCTCATACCACCAGCCCTCCTGCGCCACCGCATCCACCCGCACCGCAATGGTGTTGAGTTTCTTGCCATATTGGGCGAACGAGGTGATATCGATCTGAAACGGGGTATAGCCACAATAATTGCGGTGCGCGACGAGTCCGTTGACCCAGACCGTGGCGTGGGTGGCGATGCCGTCGAACTGAAGTTCCAGGTGTTTGCCCCGGTCGGCCTCGTCCAGGCGGAATTGCCGCCGATACCAGGCGATGCCGCGCGGCCGGTAGCCCTGGGAAAGGTTGGCGTCTGGATCGAAGGGGCCTTCCACCACCCAGTCATGGGGCACGGTCACGCGACGCCACTCGTGGTCATTGTAACTGGCGGAGGCGGCGCCCCACGCGACGCCGGCCTTGGCATTGCCGTAGGATTGTCCGTGGCCCGTGATGACGGGCATGGGAATGTCGCCCAGGTAGAACCGCCATTCGGCGTCCATGGAGAGGCGCTCACGCACCGGGGCGGGCGCGGGAACGGGCGTCTGGGCAAAAATCGCGCCAGAGCAGGCCAGCGCGCACAGGAGAGCAATTCGGAATAATGATTTTGCGGGCATAGTTAGTTCCTTTCGACTTATTATTTTTGTTTCACTCATCCCCTTTGTAGGGCGGGCTTCCGCGGCTATCGCCGGGGAGCCTGCTTCTTCGTCTTCCTTCCCGACTCCCTCATCCTCCCACAAGCTCCCCGACTCCTTCGGGTCGGGGAAGCTCGTCCTACAATGTGAAAGCACGTGGCATAACGTTTCTACCTTGTAGGACGCGCTTCCCCGACTCGTCCGCCGTAGCCTTGGCGCAGGCGGAAGGGGAGCGTGTGTCTTGGTCTCAAACTCATTTCGGCACTGTCCCCCAGGGGTTGGCTGGACCCACAGGTTGAACCGGGACGATGCTGAAGTCCGTCTCACCCTTGGCGCGGAATTCGGCCCAATCGCCCTTGGCCAGCGGCAAAGCCGCCACGCCATCGGCCGAGACCACCGGTTCCATCGGCCGCGAGCTCTTGAATTCGTAATGTTCAACCCCGTGAAGAATCTTGCAGGGTTCGCCCGCCAGGGATTCGACCCGCACGTAAACCGTCTTGCCGGCCTTGCGCTTGGCCGTGACGAGAAACGCTCCTTCCGCGCGCAAATCGCGGTACGACATGTCGGTCCACGACTTGGGAATGGCCGGGAATACCCGGATGGTATCGCCCCAGCTCTGCAGCACCATTTCGTGAACACTACGCGCCCCGGAGAGCGGCGTCTCGATGACCGGCGAGCTGCCGGCTTCGCCATACATGGTGTTGGGGCGGACAAAACGATTCATCAAGGTGTTGAGCCGGGCGAGCGCCTGCTCCCCGTCGCCGAGGTAGGCGGCCATGGCGGCACTACCCGAATAGGTGTAGCCCGCGTGGGCGCTGCTCATGGACAAGTAGTGCTTGATGGATTTTTCCACCAGCGCCCGGTCCGGGCCTTTCAAATCAAGCAGGGTATAAGGGAAGATCATAAACAGATGCGACCAGTGGCGGTGACTATGTTCAAGCGGCACGTCCTTGCCGATCATGAAGCCGGTTTTTTCATCCACCGGATACGGCGTCAGGTTGGCCAGAAGGTCTTTCCATACGGGGATGAGGGGATCGTCGATCTTGAGCCGCGCCGCCGCCGCCAGCAGGGTCTGCGCGCTCCAGCGGATGGCGGCCAGATCCTGGTTGATATCCTCGGCGTGTGTCTGGTATTCGGAACTGAAGCCCATCGGCAGGTGATACTTGCCGTCTTCCCGCTTGATCAGTTTGTGGCGGTAGAAATTCAGCGAGCGGGTCAGCATCGGGTAGAGCACGTCCCGCAGCAGCCTCTCATCCATCGAATAGCGGTATTGCCAATACACGTTGTGCAACATGAAGGTCAGGCACTCCAACCCCATGGAGGTCGTTTTCATCGGGGCAACCATGTCCGGACCGGCCGGGCCATTGATGCAGGCGCTGTCGTAACGCCATTCTTCCGGGGCGTTGTTGATGAGGTTCTGTTTATTGCGCTCGATGAACTTCATCAGCGACTCGCCCAGGTCGAGGTGGTTGGACGTGAGCTGCGGCCAGTAGGTGAGTTGGATATTGAGGTTGAACCAGTAGCGGCACCAACCGCTGGAAGCGAACCACGGCCCCATCAGGTCGATGGCCGGAGCGTTCGCACGGGTGGCCGAGGCCATCTTGTAGAGCTGAATCCAGTAGAACGATTCCAGACGTGAGTCGGGGATCGTCAGGAAGCTGGCTGGATAAAAATCCGCCCACCACGCCGCATGGGTTTTCAGGGCCTGGTCGTAATCGTCCGCCCGCGCCCGGGTCACATTGCCCAGGGCAACTTGCTTGGGCGATTCGTCCGTCCAGCCAACGGCAAGCGAGATGGCCAAAGTTCTTTTGCTACCCTTCTCGAATTGCCGGATCGCCGTGGCCCCGCCCCCACCCATTTGAAACGGTTGCCAGGCGAGTGTGGTATCGCCTTCCTTGCTGACGACCGGTTCAGGCTCGATATCCCGCGGTTCGATGGGCTTCTTGCCGCGAACCTTGCGGGTGCTGATGGCGCGTTCTGGCACATAGACGCAATCGGGGTTCGACTCTCCGCCAGCACCCACCGCCTCGAAGCGCAGGAGCGGTTCATTGGCATGCACGAAGGCCCGGAACTTGATTTCGCCCCGGTCGGTGGTGATCGTTCCAGTCGCCTCGGCCCGGTAGAGGCTCAAGCGGTAATGGGTCCCCGTGATCTTGCCCTTCGGTTTTAGATACAGATGGCCGCTGGCATAGCGGAAACATTCGATGGTACCGCCGGTGCGATTATATAAATCGCTTCGGCTGAGCTCGACCCGCAACCAATCGGGATTATCCTTATCGTGATACATGTAAGCCCCGATAAAGCCATTGCCGAGGAAGGGCCCCTCGTCCCACGCCTTCGGAGGAGCGGTCCAGGTCAGGTCGTTGCGACCCAGGAAGGCTGCCCAGTCCACCACGTCAGGGGTCGCGGGAAAAACAGGAATTCCCGTGAACAGGACCAGGGCCGCCAACCCTGCCCACTTTGAATGTTTTCTCACTTTCCGGGACTCCTTATTATTGATCCACCTTGTGTCCCCGGCACAAGCTCCCTCCCGTTGGTCGGGAAGCTCGTCCTACACTGTGAAAACGCGTCCTACACCATCGTTTCCACCTTGTAGGGCGGGCTTCCCCGCAAGGGGAGCCTGCGTCTTCTCCCCTGCGCCCGTCCACTTTTTCCACGAACGCATAAATACAATCCCGCCATCAGCCCAGTATGGTTTGCCCCAATCACGATGAATAACAATGCCTCATACCGCTTCCGGAAGGCAACAGGGAAAAAGCAACATTCTCTTGCACTTTTGGAACACTCGGATATCCCAGTCCGCAACACACAAGCTCCCCGCGATCCTCTTCCCGCCACAAGCTCCCTCCCTCCGGTCGGAAAACTCGTTCTGCAATCTGGAGTTTGGCTTCGACATAATGTTACTCCTCCGTTTGGACGCAAAACTGGAGAAATTCTTCTTGTTTTGAGCCGTCTGGTCTCCTATTTTCAGGCAATGAAACACCGGCATATCAACCCTGAACAACTCACCACCGTCGCGATTGACGACATCATTGAGCGCGGAGGCAGGGTGGACTGGGCGGCATTGCGCGATTCCGCGGCATTGAATCCCGGCATTTGGCTCAAGATCCTGCGCGTTTGCGCGGCACGCTCCGATGATCCAGGTGCCCAACGCTACCACCTCTGGAGACATTATGCAGGACAGCGAGTTGCCTGAATGGGAAATCCTGCTTTCATCCGCCGCGCGACTGCAGAAGATACTGCCTTCCGCCGTGCTGGTGGGAGGGACGGCCGCCGCCCTCCATGCCAGGCACCGTTTTTCGAGGGATGCCGACCATGTCCTGCCTGATCTAACCGGACGGTTTGACAAGACACTGGCTGAACTCGAATCGGTCGCAGGCTGGAGAACCGCTCGCGTCCGCCGTCAGGTAATGATTCTGGGCAGTCTCGACGGCATCGAAACCGGAATACGTCAACTCATAAGGGATCAACCTCTCGAAACAGTCCGAATGGAATATGAAGGTCAGGCCTTGACGGTACCCACCCTGGCGGAAATCCTGAGGATCAAGGGCGTGCTTATCCTGAAACGGAATGCCACTCGTGATTATCTCGATTTCGTGGCCCTGGCGGATGCCATGAATGACAACGCTGTTGTTGATGCGTTGCATCACTTCGACGAGATCTATCCGCAACCCAACGGGGAATCGGCCTTGCAGCAACTGCAAATTCAACTCGCAAAACCCCTCCCCTTCGACTTGGAGGAAACGCATTTGACCGAGTACAAGAATCTCATTCCAAAATGGCAGGACTGGTCCAACGTCGAGGCCGTTGCAACACGCGTCGCTGAACTGCTTTTTGAATGCCTGTAGCAAGAAATCCCATTCCCCGCCTGATTTCGCGCAGTTGAATACGGCCGCCCTCCGGTCGGGATACTCGTTCTCCCATCTCGAGGGTCAGCCAGCATTCCGTGGTGACACTGGTTACATTAGTGCAATGATTGTTCCTTTTTGCCTATTGCCACCGATGTGAGGCTGCGCAATCATGCAGAACACTTACAAGGAGAACCCAGTATGAGCCGTGTCATTCGCCGGACGTGTTTTATTCTTGCCGCTGTCGTGGTTAGTGGTGCGGGACAGGCCGCACCCCGGGATGCCTTGGCGGTTCAGTCGCCCGACGGCAAGCTCCGGCTTGAATTCACCTGCGCTACCAACAGCGCACCGACCTACACCTTCACCGCGGAGGGACGCCCCCTGATCAACACCTCCCCGCTCGGGGTGGGCTGGATAGGCAAACCGGAATTTGTAAAGTCCTCCACCCGGTCTGTCAGAACCGTCTGGAAGCCGCTCTGGGGCAAACGCACCATCGTGCCGGAAGAGTTCAATGAACTGACACTCGACCTGAAGGCCTACCGGTTGGTGGCGCGGGCCTATGACAACGGAGTGGCGTTCCGCTACGAGTTGCCTGAAGGCAAGGCGACCGTCGAATTGACCCAGTTCGCGTTTGCCGGCGACTATACGGCGTGGTTCTATAATGGCGAGAATCATAACCTCGGGCCGGAAAAACTTTCCAATAGTGATAGTAACCGACGACCGGTGATGACGATCAAGGTTGATGAGTCCTGCTATATGGCGATTCATGAGGCCGACCTGCCCTGGGGAGAGCCGCTTGTCCTGCAAGGAAAGAAGAGCAACACGACGTTCAGCGTCGTCTCGAGACCGAGCCCCGCCTGGCGGGTCATTCTCTATGGCCACTCGCCCGGGGCGCTGGTGGATTCCCACTTGATTGAACTGCTGAACCCACCACCGGCGGACGGCATGGATTTCTCATGGGTCAAACCCGGCCTCGCCGTCTGGGACTGGCGTATAAACGGGGCCCAGGTGGAGGGCTTCAAGTATACCATGGCCCTGCCCTCCTGGCTGCGCATGGTGGATTTCGCCTCTGAAAACGGCATTCGCTACCTGGTGCTCGACGCCGACTGGTACGGTAAGGAGTTCGCCAAGGAATCGAATCCGACCAAGGGCGGCTACGCGGGCGATGCCCGGAAACTGATTGACTACGCCAAAACAAAAAACGTCGGCATCTGGCTTTACCTGAATGATGTCGCCGGGCGGGCTTACCCGATTGACCAGACCCTAAAGGCCTACGGCGAATGGGGCGCGGCGGGCGTGAAATACGGGTTTATGAAAGCCAGCACTGCTGAAAAAAACACCCGCACCCGAATGATCACCGAGTTGTGCGCCCGCAACAAGTTGCTCTGCGACTTCCATGATGGGCCCACCCATCCCTATGGCCAGATGCGCACGTGGCCCAATGCCGTGACTCGCGAGTTCTGCCAGGCCCAGTCCGATGGCCGGAAGGTGTTCAAGCCGAAAACCTTCGTCACCTCGGTCTTCGTCAACATGCTGGCCGGACCGCTGGATATGAACAACGGCATGTTCGACCTGCGCCAGGGACGGACCACACGGGTGGATAACCCCCAGGAAGTCCCCTCGACCCTCGTTGCGGAAGCGGCCCGTACGCTCATTGTTTTCTCCGGCGCCACCATCATTCCGGATATTCCGGAGTTCTACCGGAAATACCCTGACCTGCTTGCCTTTCTCGCGGCTCAGCAGATGCCCTGGCGCGAGAGCCGGACTCTCTCGGGCGTCATTGGCGAGCATATCGTCATGGCGCGCCAGGCGGCCGACGGCGCCTGGTTGATTGGCGCCGCCACGGATGAATCCGCCCGCGAACTGGATATCCGCCTCGATTTCCTCCCGTCGGGCTCCTATTCGGCGACGATCACGCAGGATGGGCCGGATGGCGATTACCTGAAGAACCGCGAAACCCTGCGGACGGAGAAGCACACGGTGTCGCCCTCCGATTCAATCCATGTCAGGCTCGCGCCGGGCGGCGGCGCCTGCGTGATCCTTAATAAATTAACTAGCTGGCTGATTGACTCAAGTGACCCCAATAGGTAGTGTAATCTGATGAAAGCGACGTTGGAAAACCCGTATCCACGGACGTTCGAGGAGTTTCTCGACTGGTTTTCGGTGGAGGAGGATTGTGCGGCGTATCTGGAGTGGATCCGCTGGCCGACCGGTTTTGTTTGTCCGGACTGTGGCGGCACAAGGGCTTGGCGTACAGAGCGCGGGCTGTGGCATTGTCAAGAGTGTCGGCATCAGAGTTCGGCGACGGCGGGGACGGTGTTTGAAGACAGCCGCAAGCCGTTGCGTTTGTGGTTTCACGTAATGTGGCTGATGATGGCGCAGAAAACTGGGCTGAGTGCCAGGAATCTGTGCGACACCTACGGGTTCGGGAGTTACCAGACGGCCTGGGGTTGGTTGCAGAAGTTTCGGAGCGTTATGATTCGCAACGGGCGGGAACGTCTGGTTGGCCGTGTGGAAGTGGATGAAACCTATGTGGGAGGGAAAAAGGAAGGCACACGCGGGCGCGGGGCGGAGGGAAAGACCCTGGTTCTTGTTGCGGTAGAAGGGGATGCGAAGAAGAGGCTTGGACGGGTTCGTTTCCGCTGCGTCGAGGCGATCAATGGGGACACCGTCGAGTTGTTCGTCCGGGACTACATTGAGCCTGGGACCAAAGTTGTAACCGACGGCCTGGCAGTCTACGACAACCTCAAAGCCGCTGGATTCAACCACCGCCCTCATGTTATCACCGGGGGGAGTGACGCTGTGCGTAAACAACTTGACCATGTCCATCTGATAATCTCCTTACTCAAACGCTGGCTGGGTGCCACCCATCAAGGGGCTGTCACACCCCTTCATCTGCAGGCGTACCTCGATGAATTCTCTTTCCGTTTCAACCGCCGCCTTTCGCAGCATCGTGGCAAGCTTTTCTACCGCCTCATGCAGCAAGCTGTCACCACTCGGCCTCCGTCCGTCAAAGCCCTGTACGTGTCAAAAACACAAGCTGTGGGGGTCACTTGAGTCAATCAGCCAGCCAGTTAAAACAAAGCACCACCGTATACCCGCTTCCCTCGGCTTCTTTCAGAAACGCGAGCTTGTCACCCACCGGATCTGAGAACACGGTTTCAAACACGAAACTTTCACGCTGCTCCACCAATTGACGCCGCAGAACGTTGGCCATGCGGGCGGCCGCATAAGAAGGTCGATAGGGACAGGTTGTTTGTCGCGGGAGTCAGAATAAGATAAGACGATGATTGCCTAATAGCCTGTCACCTTGTTCTGAAGCATGTTTGGGAAGCCAACAGCTCCGAAAGCACGGAACAGATGCGCTGCTTCCTCATAGTCCTGTCTGGTTATAGGCGGATCGAATGGCATCCTCCATACGAGTAACTTCGGCGTCAGACAGGAACTCGAAATGGCTGGCGCGTTTTCGCGCGGAGAGCTGCCCATTGTTCTGCAAACAGGCCTGGATGAAGAGGTCGATCTTGCGATCCGGCATATCGATGACCTCCTGAATGGCCTTCTTAGTCTGGTCATAGTTGGCCAGGAAGGCCAACTCCTCGACGAGTTCGATGTCGATGGTTTGCTCGACAAACCGGAACAGGGCCTCCGCCTGTGATGTCATGTCGATGAATCTGTACCAGTTGGCTGTGTCATTTTGAACAGTCATCCGGCCTTGCTCATCCAGAGAATACTCCACAAGTCCCATCAGCGGATGGGAAAACGATTCCAGCGATCCATCGTAGTCGGCCAGGTTCTTCAGCATGGATGCGGATACGGGGAAGATGATGCCGGCGGGAGTGAATTTGCGCCGGGCAAGGATGTTGTGGATCAAGAACCGGTGAATACGGCCATTCCCATCCTCAAACGGGTGCAAAAATACGAACCCATACGCCACGGCGGCGGCATGAACTACAGCCGGGACACCCCCCGCATCCATCCGTCTATGGGCCGCCACCAGTCCCTCCATTAGCCCGACAAGATCCTCGGGTTTGGGACAGACGAAATGAACCTTCTCCTTCTGCGGCCCAACGGTTTCCCCAACATAGTTCTGCCCGGTCCGGTAGTCGGTATCCCTGAATCGTGGATCAACGATGCGGTTCTGCAAATCCAGCAACCGGCCCTTCTCACAGAAATCCTCGACCTCCGCCAGTTGAAGGAGCGCGATGAACCTCTCTGTCCGGGTCGAGTTGGGTTTGATATGCTCGATCTCGAAGGATGACTTCGTTTCTTTCGTGTAGAGGTAACTCATGGCCCGTTTCAGTAATTGGGGCGGGTAGCGGTCCACGATCTTCTGGCACCGCGCTGTCAGATCGGCCTTCTCGAACCCGCGCAACACATCGGTTCGGCGTATCGTCGGACAAAATCGGCCATCACCCAACAGATTGTCATTGATCCGCTGGCGGCGGACCGGATGGGCAATCCCTGCTGTGTAATAATCATCTGGCTCAAGGAGATCGACGTAGTTCCCCTTCGTCAAGCCCTCCACAGGAAGTTGCTTGCCTGTTAAGAACTCGTAAAGGAACCACGCCCGACGGGCGTATTTTCCAATCGGTTTCGATTTGACGTAGTCCAAAACATCCTCCATTGCGATGGTCTGGAACAGGCTGGCAAGGATGGCGAGATTCGTGCCGTCGTACTTGAGGGCGAACTCAAGGTGATCTCCCACCTTATCGCCCGGCCAGTACTTCGCTGGATAGACCTCAAAAGCAAATCCTGCAGTCGAGTCCACCCTATGGGTGCTACCCGTTGCGATCATGGACCGATGCCAGTTAGGGATGACATCCAAGCCGAATCGCTCGACTAGAGCGGCATACCCGGCTGGCCTCTCAAAAAGTTGTTTCTTATTTCCTTCGTTCATATATTTCCCTGAAAATTGATTACGAACAAAGAAATACACTTACTAAGTCGTGATTGCAAAGAAAAACACTTACTTGAAGAACGACCTCCCGCCCTTATGAAAAGACAGAAATATGCTTACAAAATCGGAAAATAACTTACCAGCTACTGTCTTCGAGGATAAACGCTTATCTCCACCCCAGGTGACAAGGTGCCAGGCTAATAGACTGTAAGCCGCGAATTTCCAAGCTATCTCGCATCGTGTTATTCAATCAGGACACCCGTGTGAGAGATCCATTGACCAGAGGTCAGCTTCAGGCATCAACTCTCACTCAAAATCTTAGAGGATTACACCAAATAGATGCGCAACAGGGAATGCTGTACTGCGGCGGGTTCTGAATACCAGCCGCTTGAGATATGTCCTGCCAAATTCCATCCCCAACCCGCTACGCCGGCGCGCCATGACCATACACATCCACCCGAAGCTGACGAACCGTGCACAGTCCCCCATACTCCGCCCCCTTCATCGGACGGGCACCTGTCTCGCGCTTCTCGCCGAACAGGCCGCGATGCTTACGGTACTGGTCTTCAACAAACACCCGCCTCCCCAGGATC
>Ga0118677_10002870_pt1 | contig 33810 bp, 18 predicted proteins | sample AliMusrvi5mmetaG_FD_86154 | JGI IMG/M metagenome (GOLD analysis project Ga0118677, IMG submission 86154) | reverse complement strand
TGACAGGACTGTTGGCGTAGTGTTTCAAGCGCTGGCTCGCAGCCAGGAAAGCCTCTTGCAACACGTCGTCAGGCCCCAACCGCCCCCGCAGGGGCTCGGCCAGCCGGAAATGAATAATCTGCCACAGCCGGTCCCGCTCGCGCGAGAACAGCACCGCCAACGCCTCAAGGTCACCGCCGCGCAGGCGCTGCTCCAGTTCCGCATTTCCGATGTCCGACTCGCCGGTCATGCCGGTTCGTCATGAGGGTTTAAACGCATAATGCCCGTGACTTCCTACAGGAATCGTGCGGATTCAGCAGCATTTTATTATGAATGGCAGCAGGCGGTTAGAGGCGAGGCTGCCGCTTGGGCGCTCCGCCCCGACGGCTGTTTGGCGCAGGCGAAGCTGAAGGGTACCCGCTGTTTCCGGCAGGCAAGTTCGAGGTGGGCGACGGCTACAAGAGAGTGCACAATGACAGGTCTATGAACGCCCAGCGACATTCCTCCCTGGAAACCCAGGGAAACCGGCCCGCATGCGGTGAAAGGCACCTGAAAGAGTTACTTTGTTTGAGCATGTTGCTTGGTCTCCTTACGGCTTGGGGTTTGTGTTCAAGCCAGGGCGCACCGGCGGTCACAGAAGTTACCAATACCCCTGGCTCCCCCACGGCCGTTGACCCGATCTGGGTCACAGCACAGGTGACCGACACGGTGAGCATTGCCACCGTAACCCTTACCTACAGTACCGACACTGCGTCCTATCATACCAACACGGTATTCCTTGAAACGATGGCTGCCATTGCCGTGAAGCCGTGGACCGGATCAGGCTGCGACAACGCCTGGACAGTGACGGGAAACTCGTTCGAGCAACGCACCAATTCGAGCTACGGTGCCGGCAATCCTTGTGGGCTCCAATTTAAGCAAGGCACGATCAGCCTGACCGACAGCATGCTGGCCACGACGCCAGGCATAGATGCCCGCGGCACAGCCGGCGCTTTGGAGTTTTATGTCGCGGCCCTCGGTGTTACGCCGAACACCGCTTGGACTTGCCAACTTGATGCAGGAACAGGCTACGTCACACGCTTGAGCGAACAGCCCAGCACCGCCCACAGTTACCAGGTTTACCACTACGACCTGCTGCCCAGCGAACTAGTCAGCAATCTGTTTCTCCGGTTTCAGTTTGCCGGCGGCTCAAGCAATGACCGGGTTAACCTGGACCAGATATCCCTCAGAGTGGTGACCGGGGGAAGCGGTGTGAGGCATGAGGCCATGTATGACGACGGAGGGCACCAGGACGGCGCGGCGGGCGATGGGGTCTATGGCGGCCAAATCCCTGCATTTCCGGCAGGCACCTCGGTCAGTTACTACGTCACGGCCACGGATGCTTCCGGACTTTCGACCACCAATCCCACGGGCGCGCCCGGGCGCGCCTATGCCTACACGGTTACGAACAGCGCCCAGAACAACATTTACTACAACGTCCTGCTGGGGCGTCCTACCGACCATTCCATCGCCGTGAGCGTCCTTTCGAGTAATAACCTGGACGCGTACATCGCCTACGGCACGCAGGACGGGGTTTATGGCAACCAGACCACCACCAACAGCATCGCGGCCGGCACGCCGGCAGTGATCACTCTCGACTCGTTAGCGGCCGGCCAGCAATATTTCTACCGTCTTTACTACCGGCGGTCGGGCGGCGGGCCCTTCAGCGCGGCTGCCGACCGGCCCTTCCACACCCAGCGCCCTCCGGGCGATACCTTTACGTTCATCATCGAAGCCGACCCGCATTACCTGGACAACGAGCCGCCCGTCTGGCAGCGGGCCCTCACCAACATGCTCGCGGACAATCCGGACTTCCTGGTTGACCTGGGCGACACCTTCATGGGGGAGAAGTATTACAGCACAAACAGCTACACCCTTTCCCTGCCGGGCATTTATGACGCCTGTCGCAATGTGCGCAATCAATTCTTCAGTCTGGCGGGTCATTCCATTCCCTTATTCCTGGTGAACGGCAACCACGACCCGGAGCTTGGGTGGTTCCTCGCCCCATCACAGCCAACCAGCAATCCCCCGGTCTGGGCCGATCACGCGCGGGAATTCAATTACCCGTGCCCCATGCCAGGCGCGTTTTACAGCGGAAGCACGAAGGCAGACCCTTACTTGGGGAGCGATACGCGCGACGCTTTTTATGCGTTTCAGTGGGGCGACGCCCTGTTCGTCATGCTCGACAATTTCTGGTATAGCTGGCAGGGCACCTCCAAATCAAAAGACCCCTGGGACTGGACCCTGGGCACCAACCAATATCAATGGCTCAAGCGGACGTTGGATACCAGTGAAGCCAGGTTCAAGTTCGTTTTCGCCCACCATCTGGTCGGCGGCAGTTTCGCTCCGGCCAATCTGAATGATGCGCGAGGCGGGTTGACTTCTGCCCCTTACTTTGAATGGGGGGGGCTTAATACCAACGGCACGTGGGGATTTGCCGCGCATCGACCCGGCTGGCCGATGCCCATCCAAAGCCTGCTTCTCTCCAACGGCGTGAATGTTGTTTTCCATGGACACGATCATCTCTTCGTCAGAGAAGACCTGGATGCGGATGGTGACGGTACCACCGACCTGGTCTATCAAGAATGCCCGCAACCCAGCCGCGCCAACTACAACAGCACCGGTGCAGCCGCCGGTTATGGCTACACTAGCTATACCGCGCTGCAGGGCAATTCTGGGTATCTGCGCGTGCAGGTGACTCCGACCAATTCAACGGTTGATTATGTGCGTGTGTATTTGCCGGTCGACGAGGGGGGCGGCAAAACTAATCGCATGGTAACTTACAGCTACGCGCTCAACGCTCTCTCCATCACCGGAACCACAAATACGCCTGTCGCGCCCACCGTGACGAATTCCGTGTGGGTGACGAGTCGGATGTCCGGCAGCACTAACATCAGCCGGGTCACCCTGACCTATGATGCGGGCGCCGGCCCAACCAATGTCAACATGTATGACGACGGAACACACCAGGATGGCGGCAATGGTGATAGTGTCTTTGGCGCGCAGATCCCGGCCTTACCGGACGGCACTCACGTGCGCTATTACGTGCACGCCAGTTACGACCTGAATCGTCAGGCGGCCGACCCCAGCGGCGCCCCAGCACAGTACTATTCCTACACCGTGCTGTCTTCCATTCCGGTCATCCCATTGAGCGGCTCCGTTGTACTGGGCTGTCCTACCGATCATTCCATCGTGGCCAACATCCTTTCCACCACCTCGGTGCAATTCTATTTGGAATACGGCCTGGCGCCGGGCGTCTATCCCTATCAATCCGCAACGACGAATGCTCCCGCTGGTTCTCCTGTCGGGATAGTCTTGACTCCACTGGCCAGTAACACGCGTTACTATTATCGGTTGCGTTACAAAGGCGCGAGCGACACCAGCTACCTGGCGGACACCATGCACACGTTTGTGACGCAGCGTCCGCCCGGCAGCACGTTCACTTTTTGTGTCCAGGGCGACTCGCACCCTGAACGCGTCAACACGATGTTCAATTCTGATCTCTACAGCCGCACCCTGCGCACCGCCGCTGCGGACCAACCCGACTTCTATGTGTGCATCGGCGACGATTTCAGCGTGGATCAGATCCCTACCAACCAGATCAATGATGCCCTCGTTACGGCGCGATACACCTTGCAGCGCCCCTATTTGGGACTGATCGGCAACTCCTCCCCTGTGTTCCTCGTCAATGGCAACCACGAGCAAGCTGCCGCTTACCTGTTGGACGGCACGTCCAACAACATCGCCGTTTGGGCCCAGAACGCCCGCAACCGGTATTATCCCGAGCCTGCCCCGGACGGCTTTTACTCGGGCAACACGAATCCCGTGCCATTCATTGGCTTGCTCAGAAATTATTATGCCTGGACATGGGGCGATGCCCTGTTTGTCACCATTGATCCCTACTGGGGTTGCCCCATCTGCGTGGACAACAACTATTGGACCGGCGTGAAAAGGACCAACCTGTGGGACGTGACGCACGGGGATGCGCAATACCAGTGGCTCAAGCAGACCCTGGAACAGAGCAAAGCGACATACAAGTTCGTGTTTGCGCATCATGTACTCGGCACCGGACGGGGTGGCACCGATGAGGCGCCGCTCTATGAATGGGGTGGCGAGAATTCCAACGGAAGCTGGGGTTTTGCTGCCAACCGGCCGCTTTGGCCGGTGCCGATCCATCAGTTGATGGTCGCCAACCAGGTTACCGCGTTCATCCAGGGGCACGACCACCTCTGGGTGCAGCAACAACTGGATGGCGTAACCTACCAGACGCTGCCCAATCCGGCGGATCCGAACTACGCCACCAACAACGCCGATGCCTATGCTACTGGGGTCAAGCTGCCCAACACCGGCTATACAAGGTTCAGCGTCGCGCCCTCAGGGGTGAAAGTAGATTACGTCCGCACCTACCTGCCTGCCGACGAAGGTCCCGGCAAGACCAACGGCCTGGTCGCTTATCGCTACACGCTCATGCCCATCGACAGCGCGGGCGATGGTATTCCCGACTGGTGGCGCGCGCAGTATTTTGGTCGCTCCGGCACCACTACGAATGCCCTCTCCTGCTCTACCTGCGATCCTGACCACGATGGGGTGGACAACTACCACGAGTATATCGCTGACACGAACCCAACGAACGCTCTGTCCTACTTCCACATTCTGGGCGTCTCGAACTCCGTTGGCCTGGCCGTGTCCTACCCCTCTTCCGCCAGCCGCTTATACACTCTTTATTGCCGGACGAACCTCATTTCTGGCGGGTGGACGAATATTCCGTCCCAAGCCGACGTTCGAGGTAGCGGCGGGCTGGATACGCTGACTGATCCCTCTCCGAGCAGTGGTCAGCGTTTCTATCGCATTGGCGTGCGGGTGCCCTGAAGTTAGCATGAGGTAGTTATGAAGATAAACACCTGGTTTTTGGCCGAAGCTCTCCTGCTGCTTTGTGCCACAACAGCTCTTGCCGCCGAAACAGTCACGGGCATCCTGCCGGACCGGGTGGTAAGTCTTCAGTCGCTGCTAAACGAAATGGTTAACCGGGAGGCCGTGGCCAACTGGCCGTCCCCGGCCTATGTGTGCAAGCAGGCGAGCAGCCATGATCGTCGGAAGCAGAACCCTGCCGACCCGGAAGGCTGGCACTCGAACCACGACTACGAGCAGTTTATTCGCACCGAGACCAACGACGGGCGGCAGGAATGGGTCATCATGGAAGACACGGGACCGGGGGCCATCACGCGTTTCTGGACCCCCCTCAATCCGGACATGGACAAAGTGACCATCCGGTTCTACCTCGATGGCGCGGCCACGCCGGCGATTTCTGCGAAGCTCAACGATCTGTTCCGCGGTTGCGATTTCGTCCCCGCTCCCTTCGCCTTCGTTTCCTGGAACGAAACCGATCTTCGCAACCAGAGGCAGACCCCGCGCAGGGGCGCGCACGGCGTCGGCAGCGATCTTTATCTGCCGGTTCCGTTCGCCAGGGGTTGCAGGATCACTTTGGATAAGCTGCCATTCTACTACGTCATCAACTACCGCAGCTACGAGGCCGCCACGTCGGTGGAAACCTTTACGATGGGTGGCTACCAGGCGGCCAAGCCGATACTCGAGCGCGTGGGTGAAGCGTTGCTCGCGCCTGGGCCACTGACGGCTGCCGGGTCGGCCAAACAAGCCACTCTGGCGGTGGGCGATGAGTTGGCACTCGATCTGCCCGCTGGTTCCGCCGCCGTGCGTGCCATGCAGGTGCAAGTGGATCCAAAGGACGCGCCCCAGGTCTTGCGCTCGACGATTCTGCAAGCGACCTTCGACGATGAGGCGGCTGTTTGGTGTGCTTTGGGCGAGTTTTTCGGCACTGGCGCCCGCTTGAACCCCGTTCAAGATTGGTGGCGGTCGGTCAGCGACGACGGGACGCTCACCGCGCGCTGGGTGATGCCTTACCAGCGCAAGGCAAGGCTTGCCTTGAAGAATCTCGGGACCAGGTCAGTCTCCGTTAGACTATCGGCGGCTACTTCTCCATGGATGTGGGATGAGCGCTCGATGTATTTCCACGCCAACTGGCATGCGCAACTGGACCTCAAGACCCGGCCTTACTCCGATTGGAACTACATCGAGATACAGGGGCGCGGTCTCTATGTGGGCGACACGCTGACCGTTTTCAGCCCGGTTGGCCCCTGGTATGGTGAAGGGGACGAACGCATCTTCATAGACGGCAAGCGTGTTGCTTCTCACATGGGCACCGGTACCGAGGATTACTATGGGTACGCGTGGGGTATGGCCGGCTTTTTCAACTCGCCCTTCATTTCAATGCCACAGCGAGACGCCACCGCACAGGACGACTGGCGCGGTTACACCACGACGTCCCGCGTCAGGCTTCTGGACGCCATCCCCTGGCGAAAGGAACTTCGCCACGATATGGAAATCTGGAACTGGGCCGACACGCGGGTGGATTACGCCGTGGGCACGTTCTTTTATGCCCGTCCCCAGGTGAAGCACAACCGGGTGCCCCAACTTGAGGAGGCTGCTCAGCCACTTCGGGATACTCTGAGGCTGCCTCCGCCCTTTAAGATAAAGGATGCTCTGGAATGTGAAACGATGTCCGGCGTTGCCCAATCACCGGGTCTCATCGTGGGGACTCAGGACGCCGGTTTGAAGGAGGGTCAGTGGAGCGGCGGGAGGCAGCTCTTTGTGCAGGCGACCCGCGTGGGTGATTTCATCGAGTTGGCCGTCCCGACTCCCGGGGCTCAAGCTCGCAAGGTGACAGTTTACGGAACCAAGAGCTGGGATTACGGCATCCTCCGTTTTTCCGTCAACGGCCAGCGGGCCGGGCAAGATTACGACGCTTACTCCGCGGAAGCGGTCGCCAGCGGCCCACTGGACCTGGGAACCTTCCAACCAGTAGATGGGAAGCTGCGCTTGCGCGTCGAGGCTGTCGGTTCCAATGCGGCTTCCAAAGGGCCGCATTATTTCTTTGGTCTCGATTGTGTTGTGTTGGGACAGCCATAGCGATGGGGCCGGTCTGCGGTTCTTCTGCAAGCCGCTCGGCGCGATCGACTGTTCGACCACCCGCGAAACGTCAGACCCGGATTCGCATGGCCGCCCTGCGGCTGCCCCTTTGTCGTCGCGCGAGCGAAAACTCCTCGCACAGAGTTCACTTGATGTGGTGAGGACGGCCGGAGTGTGTGGAAGGCCGGATTGAAGCGGTTGTGTTGTTGATCTCGCACCCGGCCTTGGAAGAAATCGATGCATCCTCGTTCTTAACCCTGCCTCACCACTCATAGTATCTTGCCGAGTTCCATGAAGAGAAACTGATTGGACCAATCGGCTTATGGAACGAGCGTAACAGTTTTAGACATATCCATGTCTCAAATATGGCGCTGTTGCCCATTTCTGGGGCTCGTGAACCAGTTTTGCCCGTAACGAGAATAAGCACGCATCAAGGTGACATTTTTGAATATTTGAATATTTCGTGTCGGAAGCCGCTGTCCCTTTCCGTTTGACCCCTTGGACATGAAGGCACGGCCCCATTGGGGTCGTGCGATAGGCAGCAGTAAACATAGTCAACTAAGAAACGACATGAAAACAAAAGCCATTCTTTTCGCTCTGACACTCGGCACTTCGACGTGCCTTCTTACCGGACAAGCCAGCAACCAATCGCCTAATGGAGAACCGCCTCCCGCGCGCGAGGGCGGCCCCGGTGACGATCGCAACGGGGGCCCGCCCGCGGAAGCGCAGGTCCTCACGGAGGCGCAGAAGGGGCAGGTAAAGGCTATCCTCTCCAAGTACGACGCCCGCACACTCACCGCTGATCAAGCCAAAGCCATCCATGAAGCCTTCCGCCAGGCGGGCTTGCGCGGCGGTCCGGCCATGGCCGATACGATTAAAGCGGCAGGGTTCGATGCTGAGAAACTGCGCGATTTGGCGCCACCGCCGGGGCAGGTCACCGGGGCAGAAAAGCGTCCGCCCAGTCGTGACGGGAACCGGGCGCCTGGCGGAGCCGCTCGCCCGGAACCCCGAGGCCAGGAAGCGCGCGGCCAGAGTCAGTATTCGATCGAGCAGGCGATTTCGGATCGGGCGCAACTGAACACGATTGCCTTCGACGGACTAGCCTTCCTCACGGGTGATCTGGGCAGTTGCACCTTTCTGCCGCCGGGAAAAGCGGCCGATTTCTTCGGCTTCCAGTACATGCGCGACGTGGATAAGAACGAACTCGGCCACAACACCTCGTTTGTGCCACGGGCAGCTAATAACGTCCTGTATGTCCTCAGCGCGGAACAGAAGGGGCAACTGATCGCCCTGGCCAAAGAGCAAGAGAAGCTGCTGGCGGACCTGGGCTATAAGCGGTTTCCCTTGATCAAGGCGTTCTGCCGCCAATTGGCCGGCGATTTCCCTGCCGGGACCACGGCCTTGGACCGCGAGGCGGTGATGAAATACACCGCAGGAATCTTTGAAGTGGATGGGCTCTTGAGTTACCAACGGGCCAAGGTTCTGGGCGGCATCGTCCGTTCGCTGACCGACCAACAAAAAGCTCATCTGCGTAAAATGGTCTTCAACAACTCCGCCACCTGGCCCGAGCTGGCCGATCAGGTGGACAAACGCAGTCTTCCTCCCGCCGTGCATGTGGCCGTCATGACCTACGCCAGCGAGATGTTCAGTTGGTATGCCGGATCGGTGGACGCCGACGTGTATTTCTGCCCGGAGCGCCACGCGACCTACTTTGGCTCCTTTTACATGAAGGATATCCCGGCGATGGGCAATGCCAACTTCTCGATCAGCACCTCCCTCACCGGCGACAGCGGGGAAGCGTTTTTGGCGGCATTAACGGAATCCCAGCGTGGGTTGGTTACGGGCCTGGTGGACCTCCAGCGGAAAGACTTGCAGGAGGTCGTCGCCGTCCGGCGCGCTATCTCCGTTGAACTTCGGCGGTTGATGAAAGAGGAGTCGGTGGACCAGGGCAAAGTCCTGGCCCTGGCGAAGCGGTATGGCGAACTGGACGGCGAGATCTCCTACTGGTATGCGACGCGCTTCGCAGAGGTCGGCAAGACCCTGACCGCCGACCAGAAGACCGCCCTCTTGAAACTGCGCAACCTGGACAGCAAATACACCTGCAAGGGTGCTTACCTCTATTCCCAGCCCATCGAGATGCCGGAGATCCGAAACACGGACTTCCTCTTCGGCAAGTCTCCCGTCTTCAGCAAGAACTAACCTTAAACCAACCCGCTGGATGCGAAAACAGCAAGAGAAACTGGAGAGAACTAACATGAAACAAACAAGATCACTACCCAATCGAATGGTCCGGAGCCTGACTCCGCTGGTGGCAGCATCATGGGTCCTGGGAGGGGGTGCCTTCCAGTGCCCACAGGCAAAGGCACAAGTAACGCCGCCCCAGGGAAGTTTTACCATAGAGCAAACCCTGTCGGATGGGGCTCAGCGCACGACGCTTGCGTTCGATGGGCTCGCCATTATTACCGGGAACCTGGATGCCCAATCCTTCTTCCCCCCCGGCAAAGTAGCCGACTATACGGGTTTCCAGTACCTGCGCGACAACGATCCCTCCAACATGGGTCACAACACCAGTTTCCTGACCCGTGTGGCCAATAATGTCATCTACACCCTGAACGACAGTCAGATGAGTCAACTCAAGACGTTGGCTACCGCGCAACTTGACCAGATCAATCTTTACGGCTACCAACGCTTCCCCCTGATGAAGGCGTTCCGCCGCCTCCTGGACGGGGATCTTCCTTCCGGTTCGGTGGGCCTGAATCTCGAGGCGGTGAAGGCGGCCTCGCGTGAGCTTTACCTCGTGGACGGCCAGATCAGCTTCGACCGTGCTCTCCTCTATGCCAACATCATCAACTCCATGGATACAACCCAGAAGAGCTATCTGGACGCAATGAAGGGGGCGGGCTGGAGCAACTGGCCCGCTGTCACCGACGACCAGATCCGCAGCAAGATGCAAGGGTTGCCCCAAGGCACAGCCGTGGCTGTGATGACCTATGCCAGCGACCTCTTCAGTTGGTACGAGGGTTCGCTGGAGGCGGATGTCTATTTCTGCCCTGAGCGGCATGGAACCTATTATGGAGGCTTTTACATCAAGGATGCGCCTGCCATTGGCCATGAAGGATACAGTATTAGCGAGCAGTTGACCGCCACCGCGGGGTCCGCGCTCTGTGACAGTTCCCAGGGATACGTCACGGAGGCTCAGGCCGCGCTGATCTCGAGCCTGGTGGATTCACAGCGAAGCAATCTCTACGCGGGCGCTACCAGCATCGTCCAGGCCCGCACGCAAATCGCCACGCTGTTGCGCAGCCTCCTGACCTCGACAGCATCCAGCGCGGCCGTCCAGGCCCAGGTGCTCGAATTATCTGGAACATACGGAGAGTTGGATGGCGAGAACAACTATGAGTATGCCAACGTCTTCTCCCAAGTGTATAAAACCCTGACCACCGACCAACGGACCAAGCTCGCGGCTCTGCGGGAATCCATTATGAGCGGCACCTATGCGGACGGCACCCCCTTCGACTACTCGGTCTGCACCACGCCGTTCCTTTATTCGAGCGTGATCACGGATTTGACCCTGCTCGATCCCTATCTTAGCAACACCGATTATTTGTTGTTGGGTGGCACTGGCTGGGTGCCTCCTGCGCCGCCGGGCGTGACCGCCAGTGACGGAACGTATGCTGACCGGGTGCAAGTGACGTGGACTGGCTTGACGGGAGCCACCGGCTACGAGGTGTGGCGGAACACGACCACCAACACGGCCACGGCCAGCCTAATTGGCAGTCCGTCCAGCAGCCCGTATGCCGACCTGGGCGCGATTGCGGGCACGAGGTATTATTACTGGCTAAAGTCTAAGAACAGTGCGGGAACCAGCGGCTTCAGCAGTGCCGACAGCGGGTACGCAAAGCTCACGGTGCCCGCGGTACCGACCGGGGTGGCAGCCAGCGACGGAACCTATACCGACCGGGTGCGGGTGACTTGGACTGCCTCGACGGGGGCCACCAGCTACGAGGTGTGGCGGAATACGGCCAATAACGCAGCCACAGCAAGCAAGGTTAGCAGTCCGCCCGGCAGCCCGTATGACGACATGAGCGCGGTATCGGGCAAAACGTACTATTACTGGGTGAAGGCCAAGAACAGTGCGGGAACCACCGGCTTCAGCAGCTCGGACAGCGGTTGGCGGAAGTGACTGACGCCGCCGCAGAGGCGTATTTCCAGACGGGGTTCAGGATATCCCCGAGCCCCAATTTAGGGGCTCGGGGATGAACGCTAATACCGTGAGGGGTTAAATAAGTTCATCAGTTACCTCGTTACAAACATCGGTGGCACCGGTCGCTCATGTAACTCATTTATCTCGTCTAACGTGCCAGCGCACTGAAATGGGATCAATGCGACCCAGCCCGTGTGGTCCGATGGGAGGGGGCGGTGCCGGTCTTGCCCACTTGATGCTGGCCAAGTAATCCGACAGACGCGCGTCCTTTCCCTGTCGGCAATCGCCAACTCTCTGCGTTTATCCCCTTGTACATGAAAACACGGTCCCACTAAGCAACGATAAGCAGCAGCAAACTTAGCAACTCAGTTTAGAGCAAATCATGAAAACGAAAGCTATTCTCCTCGCCATGGCATTGGGCGCTTCGACATGCCACCTGACCGCCCAAAATGGAAACGAGCCGGCCAAAGGACAGCAGCTCGCCCCAAGCAAAGGCTGCCTCGCCGACGATCGCCACGGAGGCCCACCCACGGAAACGCAGGTCCTCACGGATGCGCAGAAGGGGCAGGTAAAGGCGACCCTCTCCAAGTATGACACCAGCACGCTCACGGCCGATCAGGCCAAAGCCATCCATGAAGCCTTCCGCCAGGCGGGCTTGCGCGGCGGGCCGGCGATGGCCGACACAATCAAGGCCGCCGGGTTCGACCCGGACAAGCTGCGGGATCTGGCCCCGCCGCCGGGACAGTCACAAGACAACAAGGACCGCCAGGGCGGGCCGGCACGAGGCGGAGCCCGGGCCGGGCGGCGGGGCAGCGACCCAGCTCAAGGCGGCGCGGAGCGTCGCGAGTCGCAAGGTCGGCAGCCCGCCGGTGAGGGTGCTTACTCGATTGAGCAGGCGATCTCGGAGCGCGCGCAGTTGAACACGATCGCGTTCGACGGGCTGGCGTTCCTGACAGGCGACTTCGGGTGCAATACCTTTGTGCCGCCGGGCAAGGTCGCTGTCTTCGGAGTAGATCGACAACTATGATGCCTCGGAGCGTTGGGCGCCGCGAACCACACCTACGTAATAAGGCTGCAACTCCTCTAGGGTTATGAACTCGGTGTCCCATTCACATTCCCGCCTGGTGGTTGATGACGATCCAGCCGTTCTCTCTCTCACGGCACAGATCCTTCGCAGCCTGCCGGGCGGTGAGGCCATCGCCTGCGAGGCCGCGCGCGAGGCCTTGAGCGTTTTCAGCAGCGCCCCTGAATCCTTCGATATTCTGGTGACGGATTTCGACATGCCAGGTCTGGATGGTTTCGAACTGGCCGCCCTGATTCATGAAAGCCGGCCGCGACTTCCGATCCTGTTGGTTTCGGGTCATCCATTTGCAGATGTCGAAGTGGAGCGGGCGGGGATCGATGCCCTGCTGTCCAAGCCATTTCTGCCTGATGAACTATTAACGGCGGTATGGAGACTTTTGCACAATCACGAAAAGCCACCTTTCTTGCGAACAGTCGGAGCGATCCAACCCCTATGAAGACATGGAACTACCTGCTGGCGCTAGAATTAGCATTGGATGACACCCGCGCACTTTATCGTTATCGCTCGTAGCGAACCCCGGTCCGTGCCACGCTCAGTTTTTTTCATCATGCCGGTAGGAAGTGCGCTCAAGAATCCGTTCAACCCTTCGGACACGAACTATGAAAGCGACCTTTTTGATGTTTCAACTTGCCATTCTGGCCCTGCTGGGCACCGCCCCTGTGCGGGCTTATGAAGTCTTGCAGGGGCCTACCGAACTCCTGTATTGGGACAAAACCAACGCCTGTCCCGGCTACACCTGGTTTGGCGTGCGGGGCACGACCTACTTACTGGACATGGAGGGTCGCGTGGTTCACACATGGCCAGTTGGCACGAATCCGCATTTGCTGACGAACGGCAACGTGCTGGATGCCTCGAAGGACGACCCCAGTGGCTTCGGCGGGCTGACGGAGGTGAACTGGAACGGCTCCAACGTCTGGTCCTACACCGAGACGCGGACCAACTATGTTCCGCACCACGATTTCCTCCGCATTTTCAACCCCAAGCTCAACGCCTACACCACCCTCTACATCGCCAACAAGACCGTCAGCTCCAACCAATGTATCACCGCTGGTTGCGACCCGGCCTTTGGGCGGAATTACACCAACGCCCAGATGGACGCCATCGTGGAAGTGGACGTGTCGGGGAACATCGTCTGGGAATGGTGGTTCTTTGACCATGTGATCCAGAGCCTCGACGCGAGCAAGTCCAACTATGTTGGCGTGGGTAAGACCGTGGCGGACTACCCGGGACGGTTGAATGTGAACATTCCCGGCCTGCCGGTGCAGCGCGACTGGCTGCACTGCAACGCCATTGACTACAACCAGGCGCTCGACCAGATCGTCATCAACTCGGTTCGCGGCGAGTTTTACGTCATTGACCACGGCGGCACTTTCATCGCCGGCAATCCTTCCAATAGCATTGCGATGGCGACCACCTCGGCCGGAGATTTCCTGTATCGGTTCGGGGACGCGGCCCGCTACAATCAGGGCAGCCCGCCGTCCATCCTGACTAACTGGACCATCTCCACCACGGGTAACAAGCAGATTGGCGGGGCGCATCATGCCAGTTGGATTCCGTCCGGGTTTTCCGGCGCGGGGAATTTCCTCGTCTTCAACAACGCGCAGAATCTCTTCGAGCACACCCAAGGCTCGTATGTGTTTGAAATCAATCCCTTCCTGAACGCGCTGACGAACAACACCGGGGCCTACGTGAATCCACCGGACGCCGGCTATAACACCTGGTTGCCGCCGGCTGCCACGTCGGGCAAGACGGCCAAGCTCATGTCCCGGCATATCACCTGGAGTTACTCGTCCAAGTCCAGCCACGGCATGTTCAGCCACATCGGCAGCAGCGCGCAGCGGCTCCCCAATGGCAACACGTTAGTCTGCTCCGACACCGAGGGCCACATCATCGAAGTCACGCCCGATGGCGACGCGGTTTGGGAATACATCAACCCGGTAACTTCGGACGGCATTCTCAAATTCAAGCGGGATAACTGGCCGATGTATAACTCCATCTTCCGCGCCTTCCGCATCGGCACCAACGACCCCGCCCTGGCGGGACGCACATTGACTTCGGGAAGCACCATTACAGGCCGGACGCCCTCGTACCAATCACCGTAGGCAGCCAACCCGCATAAACCTTTAAACTATCAGGCACATCATGAAATCTCTTTCCACCACTCTCCTCGCTTCGGCTGCACTGTTCCTGGGTTCCGGTCTCCTCCAAGCCTACGAACGGCTGCAAGGTCCGACCGAGGTCACCTACTGGAACAAGACCAATGCCTACACTGGCTACACCTTGTTTGGTGTCCGCAGTAACACCTACCTGCTTAACATGGAAGGGCGTGTGGTCCATACCTGGCCAGTCGGAACCAATCCGCACCTGCTCACCAACGGTAATGTCCTTGACGCTACCGGCGGCGATGTCACGAGCTTCTCCGGACTCAAGGAGGTAGATTGGAGTGGAAGCACCGTCTGGCAATACATCGAAGCTCGGACAGACTATGCCATGCACCACGACTTCCTGCGCATCTACAACCCGAAGCTGGGCACCAACACAACCCTCTACCTTGCCGCGAAGAGCATTTCCTCCGATGCCTGTGTTGCGGCTGGCTGCAACCCGGCCAACGGCCCATACACCAACGCTCAGGTGGATGCCATCGTGGAGGTGGACATGTCCGGTAACGTCGTGTGGGAATGGTGTTTCTTCGACCACGGCATCCAGAACTTCGACGCGAGCAAGTCCAATTACGTCGGCGCGGGGCGAAGCACTTCCAACTATCCGGGCCGGCTCAATCTGAATCTGCCGGGTCGCCCCGTATCCAATGACTGGCTCCACTGCAACTCCATTGATTACAACCAGACGCTCGACCAAATCGTGATCAACGCTACCGGCGGTGAGTTCTATGTGATTGACCACGGCAACACCTTCACCGCCAACAATCCTGCTGCCAGCATCGCGCTGGCCGCCGGCACCAATGGCGACTTCCTCTATCGCTTCGGCGACCCGGCGCGTTACAGTCAGGGCAATCCCCCTTCGATTCAGCAGAATTGGGCGACTTCCACTACCGGCAACAAACAGATTGGCGGCTCAAGCCATGCTCAATGGATTGCGAGCGGGTTGCCCGGCGCTGGGCAGTTCCTGGTGTACAACAACGGCGGCGATCTGTTTGAGACTACGCCGCAGTCATATATATTTCAGATCAACGGCTACCTGAACTCCACCACCAACGACACCGGTGCCTATGTCAACCCGCCCACCGCCGGCTACTACAACTGGGCCGCACCCGGCCACGACACCGACAAGCGCACCAAGTCCATGTCGCGGCAGATCACCTGGATGTATTACTCGATGGCGAACCAAGGCATGTTCAGTCATCTCGACTCCAGCCTCCAGCGGTTACCCAACGGCAACACGCTAATCTGCGACTCCACCGAGGGACACATTTTCGAAGTCACTGCCACCGGCGATGCGGTGTGGGAATACATCAACCCAGTCAGCGTCGATGGCATCATCACCTACAAGCGGGACAATTGGCCGCTGCGCAACGGCCTGTTTCGCGCGTATCGTTTCGCCACTAATCATCCGGCTTTCACCGGGCGAACGCTCACCCCGCAGAGCACCATCACTGGTGAAACACCGTCTTATATCTCGGCTCCCACTATCAGCGGCACGACCATCACGCCAGCGGCTCCCACCGCCGCCAGCAGTGTGTGGGTCACGTCGTTGATCACGAACAGCCGTAGCGTCGCTTCCGCTACGCTGACTTACATCGTCGGGACTTCCACCAACACCGTCATCCTGCTCGACGACGGACTGCATCAGGACAGCGCGGCAAGCGATGGTGTCTATGGCGGACAGATCCCGGCGTTCCCCACCGGCACGATTGTGAGCTATTACGTGTCTGCGCGTGACGACTTCGGGCTGACTGCCACCGACCCGGTGGGCGTGCCGGGTAGCCGCTATTCTTATGTGGTTCAAGGTGGGGTGACGAACACCCCTCCTACGCTCGAAGCGCAATTGGATCGCACGCTTAATCCCGGTTACACGCTGGTGGTAACCAACATTGCCCACGACACCGACGTGCCCGCTCAATCGCTGACGTTCAGTCTCCTGAACGCGCCAGCCAACACATCAATTAACACCACCAGTGGTGTCGTGAGCTTTAGTCCAACTCTGGCCCAGTATGGCACGACAAACAACATCACCGTGGTCGTGACGGACAGCGGCTCGCCGGCAATGAGCGCCACGAACACTTTCAAAGCCATCGTCATCGCCAACACCGCTCCAGTCCTTGCTGCCATTGCCAATCATACCCTCAACGCTGGCGACGTGCTCGTCATCACCAACTCCGCCACCGATGCCGAAGCGCCACCGCAATTGCTTACCTATGCCCTGGCACTCGCGCCTGCCGGTGCCACGATAAACGCTACAAACGGCTTGCTAACCTGGGTAACTTCGGGAACCGATGCCGGCTCGACTAACAGCTTCACCGTGCTCGTTTCCGATAACGGCGTGCCCAGCCTCCTCGCGGCGCGCAGTTTCACCGTTATGGTGGGCGGCACAAGCACACCGCCATCGGGCACTTGGACCATGGCCAGACTTCCGGACACCGGGCAGACGCAGAGTTATACCGCGACCTTCGGAGAAGATTGCGATTACACGGTCAATCCACCTTCGTTCACCGATAATGGCTATGGCACGGTGAAGGACAATGTGACCGGCCTCATCTGGCAGAAGGCCGACGGAGGCGAGATGACTTGGGTCAGCGCCGGGCTTTATGCCCAGACGAACCGCGTCGGCGGGCAGAGTGACTGGCGGTTGCCCACCAGCCATGAAGCCTTTAGCATCCTCAATCACGGCACGGTCAATCCGGCGTTGAACAACACCTACTTCACCCTGTCCGCAGCGCAATACTGGTGGACGGCGGATACACAAGTCGGCGACGCGACTCGCATCTGGGCGATCAACGCCGGCGGCGGCATCGGCGCGCATCGGTTGGATGAAACTGTCAGCGCCGGCGGCACCAATCGCTATCACGTTCGTTGCGTTCGCGGAGTACCTCTTTCCGGTCAAGCGGTGCATCACTTCACGAATAGTCTGGACGGCACAATTACTGACTTGGACACCGGCCTGATCTGGCAGCAAGCGGAAGCCTCGGCGATGAACTGGGAAGCGGCTCTGCAATACGCGGAGGGACTGTCGCTCGCGGGCCGCACGGACTGGCGGTTGCCGAATATCAAGGAACTCCAGTCCATCAACGACGAGGCGCGCTCAAATCCCTCTTTGAACACGAACTACTTCGTCGGTGCCAACTCGTCTCGCCACTGGGCCTCGACCACGGTGATGAATCTCACGAACCGCGCCTGGTATGTTGATTTCCAAGTCGGCCTTGTCAGCTATGAGTATAAGACTACCAATCTGTATGTCCGCTGTGTGCGCGGAGGCGTGACCAACTCCACCCCCTCCACGAACACCTTCACCGCGCAGTTCGTCCAGATACCCGCCGGGCAATACCAGATGGGCGATCACTTCGGTTTTGTGGATCCCGCTCATCCGAGCGACGAAATACCGGTTCACGCCGTGGCCGTGGATTCGTTTTACATGGAGACGACGTTACTCACCTGCCTGGAGTATGTTCAGTTCCTCAACTCGGCGTTGACGCAAGGCTTGGTGGAGGTTCGCTCTAACTACGTCTATGGCGTCGGTGGTACTAACATCTACTGCGACACCTACGGTTCCGATACCAACAGCCGCGTCCAGTGGAGCGGCTCCGCGTTCAGTGTTCTGAACAATCGCGAATTGCATCCTGTTACTGGCATCCGCTGGTTCGGCGCGATTGCTTACTGCAACTGGGCCAGTGCGCGCGATGGCTTGAATGCTTGCTACAATCTGGCGACGGGCGATTGCACGCTCACCAACAGCGGCTACCGTTTGCCCACCGAGGCGGAATGGGAGTACGCCGCCCGCGGTGGTCTCTACAGTCCTTACGGCATGTTCCCGTGGGGCAGCGACACCAACGCCGATGGCACGCTGGCGAATTGGGCCGGCAAGAGCCATCCGTTCGCCACCGGTCCCACTCCGTGGACTAGCCCGGTCGGCTTCTACAACGGCTCGCTACAATACAAAACCAACTTCAACTGGCCGGGCGCGGCAGACTCCTACCAGACCCGGAACAATGCGAATGGCTTTGGTCTCTATGACATGTCGGGCAATGTCTGGGAGTGGATCAACGATTGGTACGGCAAGGATTACTACACGAATTGTGTGCTGAACAACGTCGTGACCAATCCGCCAGGACCGCTCACGGGGGATCCTATGCCTGACGGCAAGCCTTACCGTGGGTTGCGCGGGGGTAACTGGTTCAATGGCGAGGACCAATACGGCCACGGACGAGTGGCAAACCGCGATCCGTCCTACTTCCGTGGTCCGGGCGATCCGAATGGCCCGTGGTTTCACGTTGGGTTCCGGGTGATGCGGCGGGGTTACACGAGCGTGGTAGCCACCGGAGCTACGCTCAGCAATCTTGCCTCCGGCTTGCACTTTACCGAAAGCCCAGCGGCCGATGCTGCCGGCAATGTCTTCTTCTCGGACATTACCGCGGATACGATCTACAAGTGGTCGGTGGCGAATCAGCTTTCGGTCTTCCGCACGAACTCCGGCGGGGCAAATGGACTCTGCTTCGACGCCAGCGGCAATCTCCTCGCTTGCGAAGGCGACAATGGCCGACTCGTATCCATCACCCCACAAGGGACGCTCACCGTCGTGGCGAGCAACTATGCCGGGCTGCGATTCAACGAACCGAACGACCTATGGATTGATCCGGCCGGCGGCGTCTATTTCACCGACCCGGTGTTCTTCGGACACACGGCGGTCCAGGGCGGAGAGTATGTCTATTACCTCTCGCCCAGTCGTAGCAGTGTTACTCGGGTGGTCAGCGACATGGTCCGGCCCAATGGCCTCGTGGGCACAGCCGATGGCAAGACGCTCTACCTCGCCGACTGGGGGGCGGGCAACGTCTTCCGCTACAGCATCAAGACCGACGGCACGCTGACTAACAAGACACTGTTCGCACAGGTGAAGTGCGACGGGATGACCCTTGACGCAGAGGGGCATCTTTACCTGACCGAGAATGCCATCTTCGTCTATGATTCCACCGGCAACCCGCTGGAGCAGATCAGCGTGCCTGAACGCCCGACCAATCTGGAGTTCGGCGGCAGCGACCGGAATACTCTCTTCATCACCACCGAGGCCGGATCGCTCTATTCCATCCGAATGCGCGTCCAAGGTGCGACCAATAGCATCGTGACCACCAACCAAGCGCCCGTCATCACGGGTGCCGCTATCTCGCCCGCATCGCCGACCGCGACCGACACTGTCTGGGTCACGGCACGGGTAACAGACGATGTAAGCGTGGCGGGCGTCAGCTTGACCTATAGCACGGGCAGTGGCGGCGGAGTCAGCCAGACGAATACCGCGTTCCTTGAAACCATGGGTCTAATCCCGGCCAAGCCCTGGACTGGAATCGGCGCCAACAACGCCTGGACGGTAACTGGCAGTGCCTTCGAGCAACGGCCCGGCGCCAACTATGGGGCTGGCAACACTAACGGACTGGAGTTCAAAGGCGGCACCACAAACCTGACGGACAACATGATAGCCACCGCCGGTTCAATCAGTGCCACGGGCACTGCTGGGTTTGTGGAGTTCTGGATGCAGACGCTGACCATCAGTAACCAATACGGTAACGCTGGCTGGACCTTCCAACTCGATTCCGGCAGCGGCTACGTGACGCGCCCGAGCGAACTTACCAGTTCCAACCATGGGTGGATTCTATATCATTACGATCTACAAGCGGCCGAGTTAGTCAGCGGTCTAAAGCTGCGCTTCCAGTTCCGCGGTGGGAGCGTCGAAAGCCGCATGGATCTTGATCAGATCTCGGTGAAAGTCATCATCGGCGGCACGCGCAGTTCCACCAATGTCGCAATGTTCGACGACGGCGCCCACAACGATGGGACGGCTGGCGACGGCACTTATGGCACCTCCATTCCGGCGATGGCCACAGGAACCGCCGCGAGCTACTACCTCACCGCCACCGATGGAGCGGGTCGGTCCACGGTCAGCCCGGTTGGCGCGCCCAGCACGACTTACTCCTACACGGTGCAAGCAGCGGCTTCCAATTCACCACCCGTCATTGGGAACACCACAGCTACCCCGTCATCACCGACTGATACCAATGCTGTCTGGGTGACGGCGCAGGTGACTGACAATGTCAGCGTCGCTACGGTTCGACTCACTTACCATACCGGCGCAGGCGCGACGAACATCGCCATGCTTGACGACGGCTTGCACCAGGATGGCGTGGCTGGCGATGGCACTTATGGCGGACAGATTCCGGCACTCCCCGTCGGCACCACGGTGAGTTACTACCTCGTTGCCACGGACGGAGCGGGACTTAGCCAGACGAATCCAGTTGGCGCACCCGGCACCACGTTCTCCTACACGGTGCGGAGCACGTCCACGAGTCAGACCGTCGGTTTGTTCTTGAACTCATCTGGCGCTTGGCCGGGCTACACCCTTATGGCACCGATGCACCATACCAACACTTACTTGCTCAACAATGCCGGTGAGGTAGTTCATGTATGGACTAGCACCTACGAGCCAGGCCGCAGCGCCTATTTGATGACGAACGGACATCTGTTCCGCGCCGGCATGGTCAAGCAAGGCGGCCCCTCCACTGGCGGCGGCGAAGGCGGACGCATTGAGGAGTATGACTGGGATGGCAACCTGGTCTGGGCGATTGATTATTTCAGCCCAACCTACATCCACCACCACGACTTCAACGTCCTGCCCAACGGCAACGTCCTCCTGCTCGTGGCCGAAAAGAAGACTTACGCCGAAGTGATCGCCGCCGGCTTCAATCCGAACCTGCTGGATCCCAGCATTGCTTCGCAGGGTTATATGTTGCCCGACTGCCTGGTCGAAGTGGCGCCGACGCGGCCCTACGGTGGCACGGTGGTCTGGGAATGGCACCTGTGGGATCACATGATCCAGGACTACGATCCCAACAAGAACAACTATGGCGTGGTGGCGAACCAACCGGAGCGAATTGATGTCAACGGCACCGGCATGAAGATACCCCAGTTCTGGAACCATGTGAACGGTATTGACTACAACGCGCAACTCGACCAGGTCATGCTGAGCATCCGGGGTAACAGCGAACTCTTCGTCATTGACCACCAGCTTACCACCGCGCAAGCGGCTGGCACCAATGGCGGACGCTACAACAAGGGTGGGGACATCCTATATCGCTGGGGCAACCCGGCGCAATACAACCGTGGCACCGCCGCCAACCAGCAACTGTTCCAGCAACATCACACGCACTGGATTGAGACCAACTGCCCTGGCGCCGGAAATATCCTGATCTACAACAACGGCATCGGCCGAGGGTATTCCACGGTGAATCAAATTGTGCCGCCCGTGGATGCCGCCGGCGACTATACTATTACCACCGGTGCCGCCTTCGGCCCGACGACACCCGTCTGGACTTACACCGCCACTCCGCCCACGAACTTCTACTCCGCTGAAATCTCCGGTGCTGAGCGTTTGCCCAATGGCAACACGCTTATCTGCGAAGGCATCAAAGGCAATCTCTTTGAAGTGACCAGCGCCGGCCAGACCGTCTGGCACTACGTGTGTCCGGTCACTACCACCATCATGACGCAGGGCGACAGCATCCCGGTGGACCCGGCGCGCACCGACCAATTCATGAACGCCGTGTTCCGCGTCAACCGTTACGCCACGAACTACGCCGGGTTGCTTGGTCGTGACTTGACGGCTCAAGGCCCAATTGAACTCCCCGTTGACCAAACGTTGCGGCTTGTGAGCAGCCAAGCGACTTCCGGGGGACGGCAGTTTAGTTGGTCCAGTCTGCCGTATCGGAATTACGCGGTGCTCTACAAAGCCTCGGTCAGTGCCTCGACCTGGACCAGCATTGCCACGAACCGGAGCATTGGCACGCTGACGACTTTCACCGACACCAATGCCGCACGACTCAGCCTGCCGCAAGGCTACTATCGCGTTGGACAGGTGCAATGAGCGCGGGACTGATGACCAGTTACCCATTCTTGGTGTAAGTGGGTGAGCACCTGTAACTTTAAGTGGCTCCAGTTACGTCTATAAAACAAATGTTCACGCCTGTTGTTCCGCTGGTTGCGCTCGCGCTGGGGGTGGTGTCGGCGGCGGCCCAAGCCGCCGACGGCGCCCCCGCGGACTTCGTCCTCATTCCCGCTGGCTCGTTCGAGATGGGTGACCACCACGGATTCGTGGACCCCAAACACGGGGGCGATGAAACGCCGATTCACACGGTGCGGTTGGATGCGTTCTACATCGGCATCTACACGGTGACGACGAAGGATTACTGCGAGTTCCTCAATTCGGCGCGAGCGACAAAGCAAGTCGAGGTTCGCGACGGCGGCGTGTATCTGGCAGGCGGGAAGGACCTGCTTTGCGAGACGCGGGAAATGTCGTCCTTCAGCCGCCTCGGCTGGGGCGGCGGGAAATTCACCGTGCTGGACCGGAAGGAGCAGCATCCGGTCGTCTGTATCCGCTGGCCGGGGGCGGCGGCCTACTGCAATTGGCTAAGTGCGCAGCAGGGGAAACCGTTGTGCTACAACCTGACCAACTGGGATTGCGATTTCAACCGCAGTGGGTTTCGGTTGGCGACCGAAGCGGAGTGGGAATACGCGGCTCGGGGCGGCCAGCTGAAGCCCTATTGGAACTACCCGTGGGCCAATGAAGCTGATGCCACGAAAGCGAACTGGCCGGAGTCGAGGAATCCTTTCCGGGTTGGCCCGCAGCCGTGGACCACGCCGGTGGGTTTCTTCAATGGCCAGTTGCACCGCAAGGCCGACTTTGGCTGGCCCGGTACGCCGGAAACCTACCAGACTTCCAACGGCGCGAACGGCTACGGCCTCTACGACATGGCCGGGAACGTCTGGGAGTTCGTCAACGACTGGTATGGGCGTGATTATTATGCCTATAGCCCGACAAACAACCCACCCGGCCCAGCCAGCGGCAGCTTCATGCCTGATGGCAAGCCGTATCGCGGGATGCGCGGCGGCAATTGGTATAACGGCGAGAATGGTCACAGCCGCGTGTCCAACCGCAACCCGTCTTACTTTCGCGGGCCACAGGATCCGAATCACCCTTACTATCATCTCGGCTTTCGCGTCGTGCTTCCGGTGGACGCCGAGAGCCGGCCGGTGGTCAAGCCGACGCCGGTCCAGCAAATTCGAAGGAGTGACAGCGGGCCCGGGGGTGGTCCGGACGGTGCTGGCCGCCGTCCTCGCCCGGAAGGCGGCCCACGCCAGGGGGTCGGAGGGGAAGGTGGCGATCGCCCTCGGCGTTCAGACGCGCCCGCGGCAAGCCGGAGTCGTTTGGCCGAAGCCCTGCGGAAGCCAAACAGTTTGTTCGTTTTGCGAAGTTCCGCTGTGACCAATGGCGGTACTTTGCCGGTGGAGTTCACTGCCGACGGCAGCAGCGCCACGCTGCCGCTCGAATGGAGCGACGCCCCGGCCGAGACCAAGAGCTACACCCTGATCATGCACCACGAGGCCCCGGATCAGACCAAATGGTATTGGATCCTCTACAACATCCCGGTGGAGGTCCTGCGTCTGCCGAAGAACGTGAGGAACGTTGGCACGCTGGGCAACAATAGCGTAAACGAACGTACCGAATACGCGCCGCCGCGCTCGAAAGGGCCGGGACCCAAGACCTACATCTACACCATTTATGCGCTGTCGGCCCCGCCGCAAGTCACCGTCCCGCCTGCCGACGTGAACCGGGAGGTTCTCCTCAGCGCCATGAAGGACAAGGTCCTCGCCACGGCGGAACTAAGTCTGACTTATACACGCTCCGAAGGTGCCACCGATGACGGTGCGGGCCGTGGCCTCGGCACGGACCGGCCACGCCATTCCTCTGATCGGGAAGGTCCCGGTGACCGTCCGCCGCGTGATCAATGAACGGAACTCCCTCTAAACGAACCAACCCTCGAAAAGAGCATTCTCGATATGAAAGCCAAATACCGATCCATGAACCGCCCGATGCGAGACGTCCTGCTCGCTTGTTTGCTGGCAGCAAGTGCCACGACATGGGCAGTGGCACAGGAACAAACCAACGAGCGCGCACCCCGGCCAGAAGGACAAGGCCGAGGCCAAGGGCGCGGTCAGGGTCGTGGTGGTGAGGGTGGCGGGGGTGGCCGCCGTGAGATGCCCGAGAACAAGACGCCGACTTCGCCCAACCCCGGCCAGACCGTCGGGCTATTCCTGAAAACTCCCAAAGCGTTCAACGGCTACACGCTCTTCGCGCCGAAGCACAACACCGTTACCTACCTCATGGATAACGAGGGGCGCGTGGTCCATCAGTGGAAGAGCAGCTACGAGCCGGGGCAGTCCGCTTATCTGCTGCCGAACGGCCACCTCGTGCGCGCCGGCATGATGCGAGTGCAGGGCGGCACGGGAGGCGGCGAAGGTGGCCGCCTTGAGGGGTTTGACTGGGACGGCAACCTGGTCTGGGAGTTCAACCACGCCACCCGCGACTACCAGTTGCATCATGACTTCAAACCGATGCCGAACGGCCACATTCTCGCGCTGATGGTGGAGCGCAAATCACGCGAAGAGGCGATAGCCGCCGGTTTTGATCCCCGCCTGCTGCGCGATGATTTTCTGGTGCCCGATGCGGTAGTGGAAATCGAACCGATTCTACCCAAAGGCGGACGCATCGTCTGGGAGTGGCATGTCTGGGATCACCTCATCCAGAACACCGACCGCACGAAGGCTAACTACAGCGAGGTCGCGGCTCATCCCGAGTTGGTGGATGTCGCCTGTAACGGCCGCGCCACGCCCGCGTTCTGGAACCACATGAATTCCCTCGACTACAATCCCGCTCTGGACCAGATCGCGCTTACCGTGCGTGGCTGCAATGAGATTTGGATTCTGGACCACAGCACCACGACGAAGGAGGCTGCCGGCCACACGGGCGGCAAGCAAGGCAAAGGCGGCGACCTCATCTATCGCTGGGGCAATCCTGCTGCCTATGGACGCGGCACGCCGCGCGACAAGCAACTCATCCAGCAGCACGACGCAGAGTGGATTCCCGAAGGCTCTCCTGGCGCAGGACATCTCACCATCTTCAACAACGGCTACGACCGGGGTTGGTCCAGCCTAGAGGAAATTGCCCCGCCGGTGGACGCCAGCGGTCGCTACCTCCTCGAAGCCGGCAAAGCCTACGGCCCTGAGAAACCCGTGTGGCACTACGAGGCCAAGAACCGCACGGACTTCTTCTCCTCGGAAATCTCCGGCGCGCATCGCCTGCCCAACGGCAACACGCTCATCTGCGCAGGCGTCGTCGGTCACCTGTTCGAGATTTCTCCGACTGGCGAGATCGTATGGCAATACGTGAACCCGATGGTCCGCGGCGGCATCCTCGCGCAGGGCGAACTGCCCGGCAAAGACATGCGCGGGCATCTGTGGAACGCCGTCTTCAAAGTCCATCGTTACGCGCCGGATTATCCGGGTCTGACTGGCCGCGACTTGACCCCAAAAGGCCTCGTCGAACTGCCCGCCGCGCAAAAGGGAAAGACTGGCCTGCATCTCATGACCGAAGCGCAACGCACCGACCGCGGCCCCGGTGGTGGCGGCCAAGGACGAGGTCGAGATGGTCAAGGCGGCGGCAATCGCGGGGAGCGCCCGCCGCGCGAAGAGCAGCGGTAGTCTCCAGGAGGAACCATGAAACGCATCTTGATGCTCTCGGTGTTGGTCACCACCTCAGCGTTCGCCTACGAGCGTCTGCAAGGCCCGACTGAGCTGCTGTTCTGCAACACGAACAAGGCCCTTCCGGGCTACACGCTCTTTGGCGTCGGTAACCGGACCTTCCTGCTCGACCTGGACGGCCGCGTTGTCCACACGTGGCCGCTTGGGACAAACCCGCACTTGCTCGACAACGGGAACATCGTGGACGCCAGCAAGGACGACCCCAGCGGCTTCCAAGGGTTCAAGGAGGTGGACTGGGACGGCAAGACCGTTTGGGAATACACCGAGAAGCGCGAGAACTACGCGCCGCATCACGATTGGGTGCGCATCTTCAACAAGAAGCTCAACGCGCCCACCACGCTCTACATCGCGAACAAATCCATCTCCTACGACCAAGCCGTCGCCGCCGGGGCCGACCCGAAGAAAGCCTCGCAGGAAGGCGGCCAGATGGACGCGGTCGTCGAGGTGGACATGCAGGGGAACGTCATCTGGGAATGGGGCTTCTTCGACCACGTCGTGCAGGACCTCGACCCGTCGAAGCCCAACCACGTCGGTGCCGGCAAGACCGTCGCGGACCATCCCGGCCGCATCAACATCAACATGCCCGGCCGGCCGCTGCGGCGCGATTGGCTGCACTGCAATTCGATGGACTACAACGCCGAGTCCGGTCACATCGTCATCAACTCCGTGCAGGGCGAACTCTACGTGGTGGACCACGACGACACGTTCGTCGCCGGCGACCCGAAGGCCAGCATCGCCAAAGCAGCCGGCCGGGCGGGCGATTTCCTCTACCGCTTTGGCGACCCAGCCCGCTACGCCCAGGGCGATCCGCCGCGCGTGCTGGAGAACTGGGACTCCGCGACTTCCGGCCACAAACAGATGGGCGGCGCGCACGACGTGCATTGGATCCGGCCCGGCCTGCCTGGCGCGGGGCATCTCATGGTCTTCAACAACGGCCAGTATCTCTTCCAGCGCACGCCGCGCTCCTCGATTCTGGAGATCAATCCGTTCCTCGACGCGAGCGGACGCGACACCGGCAAGTATGTCAACCCGCCTGACGCCGGCTACCGCCGTGAGACTTACGATAAGGACACGCACAACCAGCCTCGCCAGATCTCGAAGCAGGTGGTGTGGAGCTACAGTTCCGTGAACAGCCACGGCTTTTTCAGCCACATCGGCTCCAGCGGCCAGCGTCTGCCCAACGGCAGCACCTTCATCTGCTCCGACACCGAGGGCCATTTCTTCGAGGTCACTGCCAAGGGCGAGTTGGCATGGGAATACATCAACCCTGTCACGCGCGACGGCCCGGTGAAGACTCTCGGCGACGTGCTGCCGATGGTGAACTCCGTCTTCCGCGCTTATCGCTATTCCCTCGACCATCCGGCCTTCAAGGGCCGCGACCTGACACCGAATGGCACGATCACCGAGCGCGCGGACAAAGGCATTGATGTCTATCGCAAGCGCCCCCAAGGAAACCGTTCGCCGGGACAGGGTGGCGGCGAACGCCGCGGTGGCAAGGGCGGACAAGGCGGTGGTCGAGGTGGTGGCCAACGCGGCGGTGGCGGCGACAATCCTGACAACCGTCCGCCGCGGGAGAGCCAGCCGGGGCAGTGACGGTGTATCGTTGGCAGCGGAACATGAGAAGACCGCTTTGGTTCGTCCATCTCGTCGCGACCGCACCACTGCTGGCCGCCACACCACAGCCCAACCTCATCGTCATCTATGGCGAAGGCTCGGGCTGGACCAGCACTTCCGTGCAGATGGACGACCGCACTCCGGCATCGAAAGGCACGAGCCTTCGCACACCGAATTTGGAGCGGCTCGCCACGGCGGGAATGCGGTTTTCCGATGGCTACGCGCCGTCGCCCCGCTGCACGCCGTCGCGCGCGGCCTTGCTCACTGGCAAAAGCCCGGCGCAGTTGCACATGACCTTCGTGAACGAAGGCAAACGCGACAGCGCTGGTGAACTCAACGGCCGCGTTCTTACGCCGAACGCCTCCATCGAACTGCCGACGGCAGAAACCACCATCGCGGAGCAGCTCAAGCGCGCGGGCTACGCGACGGCGCATTTCGGCAAATGGCACCTTGGCCGCGTCAGCCCCAGCCAGCACGGCTTCGACGAAAGCGACGGCCCGACCGGCAACGGCGGTCCAGACAACGTCGCCGCGCCAAACCCGAAGCAGGCGCTCGCGATGACGACGAAGGGAATTGACTTCATGGCACGGCAGGTGAAGGCGGGCAAGCCCTTCTATCTCCAGCTCTCGCATTATCCCAATCAGCCGGAGAAAGGCGGCGGCGAGAACCGGCCGCCGAAGACGTCGGACGATGAAACCGCAATCGTGGATCAGACACTCGGGCAGTTGCTCGATGCCGTCGAGCGCCTCGGTTTGAAGGACAACACCTACATCCTCTACACCACCGACCACGGCTCGCCCGGTCGCAATCCGCCGCTTACCGGTGGCAAAGGCACGGTGTGGGACGGCGGCTTGCGCGTGCCGTTCATCGTCGCCGGACCGGGCGTGAAGGCAGGCGCGTGTTCGCACGTGCGCGTGACCCAGACGGACCTGTTCCCCACGTTCGCCGAACTTGCCGGGCTGTGTGAGCCGTTGCCCGCTGGAATTGAGGGCGGGAGTTTTGCCGGCGTGCTCAGGAACCACGGTGCGGGCGAAGTGAAACGGCCGCGCGAAGAGTTCGTTGTGCATTTCCCACATTACGACAAGGACGCGCAAGGCCCGGCTTCGGCGATCTACGTCGGCGACTTGAAGCTCATCCGCGTTTACGAAACGGGTGCGCTGAAGCTGTTCGACATTGCCAAGGACCCTGGCGAACGCCGCGACCTGGCGCGTGAGATGGCGGACAATGCGAAGGAACTGGACGCGCGGCTGACGGCGTATCTTGCTGCCGTCAACGCGCAGATGCCCAAGCCCAATCCGAACTACGATCCAAGCAAGCCCTCCGAAACCACGCGCGACCGCGGCGGCAAGGGAAGGAAGAACAACCGATGAGCGTTCGCGTCCTGCGTCCAGTCGTCGGGCTTTGGCTCTGCGCCTGCCTGGCCGTTACCGCGGCCGAGGGCCGAAAGGGCGGCCGCAATGGCGGAGCCAACAAGCCCAAACAGAATTCCACCTGTCTCGACGTGCCGGCGCATCTGCTCGACGTGATCCTGTGCCGCCCCGCATCCAATTCGGTCACGGCCAGCATCCTCGCCTACCAGGACACGGAGGGGTTCATCGCCTACGGAACACAGCGGGGCAGCCATTCCGAGCAGACTCCGACGCGCCAGCTTAAGAAGGATGAACCAACAGAAATCGTCCTCGGCTCGCTCCAGCCCGACACGCAATATTTCTACCAACTCCGCGTCGGCGGCACCGACGGCGCTGGAGGCACTTTTCATACGCAACGTCCGCCGGGCAGTTCGTTCGTGTTTACCGTCACGGCGGATTCGCATCTGGATGACCGCGTCAGCGCCGCGCTCTATCAGCGCACACTGGCCAGCGCACTGGCCGACGCGCCGGATCTCCACGTGGACCTGGGCGACACGTTTATGACCGAGAAACACGACAGCCGCGAAAACGCAGCCCGCCAATACCTCGCCCAGCGATTCTACTTCGCCCAGCTTTGCTCGTCCGCGCCGCTGTTCCTCGTGCTCGGCAATCACGACGGGGAGAATCCCGGCGGAGGCGGCCGCGACCCCGCGGGCCTGGCGGTCTGGTCGAACACGATGCGCAAGCGTTACTTTCCCAATCCCGTGCCCGACGGTTTCTTCGCTGGCGACGCGACGAGGCATCCCGAGGCGGGCTTGTTGCAGGACTACTACGCCTGGGAATGGGGCGACGCGCTGTTCGTCGTGCTCGATCCGTTTTGGTTCTCCCAACTATCGCGCGGTCGCGGCGACAACTGGAGCCGCACGCTGGGCGCCGTGCAGTATCAGTGGCTCAAGCGCACGATCGAGGCGAGCAAGGCCAAGTTCAAGTTTGTCTTCATCCACCACCTGGTTGGTGGCCTGGACAATCAATGCCGCGGCGGCTCCGAAGCCGCGCCGTTCTTTGAATGGGGCGGCAAGAACGCCGATGGCACGGACGGTTTTAAGCAGAATCGTCCTGGCTGGCCCGCGCCGATTCACCAACTCCTCTTACAGAATCACGTCACCGCGGTCTTCCACGGCCACGATCATTTCTACGCCAAGCAAGACCTTGACGGCATCATCTATCAGGAAGTCCCGCAGCCGGGGAATCCCGGCAGCAATCGCGTGCCCCGCAATGCCGCTGAATACGGCTACAAGAGCGGCACCAACTTCGGCGGCTCCGGTTATTTAAGCGTCAGGCTCGCGTCCGACGAAGCGACTGTCGAATATCGCTACGCAAGCCAAGGCAGTTTCAAGATCGCCGATGCCTACACTCTCAAGGCTAACAAAGTCAGGTAGGCAGCGGCGAAGACTTTGTCCGCGTCGCCTTTCCTGCTACAAACCTGCCACGATTGGAACCTCAAGAATCGAGCATTGACCGTTTTGGCGCTGGCTATGGCCCTCCCCGTGTTTGGCCGGCAAGAACAACTGCCGCGGGCGGAACGTGGATGTGATCGGGCCGCCCGTAACGGAGAAATACGTGAGCTTCGCGCGCGTCTTCTATGCTGAGATGCAATGTCTGCCACCCATAAGCAGCCGCGTCCACAAGATCATCCTCCGAAGCTTTAAGCAAAATAAACCAGGAATTAACGCGTTCTGCACGCGATGGGATTTTCGGCACCCACAGGGGCAGAAAATTGTCTGTTGACTATTTGGCCGTTTGGCCAAATACTCTTGCAGTATGCAACTGAATTCATGAGAACGAAAACACAGGAACGGCTGAGGGCGCAGGCCAGGGTGCTGAAGGCGCTGGCACATCCGACGCGGCTGCTGCTGGTGGAAGAGCTGGCCCGACAGACCCGGTGCGTCTGCGAGCTGAGGGATGCGGCGGGTCTGGATATTTCGACGGTGTCGAAACACCTTTCGCTACTCCGGAATGCCGGGATCGTGGAGGATGAGAAGCGGGGACTGAAGGTGTTCTATTCGCTCAAGACACCGTGTGTGCTGAATTTCTTCAAGTGCGTGGAGTCGGTCCAGAACTGCTCCAAATAGGAATCTGATTATGAAGCAATTGCTAATCCTGGGAGCGGGCTGCGCGAAGTGCGGCAAGCTGTATGAGGTGACGGAGCAGGCGGCCAAAGAGCTGGGCGTGCCTTACGAAATCAACAAGGTTACGGACCTGAAACAGATTATGGCCCTGCAAGTGATGGTGACGCCGGCCCTGGTGGTGAACGGCAATCTGAAGGTGGCAGGACGGGTGCCGTCGGTGGAGGAAATCAAGAAGCTGCTCGCTTAGGTGTTATGCCGAAGTATCTCGAAATGACGGCGGACAAGTTCACCTTCCGCGTCGCCACGGATCGGCTCTACTCGCCGGAAGGAGTGTGGGTTCTGCCTCAGCCGGACAGCCCGCGCGTTCGCGTGGGATTGGCGGACTATCTTCAGCAGCACAACGGGGATGTAGCGTTCGCCAACGTCAAGCCGGTGGGCACCAAGCTGGCGGCGGGGGGCCAGTTTGCGGAGATCGAAACCATCAAGGCGATGGTGGATTTACCCGCGCCGATCAACGGCACGATTGTCGAGGTGAACGGGGCGCTGAACATGAGCCCGGAGGCGATCAACCAGGATCCGTATGAGAAGGGCTGGCTGGCGGTGCTCGAACCGGCGGCCTGGGAAGAGGAGCGGTCCAAGCTGCTCGGTCCGGCGGCGTATTTCGCGGTGATGCAAAAGCAGGTGGAGGAGGATTTGAAGGGTCTATGAAGCCGGGCGGAGAAACCGTGGTGGTTGTGCCGTGCAGTGGCATTGGCAAGACGTTCGGCAGCGTGAGCCGCGAGGCGGCTTACGATTTGTGCGAAGTGTTGCGGCCCGGGAGCACCCGGCTTGTCGCCCTGGCAAAGCTGGTGTTGGGGGAGCCTGTCGCTCGCGAGTTGGTGGCTAAACATCCGGCGGTGACGATTGATGGCTGCAAACAGATGTGCGCCGCCAAGATGGTCAGGGAGAGCGGTGGCACGGTGGCACGGGAAGTGGCGGTCCTAGACGTGTTTCGTCGGCATAAGGATCTCAAGCCGGAAGGTATCGCCGAGCTGAACGAGGCAGGGAGGCAACTGGCGCGCGTGCTGGCGGAGGAAGTGGCGGAGAGCCTGGAGGGCAAGGGAGGAGCGAGTCGTGGCTGATCTGATGGAACGGAAGGTTGGGATCGTCTCGTGCAGCGGCGAGGAACTAGCCGAAGGGACCGTTGCACGGTTGGCGGCGCTAAAGGTGCTGAACGAGCTGCGCCCGCGGGATACGGTCACGATCTGCCTGCCGTTGTTCCTGGCCGGCGAGGTCGGCGAACGGCGTTTTGCCCAAGAGCACCCGACGATTACGGTAGACGGCTGCTCGAAACTCTGTGCGAAACGCGGGACGGAACAGTACAGCGGCCGGGTGAGTGCCTCGCTGGTGGTAAGCGACATCCTGGGCGACCGTGCCAAAGGTTGCCACCGCTCGGCACGGGACGCAGACCAAGCCGACGAGCAAGCTGTTTGGATCGTTGCCGAACGGATCGCGACTGAAGTCGATGCCCTCACGGCCTCGGGCGCACTGGCAGAATCGAGCACGGCGCCATCGGCCGGCAAGGCATGTTGTGCCTGCGGCAGTCCATCGCCGGAAGGCAAGTTGGAAGTTGGCGGCAAGGCAGTCACGGTGAACGGCTTGCCCTTAATCTTCGAGTATCTCGAAAGAAACGGCTTGCAACCCGGCAACGGTTCAGCAGACCGGGTATTGGAAACCGTGCGAATCTATCATGCGATTGAACCTGAAGAAGAAGCCGGTTACCGCCAGGCTTTGGCCGATGCCTACCAGCGGTTTTGCCAGCGACAACCCTAGAAAGGAACAAAACATGGACCTGAAGAACGCTGTGGCGGTTTGCCTGATTTCGTTGTTCTCGGCATCGCTTGTTGTCCTCGTCGCCCGCGCGCTCGACTCACAGGCGGCCGCGCGACTCGAACCGCAGTTGGCCAGCATCGTCGAAGAACTCCAGGCGATACGCAAGCAGGGCGGCAGCGTGGCGTCGCCGGGCACTGCCTCGAACACGGAGACGGCCGCTGACGGTTTGGTCGTCTACTACTTCCACAGCAATACCCGCTGCCCGACCTGCGAATCTATTGAAGCTCAGGCAAAGGACACAGTTCGCACCGACTTCGCAGCGCAGCTAGGCAGTGGAGAGTTGAGTTGGAAAATCCTCAACTATGAACAGCCAGCAGGCAGATTCCTCGCCACAAAGTTCGAAATTCAGATGCCGGTGGTCGTGCTGGCATTGGCCTGCGGATGCGGACGGACGGAGGAGGAGGCGTGGGGCGTGCCGGAGGTTCCGGGGACGCCCCTGGCGGAAGGCCTGACGGCCGCGGTGCCCGAGTCGGGACACCTGGAACTGCGGCGGATCGTGGAAAAGGGCACCGAGCGAACCTACGATCTGGCCCTGCAGCATGAAGTGAAGGTCCGAGGGCGGGGGCAGTCCCCCCTGGCGATCTCGCTGCGGGAGGAGTTCCAGGTCGATGAGACGGAATCGCTGGCCGCGGACGTCGGCGCGAAGGTTGAATGGATCGTGGGCGAAGCCGACGTCACGGTGGACCCGGCCGGGGACGAAACCGGGCCCGCCATCGAGGACGACCTGGACAGCGTCTCGCTGACG
>Ga0118677_10002869_pt1 | contig 33810 bp, 32 predicted proteins | sample AliMusrvi5mmetaG_FD_86154 | JGI IMG/M metagenome (GOLD analysis project Ga0118677, IMG submission 86154) | reverse complement strand
AGTACAGGTGGAGGAGGGGGAGGTGGTGGAGGAGGGGGTGGAGGATCTTGCCCTACCTGTGCCACAGGACTAGTTGCTTTGTATCACTTGAATGGCGATGCGAATGATTCTAAAGGAAGTAATAATGCAAGTTGGAGTGGTACCGAATCTTATGTCTCTGGTTTACTTGGACAAGCGGCAAGTTTTGGAAGTACATACATATCAATTCCTTATAATAGTAATTGGAATTTGAATGCTGGAGATTTTACTATTTCTTCGTGGGTAAAATTTGAAGATACCTGTTTGAGTAATGACACTTGTACCATCCTTGGTCATACCGGTGGACCCGGAGGAACTCCTAAATGGTTTTGGGGTTATTCAGTTGCCTCACATGCTTTATTATTTAATGCATATCAATATGGATGGAATTCTATTTATGATAATTCATGGACTCCAGATTCGAATATATGGTATTTGGTCACTATAACTCGTAGTGGAAGCGATTTTACTTTTTATAGAAATGCAACCCAAGGAGCGACCGTTTCAAATGGATTTAGTATTCCAGATTCTGGTACAGAAATTGCTCTCGGATATGCAGGTGAGGGAGGTGTAATGTCTAATATTTTGGTTGATGAAGTCGCTTATTGGAATCGTGCTCTTACTTCTGATGAAATTACTCAGCTGTATAATAGCGGATCTGGTGTAAGCATAACTCCATAGTCTCGAAAAATTTTAGTTTAAGAGTTTAAGTCTAAACACAATTTTCTAAGCTAGTTTTTCTAACAGAATTTTCTTTACCACTTCTGGATTTGCGGAACCTTTTGTGGCTTTCATGGCTTGACCAATGAGGAATTGGAGGGAAGTGGCCTTGCCTGCTTTGTATTCTGCTACAACCGAAGTATTATCGGCAATAATTTTTTCTATAATAGGAGCAATGTCGGCAGTATTGGATTTCTGTAAGAGGCCAGCTTTTTCGGCTATAGCTTTGGCTGAGTCAGCTTTAACACCTTTTTCCAATGTTTCTTTTACAAGCAAAGCGAGTGTATCTTTTGCACCACGTGAAGATATTTCGCCAGCGGCAATCATGGAAATAAGTTCGGCGAATGAAGCTGGCGATGGGGAAGATGTGATATTAAATGAGGAAGCGTCTAACTTGAGCAGTCCAAGATAATCTGTTAACAAATAATTTGTTGCAAGTTTGGCTTTCTTTGCATCGCCAGCAAAATCTGAGACTATAGACTCAAAATATTTGTCCAAATCAACAGATTCTATGAATACTGCAACCTCCTTGTCCGTCATACCATAATCCTTCTTATATCTATCACGTTTGACCCAAGGTAATTCTGGTAGTTCCGCGCGTAGTTTTTCCAAGCCAAATTCAGGAATTTCTGATAATTTCATCTTTGGAATATCTGGATCAGGGAAGTAACGGTAATCATGAGAACTTTCTTTGCTTCGCTGAGAATAAGTTTCTTGCTTTGCTTCATTCCAACCACGAGTTTCCTGAACGACTTTTTCGACACCATCCAAACTTTCGCCCTCGGCAATTTTACGTTCTATATTTTCTAAAATCTCAGTCTGACGCTCAATTTCAAAAGCTATAGCACGCTCTACGGTGCGGAATGAGTTCAAGTTTTTTACTTCGGTTTTTGTACCAAATTTACCAGCCGCAGTATTTTCTGGAGTTGCTACAGAAATATTGGCTTCAACACGCATTTCGCCTTTTTCCATATTGGCTTCACCGGCTCCGAGATAGCGAAGTAAAAGTTGAAGTTCTTTTGCGAATTTCACCGCTGTTGCAGCGTCGTGAATAACGGGCTTTGTGACAAGCTCCATGAGAGGAACTCCAGCACGGTTGAAATTAACCAGACTTTTGTCTCCAGTATCGTGTGTAGACTGAGCTGTATCTTCTTCGAGGTGAATACGTTCAATTGCTACACCGCCAATGTCACCACCAGAAACAAGAGGGAATTTGTACTGACTGATCTGGTAGCCCTTTGGAATGTCAGGATAAAAATAATTCTTACGATCCCATTCTGTAAAATCGGCGAGAGTTCCGCCAACAGCCACGCCCATTTTGAGGACATGTTTGATGGCGCCCCTGTTCAAAACTGGAAGTGTTCCAGGGTGGCCCATACAAACTGGGCAAATATTTACATTTGGCTTTTCTTCATCAGGATCATTCTTGCAGGAACAAAACATTTTTGAAGCTGTTGCAAGCTCGGCGTGTATTTCTAAACCGATAGTAGGGATGTATTTTGATTCGCTGTTGGCTGTATTCATTTTGTCATTCATAGGAGATATGTTAACATATTTATGTCGTTTATTAAGTATATAGCTTTTAAAATTACATGCCAGATATTGAAACATCTCCTAAGGTTACAAAAGAAGAAGCATTAAATACTGTGCGCGCTGCTTTACAAGAAGTGACTGGTATGGGCGCAAATGATTATGAAATTCCAGCCCTAAATAAATTAATTTCAGATTTAGAAGAAGGTGTAGGAGACCCTGCGGTTATTGCTCAAAAAGCTAGAGATATTCAATTTAGTAAGCAGGATTATCATTAGACTCAGGACATTTTTCTTATTGACTTTCGGCTTCAAATTTGCTATCCTTTCGTCGTGTAAGTTTCTCGTCCTTACCGTTATCTTAACGTACGAGAGTTCCGCTAACGCGTTATCTTTCGTAGGTTCTCCTAGTTTTAGTGAGATTCGTAGAAAGCAGATCGTCGGGGTGCGGGTATAAAACAAATGTCGAAAAGACTTTTCGTAGGCTCTATCGCATGGGGCACAACTAGCGACTCTTTGAAGAAACACTTCGAATCAGTCGGTGCAGTTGAGGAAGCAAATGTCCTTATGGACAAGATGACTGGCCGCTCACGTGGTTTCGGTTTCGTCACAATGAGTGATGATTCTGCAGCTGCAGACGCTGTTGCCAAGCTCAACGGTAGTGAACTCGATGGCCGCAAGATTGTGGTCTCTGAGGCTCGCCCAAAGACTGAGCGCGAATAATATTCCGCTTCGTTCGTAGAACAAAAGCTCCATAGTCGAAAAGACTGTGGGGCTTTTGTTTTGCGTGACTATGTTAGCCTTCCACGAGGCACTTGTGCCTGCTATACTGTGGACATGTTAGAAAATAAAAAAACACATAGTTCACATCAGCATTTACCAAATCCATTTTCACGAAGTGATATTCATGAAGGTCAGATCAAAAAGCATCTCGATCGTATCGATCACGAGTTTCATGAAGGTTTTGAATTTATAAAAAAATATCCCAAGTCCGTGACAATTTTTGGCTCATCAATGTTACCATCAGATAGCAAACCTTGTCAGCAAGCAAGGGAGTTGGGTGAGCGAATCGTGCATGATTTGGATTATGCTGTAGTAACGGGTGGTGGCCCAGGAATTATGGAAGCTGCGAACAGCGGTGCCTTCAAGGCTGGTGGCAAATCAGTTGGACTCAATATTAGCCTACCTCATGAACATGGTGCCAATGGTTTTACCAATGACCATATGAAGTTTGCTTATTTCTTTTCTCGTAAAACTATGATGGTGTTTGCAGCAGAAGCCTATGTATTTTTTCCTGGTGGCTTCGGGACATTTGATGAATTGTTTGGAATCCTCACTCTTATTCAAACAGGGAAAATCCCCCATGTACCAATCGTATTGTTTGGTTCAGATTTTTGGAATCCTGTTTTGAAGGCGCTTAATGAAGTTATGTTAAAAAAGTTCAAGACAGTAGACGATCATGACTTCGGGCTTGTCGAAGTGACTGACTCTGTGGAAGAAGCTATGCAAGTAATTGCCAAAGCACCGATATCAGAATGGTGGAGGAATATTAGCTAAAGAGACGTTGATGCGACGATATGCTATGGTGATGTTATGAAATTTTCTATACAAGCAAAAGTACTGGGTAAGCTTGCACGTGCTGGCACTATAGAGACTGCTCACGGAATTATAGAGACTCCGGCATTTATTCCCGTGGCAACAAAAGCTACGGTAAAGTCTCTGACGCCAGAAATGGTGCGTGATCAAGTGGATCCAGAAGCTTTGCTCGCCAATACTTATCATCTATATCTTCAGCCTGGTGTTGAGGTTTTGAAAAAGGCTGGAGGCCTTGGAAAATTTATGAACTGGTCTGGTCCAACTTTTACAGATTCTGGTGGTTTCCAAGCTTTTTCTTTAGGGGCTGCATTTGGAACTGGTATAAGTAAGTTGGCGAGTGATAGAGGTATGGAAGGACAGGGCATCGAGAGAAGTCGAGAATTGGGATTAGCGAAGCGCTCGCAGACGATTCCTCAAATCGTCCTTGGGACCGAACAAGATGGCTTGTCCGTACACACCCAAACCCTCGCCAAAGTCGACGATGATGGAGTTACTTTCAAATCTGTCATAGATGGTACAACTCACCGTTTTACTCCAGAAATTTCTATGGATATTCAGCGTGATATCGGTGCTGATATTATTTTTGCTTTTGATGAATGTGCTGCTCCAAATGCCAATTATGAGTATCAGAAAAAGGCCATGAACAGAACTCATGAATGGGCTAAAAGGTGTTTGGTGGAACATGGGAAGAATCAGACGGTTGCTTTTACGGACGATACTTCATATGCAAAAGGGCAGGCACTTCTAGGTATAGTTCAAGGTGGTCGCCATGAAGATTTGCGCAGAGAAAGTGCGCGCACTATTGGATCTATGAAAATTAAAAGTGAAGATGGTGCTGGTGATATTGAATTTGATGGCTTCGGAATCGGTGGCTCTTTTGATAAAGGTGATGTGGCTACTGCGGTAAAGTGGATCAATGAAGAATTGCCAGAAAATAAGCCGAGACACCTTCTTGGTATTGGTGAGCCACTGGATTTAATAATGGCTATAGAAAATGGAGTTGATACTTTCGACTGTGTAGCGCCAACACGTATTGCTAGAAATGGAGCGGCTTATATAAGTGGTGGCGTTAGTGGCGCTGGCAGTTCTGGTGGTCGCCTCAACCTTATGAATGCAGAATTTATAAATGATTTTGGTCCATTGGATCCGAACTGTGCTTGTTATACTTGCAAAAATTATTCTCGAGCTTATATTGCACACCTATTTCGTGCAAAAGAAATGTTGGCCGCAACGCTTCTTTCTGTGCATAATCTTTTTTATGTAGTAAATTTGGTCAAGCAATTACGTCAAGCGATTATTGAAGGGAAGTTTGAGGAGGTGAAGGAGAGGATGTTGAAGCAACTTGACTATAAGAAATAATGGAGTAGAAATAGGTTAGATTCTGTATTGGTTCTATGACATACAGGAAATTCGCGTGTCCGACGATATCGGCAAATTGAGTAAAAATCCTCAAATAGAGGAGAAGGAGTTAGTTATGCCAGCGTTATGGAATGATCAGTTTGGTGAAATTGGTGCAGTCTTAAAGATCTTGAGTGATCACGGTGTGACGCAGGAGACTTTTGAACTGATCCGACAAGATCCAAAGGAACTTGGAAAAATGGTCGCCGAATCAATTACCAACCTTGGTATTCAGAATGCCTTGAAGACGAAGTTAGTTCTTCCTAATACATGGAAAACAGCGTCGGATTTGGCTATGTCTTGTGGATTCGGAAACGTTGAGGAACTTCAAACTCTGGATTTTCCTAGGATTGATCTGCAGTATTCGAAGAAGATTACCGGCACGACCATTAATGTAGGAATTTTCAAATTCGAGAAGTTTCAATTTGGAAATATTTTACCTGTAGCTTACATCTGGGAGGTACGGCGCAGGATGACTCTTGCGGGATATGTTCCGGTTCCGTTCAAACTATTCCTGGATTGCGTCGCTTTTTTTCGTCAGTCTAACTCAAGGGAGATGATGATGTGGAAAATGCGTCCACTGGTATGTTTGGATGAAAGTATCCACGCTGACATGGGTCCATTCATGTGTGTGATTAACAAGCGTTTCCAACCCAATGCACCAGAGCTTGAGATTGGTAATATTGAGTTGACTCGCAATGACTCAAAGCCTTACGCTTGTTATTATGTCGGGTTTGACAATTTTATCCCGCAATTTTGAGCTGAATCAGACTTAAACTGAATCAAAGGTGATCTTAACAGGCCGTTACTCGTACACGCGGGCGACGGTCTTTTTATATCTCCTTCACCTTATAATCTAGCGGAGCTCTTTCTAGCCACCATTCGAGCTGATCCAGAGAAAGCAGACCCTCTTGAGCCCCTATGAACTGTGCTACTGACATAGGGTTGATAGGAGCCCATATGAGAGCTTCTAGGTGGGATTTGCCCATGGCGAGTGCGGAGACGAATGTAGAAGCCCAAGCATCGCCACATCCAGTGCGTTCGAAAGCTGGTCGAGGATCTGGGTACATTGGCACATGATAGGCATGTTCTCCATCATACAAATATGCTCCTTGTATACTATCTGTAATAGCGACAAGTTTAGGTCCATATTCGTGGATCTTTTTCATAAGGACTTTCACGTCGCGAGTTTTTGTATTCAAAATCCTTTGTGCTTCTTCCAAATTAACAATGAAAATTTCTGTACGAGCATATATTCTTTTTAATTCCTCGATACCCAAACTCATTTGGAAGGTTCCAGGCTGGAAGGCAAGCTTAATTTTTGGGTGAGCTTCTAGATAATCAGCAATGTTCTGGTGATAAGCACGTGTATTCGAAGCCAATGATGTCAGATAAATCCATTTTGGTGGTTCTATATGCGGTAGTACATAGTCATACTCTATATGATTGACCAATATTGTCCTATCAAGATCGAACCAAAGTACAAAATGATAGTTGGTTGGTTTGTCTTTATTTACTTTGACTAGGGAAGTATCGACATTATTACGACGAAGTTCGACGATACAGTCCTTTCCGTTTTGATCATCACCGACATTTGAAATAAGTCCAACGTTCAGTCCAAGTCGTGCGGCTCCGACGGCGGCATTGGCGGCATTACCGACAGCTTTGATAACCTTTACATATTCAAAAGGAATTTTGTCACCGAAGGGCATACAAATTTCGCAAGCCTCTGTATTTATTTTGCAATGCACTTCTGCATCACGAAGGCGAATGAAAGCATCAGTGACCGTGTCACCAATAGCGAGTATGTCAACCTGTTTCTTCAACATGGGGATATTATAGCAGACAAAACAAGGTATAATATAGACACTTATTCACTAAGTTATAAATATATGACCCTACGCGAAACTATTGCCAACGCTCGTTCAAAGAATACTGCTATTGGTCATTTCAACACGTCCACGCTCGATGGTGTTTGGGCAATTGTTGATGCAGCGCGTGAACTTAAGGTTCCAGTAATTGTCGGTGTATCCGAAGGTGAGCGAGATTATGTTGGAGTCAAGCAGATTGCAGCTATTGTAAAAACAATTCGTGAAGAACGTGGTCAAGCTATTTTCCTCAACGCCGATCACACCTATTCTCTTGATCGCATAAAAGAGGCTATAGATGCAGGGTTCGATGCAGTAATATTCGATGGAGCACAATTGACGCTTGAAGAAAATATTCGGATTACACGTCAGTGTGTAGAATATGCTCGATTGGCTATGGCGGGTAAAACTGGTGGGACGCCAGCCAAAGATATTATTGTGGAAGGTGAACTAGGATTTATCGGTACGTCATCAAAGATACTTGATGCTATTCCAGAAGGTGCAGCTGTAGGCGAAGCTATGCTCACAAAACCAGAAGATGCTATACGTTTTGTCCGTGAGACTGGTGTAGATCTTTTAGCGCCAGCTGTAGGTAATATTCACGGCATTGTCCGTGGAGGCGATCCGGCTCTCAATATAAAAAGAGTCAGAGAAATCTCTGAAGCTGTCGATATTCCACTTGTTTTGCATGGTGCTTCTGGTAATACTGCAGATGATATCAAGAATACCGTAAAGTCTGGAGCAGCTATCGTTCATGTAAATACCGAGCTTCGTGTTGCATATCGTACTGGTTTGATGAAGTCATTGTCAGAAAATCCAGACGAAGTTGCACCTTACAAGTTTTTGCGTCCGGCCAAGCTTGAGATGCAGAGAGTTGTTGGAGAGAAATTAAAAATCATAGCAGGAGTATAGTATCGTTAATATACGCCGAATATTTTGTTTAATATGGCCAAATCAGTTTTTATAACAAGAAAAGTTCCAGAGCTTGCGACAACGATTTTATGTGGTCAAGGTTATGAAGTTGACGTTAGTCCATTCACTAGACCGATGACAAAAGAAGAACTCATCTCAACTCTCAAAGCAAAACCTTATGATGCCGTTCTATCGCTTTTGACGGATAAGATTGATGCGGAAGTTTTTAGTGCAGCACCAAGTGTGAAAATTTTTGCCAATTACACTATCGGTTATGACAATTTTGATGTTGCTGAAGGCAAAAAGCGTGGCGTATATTTATCTAATGCCCCTGGTGGTGGAGCAGATCATGTTGCAGAACACACTTTTGCACTTATACTTGCTTTGACTCGTAGGATTGTTGAAGGCGATAGATATATCTGTTCAGGACAATATGTCGGCTGGGATCCGATGCTCTTGCCAGGAATAAAATTGGCGGGGAAGACTCTTGGCCTCATCGGTGCTGGTCGCATCGGTACAGAAGTTGCACGCATAGCCTCTAAAGGTTTTGGTATGCGTGTGGCTTATCACGATATTGCTCGCAATCAGAAAATAGAAAGTCTCCATAATGCAACTTTTTGGCCGACCGTAGAAGAAGTTTTGAAACAAGCAGACGTTGTATCTTTACATGTTCCTTTGACTGCAGAAACTACGCACCTCATAAATGCTGACCATTTCAAAATGATGAAGCTGACGGCGTATCTAGTGAATACTTCACGTGGGCCTGTGATAGACGAAACAGCTTTAGTTGAGGCGTTGAAAACTGGTGTGATTACAGGCGCCGGTCTCGACGTCTTTGAAAATGAGCCAAAGTTGGCAGCTGGTCTCGCCGAACTGCCGAATGTTGTTTTGACTCCGCACATTGCTTCTGCCTCTATTGATGCACGAAATGACATGGCACAGATTGCAGCTAGGAATATTGTTGATGTTCTAGAAGGAGGGAAGCCGAGGAATGGGGTGTGGTAATAGATACACGCTACAAAGACAGGAGCTTGCCTTTTTGGCTCGTATATGAGAAGATATGCCCCATGTTAACTTTATCTGTCACAGCACGAGAACGCGTTGGTAAGCTTGATTCTGTTCGCGCAGAGGGCTTACTTCCTGCAGTTTTCTATGGTCCAAAAGAAGCAAGTACTAACGCTTCTGTTTCTTTGATTGATTTCAAGAAAGTGTGGAAAAAAGCTGGTGAATCTTCAGTTATTATCTTGAAAGATGCAAAGGGAAATGAGCACGAAGCTCTTATTCACGATGTCGCTATTCACCCACTTTCTGGCGAACCTTTACACGTAGACTTTTATGTAATTGAAAAGGGTAAAAAGGTTGAAGTTAGTGTTCCTATTATTTTCGCTGGTGTTTCTCCAGCTGTTAAGGACCTTGGAGGTATTCTCGTTAAGGTTCACCGCGAACTCAAGATCGAGGCTGCTCCTCGCGATCTTCCACATGAAGTTTCTGTTGATATCTCAAAGCTTGCCACTCTTACAGATGTTATCAAGGTAAAAGATATAGTTTTGCCAAAAGGTGTTGAGCTCAAAACCAACCCAGAAGACGTCGTCGCATCTATTGCTGAAGCCAAAGAAGAGGTTGAAGAAGCACCAGCCGCTATTGATATGGCTTCTATCGAAGTTGAAGCAAAGGGCAAGGAAGTTAAAGAAGGTGAAGAAGGCGCTACTCCAGCTGCCGGTAAAGGCGATGCTAAAGGTGGCGACAAAAAAGACTCTGGAGGAAAGAAATAAAAATTATTTTCTCGCGATACGTGATATAATTCTCCTATGAGACTTAGGTCAATTTTTGTATCCATTTTGTTTGGTGTGGCCATTTTTTTTGTCGCTCCTACGCTTCATGCTCAAAACCTTACTGACGCTCAAAAGGCTCAGCTTCAGGCTGAACTCAGACAAGTAGAAGCGGAGTCAGTAGCTGCTCAACAACAACTCAACGATGCTCAATCTCAGAGCGCATCACTCAATAGAGATATATTAGTCTTAACGGCACGTATAAAGACCGCTCAATTGAATATTAAGGCCAAAAATCTCTTGATTCAGACATTGGGAAATGATATTGGTGCCAAAGAACAGCATATAAGCGACTTGGAGGATCATATTGCGCGTGGCAAAGAATCTCTTGCTGATATTTTGAGAAAGATGAGAGAAATAGATACAAACTCGATCCCGGAAGTACTTTTGTCGCAAACGAGTGTATCTGGTGTGTTCAAAGATTTTGATACTTTTCAGGCTATTCAAGACAGTTTACAAAATACTTTTAATCAACTTCAAGCGGATCAAGCATCTACGACTGCTGAGCGAGATGCTTTGGATGTGCGTAGAAATACCGAGATTGATGCTAAATATGTGATTCAACAACAACAAAACCAAATTACTGCAGATCAGAAGCAAAAACAGCAATTACTTTCTATCAGCAAGGGTAATGAAAAGTCTTATACAAATTTGCTTGCGCAAAAACAATCTCGCGCGGCGCAGATTCGTGCTCAACTTTTCTCTTTGCGTGACTCGGCTGCAATTCCATTCGGTCAAGCTTTGCAATATGCCAATATCGCTTCTCAAAAAACTGGTGTAAGAGCTGCTTTCTTGCTCGCAATTTTGACACAGGAATCTGCCTTGGGAAAAAATGTCGGTTCATGCTATCTGACGAATCAGCAAACTGGTGATGGTATTAATGCAAAAACTGGTACTATGATTTCTCATGTGATGAGTCCTGCACGTGATGTACCACCATTTATACAGATCGTAAATGCGATTGGTGCTGATCCGTTAAAGACCGTTGTTTCTTGTCCCCAATCTATAGGCTGGGGAGGTGCTATGGGCCCAGCTCAGTTTATTCCATCAACATGGGTTTTGTTTGAAAGTAGAATTCAGAGTGCACTAGGAATCTCTGCTATTCCAGATCCTTGGAATCCAGAGCATGCTTTTATTGCTTCGGCTATGTATCTCGGTGATCTTGGTGCTAGTAGAGGTGGTTATACAGCTGAACGTACCGCAGCTTGTAAATATTATTCTGGAAAATCTTGCGGTGCGATATCTGGGAATACTGCTTATGGCAATTCCGTCATTGCACACGCAAATACAATTCAGACGACCATGATAGACCCTTTGATGGGCTTGTAGACTATATCGTCAAAATAACCGGTATAACCATAGGTCTTTTTGCAGTCTTCTGGAGAAGATATTTACTGACAGCATCGGTGATATTATCTTTGATAAAATCTATATTTATAGGATTCATACCAGATGAAGATTTTGTGACAGTGTCTTTGATAAGCAGACGAACTTCATGAAGGAGCTCTTGTGATTCACGTAAATAGACGAAACCACGAGATATGATATCTGGAGATTTTTTAAGTTTACCTGTGGCATTATCGATTATTCCAAAAACGATGAAGATTCCATCTTGAGCCAACATCTGACGATCACGAATAACAACATCTTGCGCGTCACCGACAGAGAATCCATCGACAAAGACGAGTCCAGAAGGAGCCTTTTCTTTTCTAATAGAAATTGTTTTACCGGTTGGGTCTATTTCTACGAGTGAACCATTGTCTGGTACTATGACATTTTCTTTTGGTGCTCCGAGTGAAAGTGCAAGTTCGGCATGTTGACGGAGCATAAAGTGGTTGCCATGCACTGGCATGAAGAAGCGATATTTTATATGCTGATGAATCCACTTGAGTTCATCGCGGTTTCCGTGACCAGAAGCGTGAATATCAGAATCAAGATATGTTATAACCTTAGCTTCTGAACGGTAGAGGTTGTCTTTGAGTTTCATCACAGCCAAAAAGTTTGTTGGGATGATAGATGATGAAAGAATGATGGTATCCGTAGGTTTCAAACGTACAAATTTGTGTGATTTGTTGGCAATACGCATAAGTGCTGCGAATTCTTCCCCTTGAGAACCGGTTACAAGCATGACAATCCTGTCAGGAGGATAATTTTCGATATCTTCGACAGGAATAATACACTTGGTCTCTGTAAGTCCGAGTTGTTTGACGATCTCGATGTTCGTCTTCATGCTTCGACCTTCTATGGCGATCTTTTTGTTGTATTTTTCGGCAATCTTGATGATGTTTATGATACGTTCTACCTGAGAGGCGAAAGTTCCTATGATGATACGTCCAGTAGTCCCTTTGATAACTTTTTCGATATTATCTGTAACGGTATTTTCTGAAAGTGAGAAACCATGCTTTTCTATACTAGTAGAGTCCATGGTCAGAAGCAGTGTATCTTTACCAGCGAAGCGAGCATACTGTTTTTCCTCTTCTTCTGTGGGGACTCCATTTACGTTATCAACACGGACGTCCTCAATAAAGACAATATCACCGAGACCTGTATGGATAATAAGACCCATGGAATCCGGAATAGTGTGTGAAATGGTGAAAGTTTCTACTTTGAGAGTTGGACTAATGACGATGTTCTCATTGCCAGTGATAATTTTCATGTCTATGGGTGGTAAGCCAGGGAACTCTGTCTGGCGTTTTTGTATAAGGATGCCACCAAATTGACGTGTATAAAGTGTTGGATTGCCTATACGAGGCATGATGTAAGGGATACCCCCAATATGATCTAGGTGACCGTGTGTGATGAAAACTGCACGAATCTTTTCTATTCTTTGTTCCAAATATTTTGTGTTTGGTAAAATGTAGTCAACTCCAGGAGTTCCTTCTTCTTTAAATTGGAAACCGATATCAACAATAATAATGTCGTTTTTATATTCGATGGCAGTCATGTTACGACCAACTTCTTCTACTCCACCTAGTGGAATAATACGGATGGCACCATCAGCTAATGGCGGTATAACATCATCGGCTTTTTTGATGGCTCCTGGACGATTTGGTCTTTTTCCTAGTTTTGATGCCTTACGCATGATGTTCATGCGTGCGCCAGCAATATGTGCGACATTTTTTGTCGGTTTTGCAGATACAGTATTGAAGTGTTGTGTATGAATAGGGGTTTGATGAGATTGTTGAACCAGGTTTTGTCGGGCTGGGTTTTGATGGTTTGTTGTTTGATGGACTTGGTTTTGATGAGTTTGTCCATGATGACCAAATTTTTGTTTGACTCCGAAGGGTCTGGATCCGACAATGCGGCGTGCACCTTTGCCAAGAACAATTCTATGACCATTAGGAGCTATGTTCGTTGATGATTGTGTGGATGAAGGCACAGCAGGTGATGAATGTGTTACAGATGGCGAAGGGGAAGTCGAAGATCCATCCATGCGTAGTATGCGAGTTTGTATAGGTCTTCCGAAGTGACGTTGCGGAAAATTTGCTCTGTTTTTCTGATTTCTGTTGTCATTTTGCGGTTTCTGGTTTTCCATGCTATTTTTTATTGTTAAATCTTTTTTAATTATTAATGTTATTTTTGATATGAAAATATTATTTTAATGTGCAAATATTCTCCAGACTTTTTCTGTGTCCATATACCATCCAGTCAATGAACCCCATCTATCTGCAGGTATATTTATTGAGTCGAGTTTTACGTCATTTAATGATTTTGGTACGGCATAGATAAAATAAGGCGAATAAAGGAATATCGCTGGAATATCATTTCGTATGACTTGTTCAAATTGTGTGTATGATGAATTACGCAAGGTATTATCATTCGTTGAACGTATGGTTTCTAGTAATTTGTCAGCTGTACTATTTGTATACATCGCTACATTTAATCCTGGAGAATTTCTTTGTGATGAATGCCAAAAAGCATAAAGATCGCGATCTTTTCCTATTTGTTCTCCGAACAAGAGTGCGTCATAAGAACGTGTACGTATTACGTTTTGGTATAAGTCACCCGATTCGAATACTTTGACTGTTACTTGTGCTCCGAGATCAGTCCAAGCTTTATAAATAAGGTCAGAAGTCTGCTTTAGGTCTGGAGTATCTGATGTGTAAAGTTCAAAAGCTAATGTTGTCGAAGCATTTTTCCCAGATTTTTTTGCATATATGCCACCGGATCCTTTTCTCCAACCATTTTTTTCCAGTAATGTCTGAGCTCCTTTTATATCAGAATTATTTTGTGATAATGATGAATTTTGTTGTGATGTGGAATCGGAGTCTGCTGGTAATGGACTATGTATAGGAATACCGTATCCATTAAGAACGTCTTTTACTAAAGTGGTTCTATCTATAGACATGTCTAATGCCTGACGGACAGTTTTGTCACTGAGTATGGCATTACGATTTTGATTAAAAAATACTCCAAAGATTCTAGGTAAAGGTGTCGATATTATCGTATATGATTGTGCTGAGTCAGTGGCCAATCGTGCAGCTGGACCAGTTGAGAGAGATGGAAGACTATCTATATTGCCACTATCAAGTGCAGAAAGCGCATTTTCTTCGTCAGTAAAAAAAGTAAAAGTGATAGTTTTTATGTATGGGCGTGTTGCATAATATCCTCCCCAATTCTCGAACGAGTATTTTGTGGGAATACCCCCAGAATCGCGACTGATCGCTCCTGTGCGATAAGGACCGGAACCTACAGGTTGGATATTAAATTCACTGAAGATAAACTGATCATCGTTAACATTACCCCAAATATGTTTTGGGATAATTCCGAGTGTTGTATTTGTAAGAAATGGACTATAAGGTTGTTTTAAAAGGAATTGAATTTCGTGTGGTGATATAACTTTGGTTGAGACTTGAGCCCAATCAGCACGACGTGGACTTTTTAGACCAGGATCTTGAACTTTTTGTATGGTGAACGCGACATCGTCAGCTGTAAGTTGGGTATTATCTTGAAAATGTAAATCATCTCTTAGAATAAAGTCATAAGTAAGCCCGTCTGCGGAAATTGTATAAGACTGAGCGAGGTCTGGTACAAGACTACCGTTCTCGTACCTCATCAATCCAGAGTAGACAACTGCAGAAATGTCACGATCTACATCCGTAACAGCAATAATTGGGTTGATAGTTCTTGGTAGGCCGATCAATCCTTCACGAAGCTCACCACCTCTTGCTGGTATTTCTACGAGAAAATGGCTATTGATACTGGTTACCATATAGACAACCGATACAAACATGGCGACAATGAAAACACCAAAAATAAACTTTTCTGTTGAAGAAAATTTACGGATATATTCCAATATTATTTTTCCGCGTTTAAAGCGGAGTTCACTATTATGTTCGGCCACTGTAGTTTAGATAAACTTAAATAAGGTTGAGTAAAGCTGATAAAGCAAAAAGAATAGCAATTATGATGGTTGCGATGAAAAGCCACTTTTCTAATCCACGACGTGTGTGGAAAGCTGAGCTCATATTGTCGTTACCGCCGAATGCTCCGCCGACCTGTGCTCCGGTTTGCTGAATCAAGATCAGCACAACCATACAGACAGACAGAATAATCTGGATATAAGGTAGAATTGACTTCATGTAGGTTCATATACTAGCACGGGGAATGTTTGGGTGCAAGTTTTGTAGACACATGCACCAAACAAGGCTTATCCAATAGTATTAAAGTATATAGTGCTATAATATTCTTCTGTCTGCTTATATTCACATCTATATTCACACGCATATTTTCACTTATGTTCAAACGTTTTTTCCTCACAATTATAATACTAGCATTACTCATAGGTGGCTTATACTTTGCCACGCGCACTCTGATTAATTCCAAAAGACAAGGCGAACAAGTCTCTCAAACTATTTCCGAACAAATTGCCACAAGTTCAACAGATCAAGGTGGTCAAGAAGGGTCTGGTGAAAATATCCCAAACTCTACGACGGTGGTACCATCTTCATGGTTAACTCATAGTTTTTCTCAGCAAGGATCTGATCGCCAATCAAGTTCTACTATGAGCTTTAGCATCACTTATCCATCTGATTTAGTAGCCAATAATATTTCGAACGCCAGTTCCTCAGAGATTGTGCTGGCTTTTCCTAAGGAAAAGTATTTTCATTGGCCACTTCAAGATGACGCTCGTATTACTATCACAGCAAGCTCGTCTTGTGTCGATTTGACCATACCAAAAAGTCCGGAAATTGCGACTTCAACTTTCTCTTTGAATGGTTATTCCTACAGTGTTATGCGTGGTGGCGATGTTGGTGCTGGCAATTTGTACCACGAAGTGTTGTATACAACAGAAGTCAACAACCAGTGCTACTCGTTTAGTTTCTTTGACCATGGTTCCAATGGTGCTGGTTTATACGTAGATGACCAAGCACTTATACAAAGATACGATTCTCAACATTCTACAGATTTTTCTCAGGCTATGAGCATATTCAATGCAATTATCGCTAGTTTCAGATCCGTGTTATAATGCCTCTATTACCATTTACAAAATAACATGAATAAATCATCAAAACTTATTACAGGCGTTCTTATTGTTGTCGCTGTAATCATTATAATTGTAATATCAATGTCAGGTCATTCCTCACCATTACCTACAGATTTGACTACCATATCTGGTGATAATGGTTCTACTACAGTAGTCGCAGTGTCAGAGACTACAAAAGTTTCTAGTTCACTTTCAGAATATCATAATGCCGAACTTGGTTTTTCATTGAAGTATCCAAGTAATTGGGAAAGAGAAGAGGGTAATGCAGGTGTTACACTTGTTGTTCCTGTTGATCCTGCTCAGACGTCTACTGTCGGTACTCTTCAAGTATCTGTGCAAGTCCTTTCTGGTACTTGTGCTTTTCCACCAGTTACAACTGTTAAGGATCGCAGTACAGTCAAATTTGGAAATAATTCATTTAACATGATTTCTATGTCCAATACTGTACAAGGGCGAGTTTATTTCAATCGTATGTACTCTCTCCAGCAGAGCGAAATTTGTTACATGTTCTCTTTTGCATCAGTGGCTCTAAATCCAAGTACAAAGGGATTGACTGGTTCGAATATAACAGTAGCCCAAAATAACAACAAAGCTATAACAACAGCTACCGATAGTGCCTTTACTGACATGGTCAAGTCATTTGTTTTTGTTGCTAATCCTCAAGGACAAGATGAGACAACGGTTGCTCCAAAATAATAAGTTATTCTCTTAATATCAATTTAATTTTTTTATCAATAAATCATATGTATATCATCCTAGCAATTATTATTATCGCAGTGATCTGGGTTGTATTTGCTTACAATCGCTTAGTTACGATGAAGAATCGCGCACAAGAAGCATGGGCAGATATTGATGTCCAATTGAAGCGTCGTTATGATCTCATCCCAAATCTCGTTAACACAGTGAAAGTTTATGCTACTCACGAGACAACGGCTTTCGATAATGTTACGAAGGCTCGTGCTGCCGCCATGGGTGCTGGAACTCTTGGAGATAAAGGTCAAGCCGAAGCTACTTTGGCAGGAGCTTTGAAATCGGTTTTTGCTATTGCTGAAGCCTACCCAGACCTTAAAGCCAACCAAAACTTCCTTTCTCTTCAAACGGAGCTCACAGATACAGAAGACAAGATCCAGGCTGCTCGTCGTTTCTATAATGGCAATGTTCGCGATCTCAATACGTCTATACAAGTATTTCCTGGAAATATGATAGCTGGAACTTTTCATTTCACTGCTATGGAATTTTTCCAACTTGATGCTGCAGATGCTGCAGCAAAAAATCCTGTAGAAGTGAAATTCTAATCGAGCGTGCTGATTGTACGTTGTGCGTGATTTCTAATTCATGGCCACTCTCTATACCCAACAAGGTAAAAATGTTCGTCGTACTTGGTTTTTGATGGCCTTGTTTTTGGTTATAGTTGTAGCTGTCGGATATTTCATTAGTTATTACTATCAAAATCCTGCCATACTCGTTATAGCGGTGATTTTTTCGCTAGTCATGAATGTTGCCGGTTATTGGTATTCTGACAAAATTTCTCTGACCATGGCGCACGCTTTACCAGCTGACAAAGATGCGAGTCCAGAGCAGGCGGAACTTTTCCGTGTTGTAGAAAATTTGTCTATTACTGCTGGTTTGCCAATACCGAGACTTTATATCATCAATGATCCAGCACCAAATGCTTTTGCTACAGGTCGTGACAAAAATCATGCAGCGGTAGCAGTCACAAGTGGGCTTCTTGGTATGATGGACAAGAATGAGCTATCAGGAGTTTTGGCACACGAACTTTCTCATATCGGGAATCGCGACACACTTCTTCAGACAGTCGTTGTTGTATTGGTTGGATTTATCGCTATAATGGCGAATATTTTTACTCGTAGTATGTGGCTCGGTGGTGGTAGAGGCGGTCGTGGACGAAATAATAATGGGGAAGGTGAGGCTGGGTTGATAATTGCTATTATTGGAATTATTTTTGTAGTTCTGTCTCCGATCATTGCTCAACTCATACAACTTGCCATATCTCGTAAGCGTGAATTTCTCGCTGATACAGATGGTGCACTTTTGACACGTTACCCAGAAGGTTTGGCTTCTGCACTGGAGAAAATCTCTTCTTATGAACAACCCATGGCTACTGCCAATAATGCTACAGCACATCTTTATATTTCAAATCCCTTTGGCGCCGGCGCCGTGAAAGGTGTAGCAAAACTTTTTATGACACACCCACCGACAGAAGAAAGAATTGCCATTTTGAGAGGGATGGATGTTGGTGGAACAAAAATTTAATACGTAGGATGTGGGTTAATTATAATGCAGCCAAAACAAGAAATAGAAAATATAAATGATAGTACATTTAAATACATATTTCGTCATTTTTCACTCCTTATTTTAATACTGATAGTTTCGGATATTACAGTTATAATTTTATTTCCTCAAATATTTCCATTTGCTTTGTTTGTTTTGTTTATAATTTTAGGAGTTAGTTATTCTTTTGCTTTCAAAAAGATTCAAAAAGAATTTCTAAAACAATTTGGTTTGTCTATAGGGTTTTCCTATACAGATAGTGCCGACATGGATTCTGTACAAGGAAAGCTGTTTGGTATTGGTCAAGCGCGGTCAATTTATGGTGTTTTATCGGGTAATTATAACGATATTCCGGTGCGTATTTTCAATTACCAATTTACCATAGCTGAAGGTAGAAGCTCCACTACTATATTTTTTACTATTTTTGAAGCAGTTTTTTTGAGTTCAATGCCTGATATGACGGTTAGTTCTCAGTCACAAATTCAATTTGTGGATGATGTGCTCGATGATGGTGAAACATTAAATTTGGAAGGGGATTTTAGTAAATATTTTCTTGTTAGAGCTCCTAAAGGTTCAGAGATAGAGGCTTACCAAATTTTGACGCCTGACGTTATGGCTAATCTTATCGACAAGGCTCGGAATTTAAATTTTGAATTTAATAAAAACAAATTATACATTTATGTACCAAAAATTATTTCTACCAAAAATGAAATGCAGTCGATGTTTACATTGGTGGAATATTTAGATGGTATGCTGAAACATAATGTTTCTGAAGTGCACGTGTAATACATAGTCGATGATTGGTCAGGTCGCCACATACACGTTTTTCTGTTAATCTATTGAAGTTGAAGCGGTATGCTGAAGTTTTTTTGGAGGGTTCGCATAGCGGTCTAGTGCGCCACCTTGGAAAGGTGGTAAGGGGGAAACCTCTTCAAGAGTTCAAATCTCTTACCCTCCGCCAACAGTATTTAGTATCGGATGACTCGATTACCCTTATTCTTAGCCAAAACTACAACACGCGAAAAAAGTGATGGGTCGGGGATTCGAACTTTTCTGCCACCTTAATCTAATTTACTCAATTGTCACCACACTCTCCGTCACCTTCATCTTAGACTTGAAACATCCCATTAACTCTCGTTTCTCTTCATCAGTTCCTTCTTTAAGGATATATTTCGCATATGTCTTCAGATCAATTGCCTGATGTGTTTTTGTTTGATCCTGAATACCGAGTACTCCTTTATTGAATTTATTACGACGACTTAATTCTTCGTCAAACTTCATCATTATCGCGGTTTGGTCTAAATCTACTTGGTCTATGATTTTGAGTAGTTGTTCTATTAGTTCACCTTCTCTTATGTATGGATTCTTACAATGTCTATCTCTAGATCTACCACAACCGTAGTAGATGTATTTTGCGATAGTTCCATTCTTTAGTTTCTTGTACTTATCTTGGCCAGAGAGGGTAGATCCACACAATCCACATACCAGTAGTTTCGTGAAAGAGAACTCATGGCTTTGTCTCTGTAGATTATCTCTAGTGAGTTGCTGTTGAACCAGATCATATAATTCTTTGGTCACAATATTTTGATGTTTACCTTGATACCAGTTTCCTGATTTCTTAGGATACTCGAATGTACCATAGTAGACAGGATTCATAAGGATTCGATAAATGTTTCCAAGTGCGAGGTGATGATTGTTTACTGTTCGGAAATTCAGATCGAATCGGAGCCAGTGATATACCTTTCTTCCAGACCATTTTTCATAAGCTACTTTCTCGAACATTTTCAGTATTACTGGTGCTCTTTCTGGATCAATAGTAAGACAACATTTTCTTTCCGCTAATTTTTCTTTGAGATATCCAGTAGGGGATGGTGCTGGCCATAAACCACTTTCGACTCTAGTTCGAAGTCCACGCTTTACATTGATACCTCGATTGTCGTTCTCAAGCTTGGCCTGTGATCCTAATATCATTAGCAAAAACTTCTCATTTGGGTTATTACGGAATTGTTGTCCGTATGTTCGTATTTCAAGCAGTTTGCCAGCATCCATTAAGTCTACAATCCTTCCCAGATCACCAGCATTACGGCTAATGCGATCTGGTGCCCAAGTCAGTATGCCGTTAAATTTATCAGCTCGAAGTTCTTCGATGATCTCATTGAATACAGGTCTTTGACCAGTTTCCTTGGCTGAGTGGCTTTCTCGCTTCATCGTTACTATCTCCAGATTCTCTCGATCTGCCAGTTGCAGCATCTCCTTGATTTGGCTATCAATAGAGAGTACTTGGCGTTCCTCGCTCTCACTCGATTTTCTCGCGTATAAGCAGTATTTGACCTTTACAGGGGTTGGTATTTGCCTCTGGGTCATGCCTGCTGGTATTTGTATTGTGTTTGTCATATACATCAATCAATGACGCAGATCGCTCTAGGAGTCTAGTACGACTCGAGTAGGTAAGATGTCGATATCTTCTAAGACAGCTGACATGGCTTAAAGTCAAGTTTTTTGATATTCTTAGCTCCTATGAAAAATATCTGGATTCTGACTGAGGAAAGGCCAAAAATTAATGTAATTCTCGTAATTCTGAAAAAATTAGCTGCTGATTCAAAATTTACATTAAATATTGATGAGGTAAGAATTGTACCAATTATCAGAGAGAATCGTTTTACTTTTATATACAATGTTATCGGTGTCACCTCTAGTTCGTTCAAAAATGTTTATATAAAGATTGCCAGTGGTGATTCTAGTTTTGTTGATTTTCTTGTATTTGTCCAAGAACATGAGCCAGTTCAATCTGACAAACCTCTTTATGCTATCGAGGAGACAAAAACAGATGATTCGGAGTCACGCAATACTGGTGTTTATCAGCGATGTAGCAAATTTGTCTATGTCGAATTCTATTATCCGGGCATTAAGAAAATAATGCTATACAATCTCCAAATTGCACAAAAAGAAAAACCAACCGAGACAAACATATTTGGTACTAGAATGCTCCGTACTATCGGCGTTGAGATATTAGGAAAAGTTATTGATGTTCAGATCATGAAACCGTTTACTAGTTTAGAAGAACTTGTTCAGACAAAAAGTACAATGCGGAAGCCACCTGTGAGTAATGTCCCCATTCTAATTGATATTCAGCCTAATAAAATTACTATATCTGGAAGATTATATAAAGCCGGTGGTCTAAGTCATGATCCAAACATTGGAGCGCTTACAATAATTGCTCTATGTATTAGAAAATGGGAGAAAACAAAAAGTATAGTCATTACTAGACATGGCCTAGAACAAGATAATATTGGAGAAAATAATAAATTTATCCAGATAGCTAATAAACTAAACATATCACTCGAGGGTCTAAAATTGCCTATAGCCAAACACCATGAACAATATTGGCACTTTGATTTGTCACAGGAAAAAATAGCCACCATCTTTCTTCACGTTTCTCTTTTAGCATATACCCGTGCCGAAGTAATATATGCCAATCATGGCGGTTCAGAACGAGGTTATTTCATACACAAATCTCTAGGTCCAATACAGATTGCGAAGTATCAAGTCGGAAAACGAACCGCTTATAAAGATGGTGATAAAGATGTGATTATCCATCTACCGGATATGATAATTTTCGATCAGACACATGACCAAATAATAAGTGTAGAGGGAAAAAGATATATCACTAGACAAAACGGTATCGAAGAATTGGCTAATTATTCATATATTGAGAAAGAAATAATAAAACCATCACACAATCCTAAATCTATGGTAAGGACGGTAGCTGTGTTTGGTAGTGATGATACCTCTATAGCAGAAAAACAGATAGGATTTCTGTTAAACAATCACGGTCAAATGATAGTGGGTCCCCAGGCACCAGAAATCTTTAAAGACGTAATCCGTAATCTATTGGCGTCGCAGAGTATATAATTGTTCGTGGATGATTTTTTTGTGTTTTGAGTCTCCATTGCTGTTGCTCTTGAATCTTAGGTACTCAATGTTTTTTTGTTCTACTTTTCCGTATTTTCCTAGGGTAGATAATATTTCCTTTTCAGGCATTATACCTTCTGAATTGTAACTTAGGATTAAATATTTGTATCTAGCATTTTTTGCTATCTTATCAAGGGCAATAATAGCTGTCTGCTTATTACAAAATTCTGATTTCTGATTCTTGTAATCACGCATTCCGGTTATGCCTTTTATCTTAGGATTATCATACAATGCTATTGTTTCTAACAGGTGGTAGTTTGGTGCATATTGTCTTTCATTGTATGGCGGATCTATATACAAAATATCGACATCTAGTTTGCTTACCAAATCCATACTGTTACCATTGTAGACATTATGTTTTTTTGATCCTGTAAAAAAAGTCATGGGCTTGACCTCTAACTTTTTAAGCGAACGAGGGTCATATTTTTTTAGAAATGCCGCATATACTCCAGAGATGTTGGCGTAAAAAGGTACACTTTCTATTAGTGCGGCAAGTAGAACAAAATATTCGGTGTCGTCTATAAGCTTAGTCTTTTTTAATTCCTCTATCTTTGATCTAATTGCGTCGATCCTTTTCCCATTTTCGGCAGTAAAATATTTTCTAATAAAATCAGTTCCGGAGGTTCCTTCCTCGGTATAATTTTTGTATATAAAACCCTCAATCCCATCAAGGTTGTTCAAGTATCTTCTCATTAAGTCAAAAGACGAAGAAAATAGGGTGTCATCACTAACTTTTATTTTACTTAAAGCTTTTTTGAATTTAGGTTCTTTGTTATTCTCGATATATGCTTTCTGTAGAACGTAAGAAAAATATAGTAAATCAGAAGAAATGACGCTGTAGCCCTTTTCTTTGAAGAATCTTCCGACGTTTGAAGTGCCAGAAAAGAAATCACAAAAACTACCATCCTTTATGTTTGTGGACGCGACAGTTTGGTATATTCTGTCTAGTAATTTTTCTTTGTTTCCAATAAATCTCATTTTAGTAATTTGTTATAAATAATTCTGAGACCTTACCACGTTTTTCACTCTTACAGTTCAACGTTCGTCCTGAATAAACCTTATGTTGTCTGTAATCAGAGTAAAGCTTCTTGATAAATTCGCAGTCCGAATTTGAGAGCATAACCTTACAGCCAATCTTATTTAATCTATCAAATTCCTTTTTAAGGCGGATTTGATCTTCCTCAAAGAACTTCTCTTTCGTGTATCGAGTAAAATCCGAATACTCAGATACTGGGTAATAGGGAGGATCCAGATAGACAAAATCTCCACTCTTAGCGTCTTTTAGACATGTCTCAAAACCGACTTCTTTTATATTAGTTTTCTTTAAGAGTTTACTTGCGTTTCGTATTGTGTGTTCATCACAAATTAACCTATTGAGTGAACTACCGATTGGTACATTAAATTGACCAAGCTTGTTTACTCTATATACTCCATTGAAACATGTCTGATTCAGATAAATCATTCTCGCTGCAATTTCTGAGTTTTTTAGTTCCTTAAATATATTAATCTCTCGGTCAATAGCTCGTATTTTCATGAACAGATCTGCAGAATGTCTAGCCCGAAGTTCTTTCAAAATCCTTATTACTTCTTCTGGTTGGTCCCTGACTCCTTCGTACGTTCGTATTAGTTCGGTATTACTATCGGACAGGATTCCGCTTTCTGGCGCTAGATGAAAAAACATAGCACCACCACCTACAAATGGTTCAAAGTAAGTATTGAATTTCTTAGGTATATACATCTCGTACTGTGGAATCATCTCTCTTTTTCCTCCAACCCATTGCATGAATGGTTTTGCCTTTTCTTCTGGGGTCGAGTTAGTTATACGTGTTACATTAGTAGTTAACGGGAATTCTCTTATAACTTTTAATATTTTTAGATTATGATCTCTAGCTAGTTCGAGTTCTCTCGTTATTTTAACCACGATACCGCGTATTTCTACTTCATTTCTATAAAATGGTAGCAGAGCTTGATTCGCCGGTTGTAAACGGAAGCGGGTTTTTTCATGGTATATTTTTTTGAGTGTAGCTTGATTTTCATCTATTATGGCCACAACAGTTTGTCCATCTTCGGCAGTATTTTGTTCTCTTATAACTACTATATCTCCATCAAAGATACCGTCTTCGATCATGCTATTACCTACAACTTTCAATGCGTAATGTTTTCCGTGTGAATGAATCTCACTTTGTGATATGAAGATACTTTCATTAAGAGTTTCTATCGCTTCGATTGGTTGTCCGGCGGCGATTTCTCCCAGAACAGGTATTTCAATACTGCCTGTAACCTTTTTTGTAGCTACAGCACGTGGTTGGTTTTCTTCTTTGTAGATCAATCCCATATTTTCAAGTCTCTTCACGTGATAATGTGCTGTCGATACGGAGCTTAATCTTAGGTGAGACTTGATTTCTTCAAGAGAAGGAGCAAATCCATGCTTTCTGGTATAAGTTGTTATAAAATCTAGAACTTGTTTTTGTCTTTTTGTGATCATGTTTTGATTTTCGATTTATTTTCTATATAATTCTATCAGCTTAATAGATTCTTATCTATTGAGCGGCTGTTGATAACCAGGCTAAACAAATTTTTATATCTAAGTTTAGGGTATCAAAGCAAGTGGACTGTTTGTAACTTTATCAGCAAGACATCTTGTTGTATGATAGTTCTAATGAATGTCACCGCTAAACAGAAAAATGAAACCCAATTTGAGATAACACTAAACGCTGGCATTACCAGAATGAATTCAGCGTTGCATGCTTTCTATATATGGAAATGGATTAATGATGCCATAAATGTTAATAGCCCTGGTGGTGTAGAAGTCGCTCAAAGAAATTCAAATACTCTAAGTGTATATGCATCTATATTTCAACAAATTAAAATAAGTTGCTATAAGAGTTTTGTTGCCGATCTGTGTATCTTTTTTGATAAAAATGGGTATGAAGATAGTTTTTCAATTAAAAAACTATTATTGTCCGCAAAGGAAAAAATATCTGAAAAAGATATTGACGAAATTGAGAAACAGATAGAGGAAATAAAGAAAAAATACGGCACAGACATAAGGTTTATCCAAGAACTTCGTAATGCTGATGTCGCTCATCAGGAGGTAGCTTCAAAAGCTAGAAAACTTCTGTACAAAAATATACAGGAATTATTTTTAGCAACACAGGAGATACTTAATCTAATAAGTTCTAAATATAGTAATTCTACATGGGCATGGAGTCATATTGAGGATCAAGTATCTCATGAAATGAATTGGATGCTCGAAAATTTGGAGCGTGGAGAAAAAAGAAGGATAGAGGAAATTAATGAGAAGTACAGTAGTGTCGGTGTGTAAGCAATTTAGATTGTATTTTATGGCAAAAAACAAAGCACAAGAAAAAATCAGGACAAAAGTCGATCAATTGACCATCGATTCTGCTACTTGGAGATTAGCTGAAATATTGGTTCAGCAGATAGATGGATCGTCAGATAATCCTAACAAAAAAACATTAGATTAATTATGGACTCAGGCGAAATTTTAGAACTAGTGAAAGAAGGCGTTATCGAACCTGATCAAGTTGAGGATTTTGAAGCGCTTGATGAGGAGGTTCAGCAGTTAGTTGCCGATGGAGACCTTGATATGGGTGATGCTGCTAGTCTTTAAGCATATGAAAATACTCATTGTCGATGATGACACAGAATACAGACAAGCTCTGCAAGTTCTTCTTGAAGGTAGTGGCAATATTGTTGTTACAGCTAACGATGGTGAATTGGCTGTATTTGCATACGGGAAAGAAGATGGAATTGATCTTGTAATTACCGATTATAGTATGCCCAAAAAGAATGGTCTGGCAGTTATAAGTGAAATACGCCAAATCCAACCACAGGCACGTATATGGCTTATATCCAATATGATGGATGATGAAACTAAAGATTTGGCGATTGATTTGGGTGCTGAAAAATCTATACGGAAATCTGACCTTTCTATAGAACTGCGAAGGTTACGTATCGTTAATTAAGCCTACCGACTTGCAATATTGGGTATGGTATAATATGTTAACTAACATGAAACTCAAAAATAAAAAGATATTAGTCGGTGTTACTGGTGGTATTGCAGCTTATAAGACCTGCTCATTAGTGAATCTCCTTATCAGTCAAGGTGCAGAAGTTAGGGTTGTGATGACTGATTGTGCAAAACGATTTGTTACTCCTCTCACATTTCAAGCGCTCACCAACCATCCAGTTTATGATGATTTATGGCAACAAATTGACCAGAACACAGTTGAACATATCTCATTGTCTCATTGGGCAGATCTTATTGTTATTTCTCCTGCTACAGCCAACACGATCGGTAAGATGGCCATGGGTTTGGCGGATAACCTTTTAACAACAATTGTACTCGCTAGTCTTCCTAAGACAAAGATTTTAGTTGCTCCAGCCATGAATACTCATATGTGGGAAAATCAGCTTGTCCAGAATAATATTAAGACTTTGGAAGGCACAAAGAAGTTTTCTTTCGTTGAACCACGATCTGGGGTGTTAGCTTGTCGAGATGAAGGAAAGGGAAAGATTGCCGAGACAGAAGATATTATAAAACAGATTGAATCTCTTATTAAATGAAGTCTACCAACATTCTAAAGGGCAAAAAAATCTTAGTGACGGCCGGATCTACGTGGGTTCCTATAGATAGGGTTAGAGTCATTACTAATATATTCACGGGAACTTTAGGTGTAATCGTTTCAGAAGCCTTTGCAAGTCTTGGGGCAAAAGTGACATTACTATTAGGTCCAGGGGGATCGATGGTTCCGAAAAATCTAAAAAATATCAAAGTAATAAGATTTAAGTATTTTGATGATTTGTTGAATTTAGTCAAGAAAGAAGTCAAATACGGCAAATATGATGGAATGATTCATTCTGCAGCAGTTTCTGATTACACTCCTGTTGATGTATTTGATGGGAAAATCAAATCAGGGAAGTCTCATTCGGTAATAACTTTAAAGCCGACAGTGAAAATTGTTGATTTGATAAAAAAGATCTCTCCCAATATACTCTTAGTTAAATTTAAATTAGAAGTTGGTCTTAGTAAGGATAAGCTTATAGACACAGCTACCAAGAGTATGAAAAATTCAGATGCAGATCTAATTGTAGCCAATGAGTTTGGTGAGACAGGAAAGAATCATAAGGCATATATTATTGATAATGATAATAAAGTGATTACCTGTATTGGTAAAGAGCAAATTGCAAAAGTGCTTGCTAAGGTTGTCTCAGAGAAACTTAGCAACATATAACCACTTAGTGATTATGTTATAATTTAGGCATGTCAGATCTTGACCTTAAAAGTTTTTTGTTGGAGTCTGAGTACTGCGATTTCAAAAATCCAGATATCCAAAAGTTAGCTCAACAGATAACAGGAAAATATGAAAATCCTAAGGACAAAGCCGTGGCTCTGTTTTATTGGGTAAGAGATAATGTGCATTATCGTGTTGGTCTTTGGAACAGAAAAGCATCAGAGACATTGGCTGAACGAAGTGGTTCTTGTACAAACAATGCCAATCTCTTAGTTTCTCTTTTAAGGAGTGTAGACATTCCTGCTGGATATAATGTTATGAGAGTTAAAGGACAGGAGCTTTTTGGTTTAATAACTCCACCTACGTTTAAAAAACGTATTAGCGAAAAAGCAGTACACATATATGCTCAAGCGTATATTAATGGGAAATGGGTAAAGTGTGATCCTTCAGTTGACGTGCATCTCTCTGAGAAAACTAGTCACTTTAATTCGCAAAGTAAACTAGTAGATTGGGATGGTGAGAAAGACGCTTTGTTGAATTTGGATCAAGCTCATATTTTGGAGGAGAAACATCTACTACCAAATATCGACAACATGATATCGAAAAAACCTCATACTGCTAAAGGTATTGTAATTGAAGTTGCTAATTTGTATATTAAGTTCTTGAGGGAAAGTCCCAAAATGACTATACATCATGATGAGTTGGAGGCATCATTCAAACAATGGTTAAAGAAATATTCGTTACGTCACCACATTCTCTATTCTTTGAACTCACACTGGCATGATCTGAAAGCTAAATTTAGACGTAGCACCTAACCAATTTTCATGAATTATTTTGTTATATCAAGTTTTTTTACAGCAGGATCATCGATAATACTTGGTGCTTTTGTGTTATCACAAAAACCTAAAGATAAGGCTAATCTAGTATGGTTTCTTACTACGGTTGCAGTTTTCATCAATTGGTTTAGTTTAGGAATGATTGGCGTTAGTGGGGATGGGGGACAGGCCCTTTTTTGGCAAAGAATCTTGTATATTGGCACGATATTAATACCAGTATTCTTTTTTCATTTTTGTGTAATCGTTTTGAAAAAAGATGAAGGAAAGATAAAAGATCTATTAAAAGGAGGATATGTTCTCTCGGTACTTTTCATAATCCTTTCATTTACTAATTTATTCATCGTGAAGGTAGCTGATAGAACATTTTTTGGTTATTGGCCGGTGCAAACTGGTTCCTTGTACTTTGTATTTTTAGCATATTTTTTATTTTATGTGGCATATCCGATTATTTTACTAAAAATTAGTGAAAAAAGGACTAGTGGCGTTTACCAAAAACAAATTGAATATATTTATTATGCAGCATTGATCGGTTTTGTCGGGGGAGCAACAAACTTTCTATTGGATTTTAATCTAAGTATTTACCCGATTGGCAACTTCTTCGTCACATTCTACGTTGTCTTCATAACTTACGCTATTTTGAAGCACCATTTGTTTAGTCCAAAGATTATTGTGACAGAGATGCTCACTTTTTCTATTTGGATTTTCTTATTAATGAGAGTACTCTTGGCTGATACCGTTAAAGATCAATTGATTGATGGTGGTTTACTTATTCTACTCATTATCTCTGGTATCTTGCTAATAAAATCTGTTATAAGAGAAGTTAGACAACGTGAGGAAATTGAGGCACTTGCTAACCGTCTCAAAAGCGTGAACAGTATCTTAGGTCATGATGTTAAGGCGGTTTTGGGAAAAAACCTAGGACTTTTTTCTGAGATGAAAGAGGGGACATTTGGCCTCATATCAGAGGGCTTAAGTTCTATGATCCAGAGGCTCTCTAATGATACTGGTAAGGTTCTAGCGATGATTATGACTATTCTTGAGTCCGGCCATGAAATTAAGCTTAATGTCACTGAGTTTGACTTTAAAACAACCGTGCTTGAGGTTATATCTAATTTAAGTCCAGATACCAAAGAGAAAGGTCTCACTGTTAACTCAATAATAGATGAAACACAGGATTATAAAATCTTAGCCGATCAAAATCAATTGACTGTTCATGTTATACAGAATCTTATTGAGAACGCTATAAATTATACCCCCAAGGGATTTATCGAAGTTCGACTTACAAAAAGTAGTCCTATGTCAATCTTGTTAGCAGTAAAAGACAGTGGTGTTGGTATAACTAACGAAGACAAACTTAAACTTTTCAAGGAAGGTGGTCACGGTACTGATTCGATAAAGGTTAACGTGCATAGTACAGGGTACGGTCTCTTCATTGCCAAAAAGATTGTTGATAGTCATGGTGGTAAAATTTGGGCTGAATCAGAAGGGAAAGACAAAGGTTCCACATTCTTTGTAGAATTGCCAGTAAAAGGCCTTTCTGTCATCAAGACTTCTAGTTCGGAAACTAATAAATTACTTTAGGGCTTTTTCTATTTCCGCGATAAGTATATTTCGTTCGGCAGATATATCGGCCATAATTTTCATGTAACGGTCTATGTCACTAGCAGGTGTTTCTTTACTGATAAACTTTTTCTTATCATCCTCAGTCATAGGAAATTTTACTTTTTCTAGGAATTTTTCCATATTTTCCACATGTGTCGCATCAGCATCTGGTATACAAGTTGAAAGCATTAAATAATATGCACGTACTCGCGTTTTATTTTCTACAGATTCGTTAGAATCATCTTTCGCTAGTTTTAGGAGTTCTTGGCTGATAATTTCTTTTGGATATGGAAGAGAAGAAATAGCAGTTACAGACTGTTCTTGTTTAAAGATACTCTGCATAAAATCCCAACATTTTTGTGTTTTTGGATCTAAATGGCTATTTGTCATGATTAGCTATATATTAGCATAATCTCTATAAGCTTGGAGTTGCCTTAAGATTGTTACTAATGTACTATTTGGGATAGAAAGGAGGTAATACCTCACATGTATACACATCCAGGTGATGCCGAAGCAGCCGATAGGCGCGCGCTTCAAAAGATGGGATATTCGGATTCGGAAATCCCCCCGAACACTATTACAGGCAAACAACTGATCTTGTTTTTGGTCGCAATGGCTATACTCGGCGTTGTTTGCCTGATCTTCAGATGAAGATCTAACTGCCACTGCAGTTACACCAAATTGTCTGCAAGCACTGTTAGATACGTATATTGCCTCCCTTTTGTTCACGGGAGGCAATTTGTATGTAAAAAACTTGACTAATTGGATAAAAAAGTGTTAAATAGTCAAATGACAAAAGCTGTTAGATCTACTAAAAATATAACAATCAAAAGGTTCCCCAATAGCGTTAATCACATAAATCTAAGTGTTAATGGGAGTAAAAATTGTGCTTTACCTATATTAATGTACACTTTTTTGCTCGGTGAGGGAAATAATATAAAAATTAAAAACATTCCGCCTATTACAGATATATTCTATACCCTAAAAATGTTTAAAATCATGGGTGGTGTATTTAAATATGACAGAAAAAATAATGAACTGATTGTTTATCGAGGGATACAAAAAAACACAATTCCTCTTGACATGCTTGGTAAAACGAGAATATCTGTATTACTAATGTCGGTTATGTTAGTTAAGTTTGGAAATGTATTTTTTCCCAAAAAAGTTGGTGGATGTGATTTAGGACTTCGCCCGTACGATTATCATCTAGCTGCTTTTAAAAAGCTAGGTTGTTCAGTAAAAGAAAATAGCGATGGTTATTTGATTGTAAAAAATAAAGCAATTAGAAATATTATATTGAAGTTTAAAAAAGAGACCACTACTGGAACAGAGAATGCTCTTTTTTTAGCTAATTTTAATTGTAGCAATACAGTAATTAAGAATACTCATAATCGCCCAGAAATACTTGAACTTGTTAAATTTATTAATAAACTTGGTGGAAACATTAAGGTGACAAAAAATGCTATTTGGGTAACAAAGGCTCAAAATAAAATAGAAAACAAAAACATACAGTTTAGAATAATTGACGATATGGAGGAAGCTTTAAGTTATATAGCACTAGGTATCGTAACAGATTCCGCAGTTAAATTACGATTTAATAACCCATATAAATATAAGGAAATAGAAATGTTAATAAATATAAGTAGAGGCAGTCTGAAAAAAGAAGGCAATTTCTTAATCCAAGCACCCTATTTATTTTCTAAGCATGATTTTGTTAAAATAGTGATAGGTCCATATCCGGGATTTGGTTCTGATGCACAACCGATAATGGCGTCAATTTTTTTGAAGATTTCTAGGTCTTTTAAAATAATAGATACTAGATTTTTGAATAGATTTCAGTATTCAAAATATTATGATTCATTTAATATAAAATATAAGAAGAGCGACAGTTTTATAAAAGTACTCTCAACTGAACCAAAGAAAGTAATTCGTGGGTCTGGAGATCCTAAGGTGTTAGTGGGTTATGATTTAAGATCAACCATGAGTGCAGTATTGACCTCCTTGCTCTTAAAAGAAAAGGTGCATATATTAAATGCAGATTTAGTACATAGGGGTTACGCAAACTTTTTTAGAAACCTGAAAAAATTTAAGGTTAAAATAACACAATGGTAATATATTGCGGAATAAAAATTGGGCTAAGCGATTATACTAGTAAAATTAAGTCTGGAGCTGACTTTTTTGAAATTCTATTTGATAGTAATAATCGGCCATCAGACTATTGTAAAATGATAGAACAAATAAAAACTCTAAAAAAACCTTTCTTTTTCCATCTTTCAACATCCTATACTAAAAATAGGGATGAATACTTATTGAATATTGCCTCTCAAAACATAGATATTAAGAGAGAGTCTAGAAGTATTTTGGAAAGGGAAATCAAAGCACTTTCTAGATATAAACCTTCTGGATTTATAGTTCATTCACCAACAAAATTTGATTTTTCTAGAAATAGAAAGATTTTTGGGAAAAAAGATAGAATCAAAAATTATTCAGAATCTTTCAAGTGGCTAAATGATTTCGCAAAAGATATATATGTTGAGAATTCACCAGAAGCAATAAATATTGGTAATAAAAATTATTTTACAGAACCAATCAATAACATTAGCTGTAGTAAATATGGTTTAAAGTGCCTTCTGGATACAGGACATTTTTATACCACTTGTCTAGTAAAAAAGAAGATTTTTTCAAATGAAGTCCACCCTTCGTTTTTAAAGAGGTTTTCATATTTTCATATTTCCACTTTAAAAAATAAATCTTCGGATGATTCGCATGGAAGTGTATTTTTACCGCTAACAAAAAATTTTCCATCTAGCAAACAGCTCGAGAAACTAATCTTAAGAATACCAAACAATAAATCAGACTCTGACTGTTACATTGTCTGCGAACCATCGGGGAAAAATGAAATTCACCTGGATAATTTTAAAAAATTAGTAAAATTATTAGAAAGAGGTGAAAATTCTGAGAAGTTATTTCAAAAAAAGCTTAAAGAAATATTCTTTAGTTTTGGGCTAAGAGAAATCAAGTCTAATTTAATTACAAACGAATTTTTTTCATTTGATCTACTTGGTTTTCCCCAGTATTCAATGCTTAGAACTAATAAGAATATTGTATATGTTGAAAATGGTGAAGTCCCAGTAGTGAAGAATGTTTTATTTGAAAAAATCAGAAAAATACATAAAAAAAGATTTGGATATAATCTAGACCGTAAAACAACAGAACAAAAAATGCTTCTAAGCCATACTACCTCGACAATCGTCGAATTTTTAATGAATTTCGGTGTTCAAGAGTTGTTTGTGATTTCAAAAACCTTTAGGGGTAAATCAGAAAGAAAAGAAAAGACGCAGATCGATATATGTTTGTACAATAGAACATTACCAGAAGTGATTGCATTTATGGAAAATTCGTTTGAAATTATTTTACATAAAAAAATAAAAATTGAGTTGAATTCAGATTTTTATTTTTTCTGTGAGCCATCATTCTCATTCTCTACAAATAT
>Ga0118677_10002867_pt1 | contig 33820 bp, 23 predicted proteins | sample AliMusrvi5mmetaG_FD_86154 | JGI IMG/M metagenome (GOLD analysis project Ga0118677, IMG submission 86154) | reverse complement strand
TCGCGGCCAGTTCTGGTCCGACCCAGGCTTTGCCTGCTTACTCGCCGTCGCCCTGCGTTGCCAAAATCAAGAACTCCTATCGCTCTGGGCGGCATAGGTGCCAACACTCAGAGATGCGCCCCAGCGCTTACGGTAATGATGGACTCCGTATCCGAAAGGGCAATATCTTCGCTAAAGAGATTCGTTCGCTGACTGGTTTTTGGCATGTTCCTGTTTTCAGGATTTTTTCAAAGCGGCGGCCATATCCGCCATCAAATCTTCCGGAGCTTCCAAGCCAACGGATAGCCGGACAAGACTATCGGAGATTCCTCGCGCCAGTCGCTCCGCTTTCGGCATGGCCGCATGTGACATCGTTGCCGGGTAGGACAAAATACTCTCCACTCCGCCCAGACTTACCGCCATCAGCGGCAATTTCACACCTTTCAAAAGCTTCAGGGCCGTCGCCACATCTTGGAGCTCAAACGAAAGCACCGCACCTGCACCCGAAGCTTGAGCCTGATGCGTGTCATGCCCCGGATGCCGGGTCAGCCCCGGATAATAGACGCGCTTGACCTCCGGTCGATTGACAAGCCATTGCGCCAACACCCCGGCCGTGCGCTGCTGGGCCTCCATCCGGACGCCCAAGGTCTTGATGCCGCGCATCAACAACCACGAGTCCTGGGGCCCCAAAATGGCGCCAAAGGTATTCTGAACGACTTTCAGCCGATGCCCCACCTCGGCCTCACGGGTCACCGCCAGCCCGGCAATGAGATCGCTATGTCCACCCAGGAATTTCGTCGCACTGTGCACTACAATGTCAAACCCCAGCTCAATCGGACGTTGGAAGTAGGGCGTCATGAACGTGTTATCCGTAATGGCCAGCAACTTATACTCCCGGGCGATTTCCACCATAGCGCGCAGATCGGTGATGGCCAACAAAGGATTGGCGGGAGTCTCAACAAACAGGGCGCGGGTAGCGGGCATAACCGCCTTCCTGACGCTGGTGGGATCGGTGCTATCCACAAAAGTCACCTCGAGCTTCCACTGCCGGAACAACGTGGTCAACGCGCGGAAGGTTCCGCCGTAAATATCCTGCCCCACCACCAGATGATCGCCCGGCGAAAACAACATCAAGACGGACGAGGTAGCCGCCATCCCGGAGGCAAAGGCCAAACCGCGCGCTCCGCCCTCCAATGAAGCAATCGCCTGCTCCAGCGCTTCCCGCGTCGGATTCCCGCTACGCGCATAATCATAATGCCCCAAATGCTCGGGGTCCGCCTGATGGAAAGTGGAGGCCTGATAAATGGGAATACTGGATGCACCAGTATAGGGATCACGATCTTTGCCGGAGTGAATCAAGCGGGTGGCGTAGTTCATAAAACCCCTTTCAGGTCTTCAATCAACTCGCCCATATCCTCTATGCCAATCGACAACCGCAGGAGCCGGTCATTAATCCCCAATCGTTCACGGACCGAAACCACCATATCCGCATGGGTCTGTACCGCAGGGTAAGTAATCAGCGATTCCACTCCCCCGAGGCTTTCGGCAAAGGTGAAAATTTTGACTCCCGCCAGAATCGTTGGAATGCGGGACGCCTCATCCACCTCAAAAGAAATCATTCCGCCATAGCCGCTACCTTCGCGATCCTGAATTTGTCGACCAGGATGATTTGCCAGACCCGGGAAATACACCCGTCGTACATGGGCATGCGAGATCAGCCAATCGGCAATGCCGCAGGCATTTTCCTGTTGCTTTCGTACCCGCAGGGGAAGGGTCTTCAACCCGCGCAGGGTCAGCCAGGAATCCTGGGGGCCCAACACGCCGCCGATGGCGTTCTGGAAAAAACCAATGCGTTCGGAGAGCTCGGAATTTCCCGTTACTACCATACCCGCCACCACATCATTATGTCCTGCCAGATACTTCGTGGCACTGTATACAACCATATCCGCGCCCTGCACCAGGGGCCGCTGAAAAACCGGCGTGAGGAAGGTGTTATCCACAATGGTCAGAATGCCCAACTCCCGCGCGGCCGCCGCAATGGCCCGGATATCGGCAATTTTGAGAAGCGGATTGGTCGGACTCTCAACAAATACGGCTTTGACACCCGGCAATTTCAAGGCGCCGCGCACCACCGCAAGGTCGGAAGTATCCACGTAAATCGCCTCTATTCCGTACGGGCGAAACACCTTCTCGAAAAGACGGAACGTGCCGCCATAGAGATCCTCGGTCACCACGAGGCGATCCCCTTTCTGGAACAGATGCAAAACCGTATCAATGGCCGCCATCCCGGAGGCAAAGGCAAACCCTCTATGGCCCCCATCCGCTTTGGCCAGGGTCTCCTCCAATATCAGCCGGGTCGGGTTTGAGGTTCGCGAATAATCAAATCCCGTTGTTTGCCCGAGCGCAGGATGCCCAAACGAAGCCGTCTGATAAATCGGCGCCGATATCGCCCCTGTCTTGGCGTCATATCGGTTTCCCGCCTGCGCTAACAATGTCGATATCTTTTGCGTCATCTGATCCTTCAAATCTTACGTTTTTTCGCATGAGACACCAGAAGCGTTTTTCGGGTCTTGAGAATCCACGCCTCGGTTTTCGGAAAATCCTCAAATGATTTCATAGGCGCCAGAAGACGGCTATCCCGGTCAATCCCGAGCGTCTGCAGCAGGGAATATTCCTGCAGGCTATCGGCAAAGGCTTCGTGCCTGAGCGAATCGATCGGTCCCTGTTCGCCTGGATACACAATGAAGGTGTCGCCATAAGCCCAACCCGGCCATTTGGTTCCATCCTGCGTGACGAAGGGGTCAAGAAGATCCCGTGTCTGACTCTTGCACCAGTAGTTGTAACCCCAGTGGAGAAAGCCCTGAAAAGGCCAGCGGTAGAAAAGCCAGCCGTTCATACGAATCTTAACCAGCGGGGTGTCCATCAGCCGATTGAGAAAAGACCCGCGCGGTCCGCAGCAGTAATAGCACCAGCAGGGGATCCCCTCCTTCAGAAAATCCAAGGCCGTGGAAATGGTTGGAATAGGCATATCCGTGAGTTTATTTCGGCCAAACTCGATCTCTGAAAGCGCATCCATCACTTGAATCCATGGAGCCAATTCCTTCAAAAGTGCCCGGGCCTTTATGTAGTTCTCCCTCGCAACATCGCCGTGCGGTTCGTCAGACACATGAAAATATGAAACCTTGAGGAGACGTTCTTTGACACAAAAGGCTTTCAGTTCAGGGAGAAACTGCGCCAAAAAGTTACGATAAATGTCCCCGGTGGCGGGCGTTTCCGCCGGCCAAAGCAGTTTCTCATCCCGCCCCTGACCTTCATAAATCCGCAGGGCGTTAGCGCAGCCCCACTGGGAAAAGAAATGTGACCACTCGAAACGCTTCAGGCCGCAGCGTTTGGCCAACTGCACATAGGCCTTCACCTCTGTCCAATCAAACGTGTAATGCCCTTTGCTGGACTTGGTTACGTGCAGCAACTGCGAGGGCCTCTTCACCCCATCAAGAGGCGGGGTGAAGACCGGGACATAAACCGTGTCTTGCCCATGTTCGGCCATATTGCGGAAATAAGCTTCCGCCAGTTTCCAAAAACGGGCATCGAATAGATCCGTTTTATACCAATCAATGATGGCGTCGGCGTAAAACCAGTTCGTGACGGCGAAATTCTGGCGAGGAAGGATGGTTACATCATGAAGGCGAATCTTCGCCCTGTGAACGCGGATGGTCTTGCCCTCCGCATCGCTCAAGGTAACCATAATGGCTTGTTCACCCAAAACAGCGTTTTTGCCGGGAACAACAGTAATGTAGAATGCCTGCGTCTCGGCAGGAGGAAGTATCATTTTCGTTTCATCAAAAAGCGGATCCGGCACAAACCCGGGGTAATTCCCTGCCCCATCGATTTCGGCGGCTTCGGTGGTGGTGTTACGATGCGTCACAGGCACATGGCCTACGCGTCGGATGCGCACACTCCAGCCCTTGGGTGCCTGTGCCGAGCAGGTCACATCCATAGGCCAGCCTTTACGCCAATCTTCCGGTTCCATCCGCAAAACCACTTGGAAACTGAAACGCTCGTTTCGCGCGGCATCATAGGACCAAACTAAATTCTTTTCTGCAGGCGCATGAGGAAAATGACGCACGACCGAACTCGACAACCACGAATAGATCATAATTTTTCTTTCTTTATCAAAATTTCACGGCAAGTTTTATGACTTGTCCGGCAAACCTTAATCTCTCGCCATGATCGATGTCAAGACCGCCTAAGCCCATAAACCGACTCACCGACGCCAATTTATTTTCCTAATCGTAATCGTAATTTTAATCATAATCTCTTCATTTACAGCCAGTTGAGTGGTAAGCAAAAAGTGAGTGGCGCCAATGAACCAGCGCCGGATTAGGAGGGAGAGTATGACAGTCTCTTATTCCTCGCCAGACAGGGGGTGAAATGCTAAATTACATACTCTACAGAATAACTACTGAATATATTGCATTCCATTTCGGGATTAACATAAATGAAAATATCGACCAAGGGAAGATATGGTCTGAGAATTCTACTCGACCTTGCGACACACCAGAATAAAGGCCCCGTCAATTTAAGCGATATCTCCAAACGGCAGGGTATTTCAGAAAAATACCTGTGGCAGGTGATCAATCTCGCTAAAGCGGCGGGCCTGATCAATTCCGCCCGCGGCCCAAAGGGTGGTTACACGGTCGCCAAACCGACCGATCAGATTACCGTCCTTGAAATTATTTCTGCGTTGGAAGGCCCCATTGTCCTCGTTGATTGCCTGGATAAACCAGAAAGTTGCAACCGTAACGATTCATGCGTAACAAGGGAAGTCTGGGGCAAAATCGGGGATAGCATGAAGAAAACCATGGCCGGCATAACCTTGCAGGAGTTGGTCAACAAACAAGAAGCCCAAGAGACCGGCCAGTCTTTGAACTACAGCATATGAAGACCCTTCTTATTCTTCCCTGCTTGCTTTTAACCAGTGTGGCCTTGTTGGCTACCGAACCGGTTCTCACGGTACGGGTGCGTGAATTCGACAAAAACAACATGCTGAAGGAGGCCACCATCATGAATAAGATCATCAAAACCGATGCAGAGTGGAAAAAACAACTGACGGCCGAACAATATCGCGTTACGCGAAGCAAGGGCACGGAAACCCCTTTTTGCAGCCGGTTAACCGACCAGAAGGATTCAGGCGTTTATTTCTGTGTCTGCTGCAACCTGCCCCTTTTCAGTTCCGAAAGCAAATTCCATTCAGGCACCGGCTGGCCCAGTTTCTTCAAGCCCATTGCCACGGAAAACATTGTCGAGCACAAGGATGAAAGCCTCGGAATGACCCGCACTGAAATCCTCTGCGCCCGTTGCGATGCCCATCTCGGGCATGTCTTTACGGATGGTCCCCAGCCCACCGGCTTGCGCTACTGCCTCAACGCCGCCGCACTGGTGTTTAAAGCACAGTAGGAAATTATGAGTTCAAAGTCGAAAGTCTTTAACTCTAGACGCTCACCTTGACTACCACCTTAAACAGTACAGGGTCTGTGCTAGCTAAAGGCGCATGCGCATCTTCGGGGAAAAAGATTGCAAAATGCCCGGTAGGAACGGACACCCAGAGCATGGGCTTAACCACAAAAAGCTCCAAATCCTTGGCGACATCATAGCCCAAACTCTTCAGGCCTGGTTCCAGGTGAGCCCAGCCAATCAGATCAGAGCCTGACACAAGATATTGAATATCAATGTATTTGCGGTGCGCTTCATATTTGGCGGCCGCTTGCCCCCGCCCTTTTTCATGCGCCACGCTCGCATAAAGCAGATCCCCATCGATCTCCGTCCTCCCGTCCGGCAAATCCTCCAGCCGCCGGGATCGGAGCCAGTCAAATGCCTGCTGAAAACGGGATTGCAGCGAATAATACCGCTCTGCATTAACTAACGTGTCAAGTATCATGGTCGATTATGCTTTAACCCAATGGGTCCACTTCCGTAACCGGCTCGACTTCACCACGGTTTCGATGAATTCCATGCCCCGCACCCCATCCTCCACGCCCGGAAAGTCGAGGTTGATGGCGGACGGTTTACGCCCTTCCAAACGAGCGCGAATGGTATCGGTGATATTTTTGTATACGGTAGCGAAGGCCCCATAGAAACCTTCGGGATGGCCAAACGGAATACGACTGGCCGCAGCCGTAGCCGCCGACAACCCCGGAATGGCAGAAGTGCCCTTGCGATAAATGGTCACACAACCATCGCAGGCGGCAAACTCCAACGATTCCGGTGTCTCCTGGCGCCAATAGAAATGGCCCTTCTCGCCATAGACACGGATCCGCAACCCGTTCAGTTCGCCGGCCGCAACCTGACTCGCCAACAAAACGCCCTTCGCTCCATTATTGAAACGAAGGAGACAGTTGCCGTCATCATCCAAAACACGGCCGGGAATGATGGCGGCAATATCCGCACAGAGTTCCGTGACTTGCAACTTGGTGATATATTCGGCCAGATTGAGCGCATGGGTACCAATATCACCCATCGTCCCGGCTTTACCGGCATAACGGGGATCCGTCCGCCATAACGCCTGTTTCGAACCTTGACGTTCAATCGGCTCGATCATCCAGCTTTGAGGGTAGTTAACCACCACCTTCAAAATTTTCCCAAGTTGTCCCTTTTTGACCAGTTCGCGGGCCAGCTTAACCATGGGATATCCGGTATAATTGTGAGTCAGAGCAAAAATCACCTGAGGATTCTTCCCTACCAGAGTCCGCAAGGCACGGGCATCCTGAAGCGAGCTGGTCATCGGCTTATCGCAAACGACATTGAACCCGGCCTTGATAAAATCACGGGACTGGGAGCAATGCAGATGATTGGGCGTAACGATCGACACAAAGTCAATCCGCTCCTCCTCGGGCAGAGCCAGTTCGCGCTCAATCATCTCCGTATGGGAACCATAAACCCGTTGCGGATTAAGGAAAAGCTGGCGGCCGCGTTCTTCGGATTTTTCGCGGGTCGAAGCAAACGCTCCCGCCACCAGTTCCACGCCGCCGTCAAATTGGGCGGCCTTCACATGCGTGTCTCCGATGAACGAGCCCGGCCCGCCACCAACCATTCCCATCCGTAGTTTGCGATTAATTACTTTCGCCATATCCTCACGCTCTTTTTCCCATTAGAGCCTGTACCAGATACAGATCCAACCCTTCATAATCACGCTCACCAATCAGAGCTTCCATATGCTTCTCATCCAACGAACGGGAAATTTCCAGCAATTTCATGAAATTCTCGCGACTGTTGGACAGATGACTGACAGCGGGGGATTTCTGCGTACGCATCGCCTTGACATCAAGACCGATCCACTCCCCATTGTTCCCATAACCGTGACGATCGAGAATGCGAACCTGATTGAACGCACGCCGCAGGTCCACGGAACCAAAAGTCTTATCCTGGTCAAACTTCAGGCCGTTCTGATCGTTCAGATGGACACTCCACAGCTTGTTGTGAGCCAGCGCATAACCCATCTCATCGGAGGGATCAAGACCGGCCAAAATGGCATGGGCACTCTCGATCAAACATCCCACGCGGGCGGGATCGTTGGTCAGGAGTCCGAGACCGATCGCATGCCCGATAGTCGGGATATAGGTGTGATCCATAGGCTCATTCGGCTTCGACTCGATCATCACACGAATGGTTTTGTCGTAGTCCAACATCTTCTGAACCGCCTCGGCAATGCGCATCGCCGCCTTGACGGAATCCTTCGCTTCGCGGATGTAGGTTCCCTCGCGGGCCAGCCACAGGACGATGTTTTTCGTTCCCAAGGCGCGGGCAATATCAATCGTACGCATCGAGCGATCGAGAGCATACTGACGGTCCGAAGCGCTGTTCGACGTATATCCGCCATCCACCGTCCGGGGATCTTCCCACAACCGGGGCGCCACAAATTCCGGAATGAGACCATGGTGATCGAGAACGGCCTTCACTTTTTTCGCCTCGGCAATGATCGCCACAGGGGTCAGATCGTTCATGTTGGGGACTGCGTCATCATCATGGAATTGAACCCCATCAAAACCCAGCTTCTTATAGTAATCCAGCTTCTTGGCAAAAGGCAGACTGTCACGAACTTGCGGACCAAACGGATCCGCACCCTCATGAATGTTCCAAGGACCAAATGAAAACCTGTATTTTCCCTGCATGTATCTCTCCTGATTTTAGTCTGTTATTACACTCAAACTTACAATTCTTACACCTTCTTACGACATCCGGCACAAGTCAACCATTTAGAGCGCTTTTGCAGCCGCCTTGATGGCATCCACCTTGGCCTTGAGTTCCCCGGACGTCCAATCGGGGTTGGTGAAGACATAGACCGTCCGGCGCAAAATCTCCAGCGTCCGCGGACACGCGGTATCGCTGTAATCCGCACGTAACCCCTTATTTTTCGGGAAGAAGAACGGATTCATGTCGGGGTGATGCCCACAACGTTTTTCACGCAGAGGCTCCCAGTTCGTGTAGACATGCTTGCCGTGATCAATCAATAGGGCCCCTTCCACACCCGGTGCAGCGGCAAAAGCCCGCGCCTTGGCTTCATTCTTGAACTGCAGGGTCAATGCCACACCACAATCGCCCGCCTGGTCATTACTGGGCGCAACGGCCACCTCACTCGAATCAACAATAGCCGTTGCCAACGCCTTTCGCATCCGGCGCAAATCGTCAATAATTCCATCCATACGCCGCGCTTGTACACGGGCGATGGCGCCCATCACTTCACTGGCCCGGTACTGCTGCGCCACATAAATTGGCACTTTCAAATCACCGGCCCCGGGACGGAACACACTGCCCGTGTCATGGTAAACCGAGGCGCGCTCAATCAGATCGCGGTCATTGGTCACCACACAACCCCCTTCGCCACCTGCTGAAATGATCTTGTAGTAATTCAAGCTGAACACACCCATATCGCCCCAGGCCCCCGTCCGGCGCCCCTTATAGGATCCCCCATCCATCTGGCAGGAATCCTCAATCACCTTGAGCCCATGTTGGCGGGCAATGGCGAGAATGGCCTCCAAATTAGCCGGCCGCCCAGTCATATGAACCGGAAGCACCGCTTTGGTATGTGGGCCAATCTTGCGCTCAAGATCGGCCGGATCAAGGCCCAACGTCTCATCGACTTCCGCCAATACCGGGATCCCCCCCACCGTCAGTACCGACGTGGCGGTCGCCATCCAAGTGTAGGCCGGAACAATGACTTCGTCACCCGGCCCGATGCCGATGGCCGCCAGGGCACACACCAAACCCGCCGTCCCCCCACCGCTCATCAGAATGGCATAGTTGACCCCTATTTTCTCGGCCCATTCCTTCTCGAAAAGGTTCACTTCCTGCAAATGACCGGCCTTCGGATCACCCACCCGAAACCACTGTTTGGATAAAATAACCTTGGAAACCTCATCAATTTCTTCTTGTCCGGCACGATACATGTTAGCTCTCCCGTAAAGTTGCGTTAGTACATTTCATTTGTTGGACGCATCAACCAGTTATTCATCCTTTGATGACATCAACTTTGAGATTGTCCGCCACATCGACAATATTGACAATAGACATGAATTGCTGTTACTAAACAAATATTGCTATTCAAGGCCGAAACATACACCGTGAAAAATGAATTATTTGATAACGCATCCATGGAGTTACTCCTCGCACCCGAGAAGTGGCATTTCGTAAGCTCTCTTTTCGAAGAGGAGGTTGATTTTGCCCCCAACCCAACCCACCTTAAATGGATGCGTACTCACAGGGATTGCCACCCTGCCCGTGAAATCCTGTTTGCGCTTAAAGGGGATGGGATTTACGGTTTTAAAGATAAAATTTACCCCTGCCCACCTGGCGCTATTTTCCTCTTCAATTCTTATGAATCTCATGACAATTCTTATCCGGCAACCAGCCACGAAATGGACCATTTATGGCTGACCGTTTTTGAACACAACGTGGTCGCAAAACTTTTACATATCGGGGACGGAAAAATTAAAGCCGTGGGGCCCTCGCCCATTTTCATCGAAGCCCCGGCAGCACGCCTTCTCATCGACACCTGGGACGAACTGGAAGGATCCTCACCGTTGCCCCCCACCTTCCGGCGCGCAAAGCTGATCACCGCTCTTGCCTCTTTACTTTTACGGATTGCAGAATGCGGATTTAAAAAACCAGAGGGTCACATTGAACCAAACTTCCAAAAACAAGTTATCGAGACGATCCGTAGTCATGTCGCAAAAACCGCCGGGCGTGACGTTCCGTTAACCGAGGCCGCGCGGCTTGCCGGCTACAGTAAGTTCCATTTCCTCCGGCTGTTCCGACAGGAAACAGATCAGACATTCCATGAGTTTGTCGACGGCTGCCGCCTCAAAAAAGTTGCCGCGATGATGCAGGAACGGCGAACTAAAACCGAGATCTCAGAAACCCTGGGGTTCTCTCATCTATCCACTTTTCTCAGATGGATGAAAGCTCAGGAGCAAAAGGCGAAACTGGGCGCCAAACCGCCTGATCCCATTTTATCAATTCGGAAGGGCGAGGCGGTCAAGGAAGGACATTGACCACTCCGCAAGCTTGTCTTAAAGTCCTCTTATCAGGAGAGTTTCGCAATGCCTTATCAACAATTTGATCGCCGCAAACTGAACATCAAATCACTCACACAGCGCGCCAACAAACTGGCCATTGAACAGGATCAAGTCAAACCAGACCAATCCCCGGCACCGCTGAAAGCAGCCGCCATGAAAGTGATGCAGGAAACTGTCACCCGGATCCGCACTGCCCGCCAGTCAGGCAAACCAGTGGTCATGGCATTCGGCGCCCATACCATTAAAAACGGACTGGCCCCCGTCTTGATCAAGCTCATGGAGTCCGGCTGGATCACCCATTTGGCAACCAACGGCGCAGGTATTATTCATGACTGGGAATTCGCCTACCTTGGCCAGAGCAGCGAGGATGTCAAAACCAATGTTGCACGCGGCGAATTCGGCATCTGGCAGGAAACCGGCTTTTATATCAACCTCGCCATTGTCATTGGAGCCTATGAAGGCCTCGGCTACGGGGAATCAGTCGGTAAACTGATTGAGACGGAGGGACTGGCCCTTCCAACACAGGCGGCGTTAATTACAAAAATCAGGCACCCAGATACCAGCGAGGACCGTATCGCCGCCGCCGCGGATCTGCTGGGGGTAATCCGGACATTCAACCTGAAACCCGGACGCATGGCAGTGCCACATCCCTTCAAGGCCTATAGTGCCCAGGCCGCAGCCTATCGGTTGGAGATCCCCTTCACCGGTCATCCCATGATCGGACATGATATCATCTACAACCATCCCATGAATCATGGCGCCGCCATTGGACGCACGGCCCTGCGGGACTTCATGTCGTTCACCCACGCCATCAGCCAGATCGAAGGCGGAGTTTACCTGTCCGTGGGATCCGCCGTCATGTCCCCGATGATCTTCGAAAAAGCCCTCTCCATGTCGCAAAACCTTGCCCTGCAAACGGGCACCTCGATCCAAAAGCATTATATTGTCGTCGTGGATCTCGCCGAATCCACCTGGGACTGGCAGAAAAAGGGAGAACCCCCCAAAGATAACCCCGCCTATTATTTGCGATACTGCAAAACCTTTAACCGCATGGGCGGTGAAATGCATTACCTCAATGCCGATAACCGGGATTTCCTGTTGACCCTCAGCCAGATGTTGGATCTATGAATTCACCCTACCAGTGGTATCAGACTGGCGACGCCTACTACCGAGCCCTCCTAATGGAAATCGGGAAGGCGAAAGAGTCGATCCGGCTGGAAACCTATATCTATGATGCCGGCTATCCAGGCGACGATATTCATGATGCGCTCCTGACGGCCCTGCGACGTGGCGTGCGGGTCAAGGTTTTACTGGATGCCTTCGGCTCCATCAATCTCCCCTCCAACTACTGGCTGGCCGTTACCATGGATGGCGGCGAAGTCGCTTTCTTTAATCCTCTCTCCCTGAGCCGTATTGCCCTCAGGAACCACCGTAAACTTCTTGTTTGCGACAACAAAGTGGCCTTCGTCAGCGGCTTTAACATTTCCGCAAGCGAAACGGGCGACGGAATTACCCACGGTTGGCGTGATCTTGGACTGCGCCTGACCGGTACCGTAGTCCGGGATCTTTCCTCCTCTTTTGACCGGATGCTCCATGTTGCCCACTTCAGACACCGGCGGCTTCCCCGCCTGCGCTTACGACGCCCCCGTTTTCTGCATCGCACTCAGGAAAACCCCACTCCCTCACTTCTGGCCAGCGGTCCTGGCGGTATCGACAGCACGATCAAAATTATATTACTAAGGGATCTCCAGCATGCCCGCTCCATCCGCATCATCTCTGCCTATTTTCTACCCACCCGCCGGATTCGTAAAATCCTGATCCGGGCCGCACGTCAAGGCCGGGATGTAAAAATCATTACCGCGGGAAAAACCGATGTCGCCATCGCCCGTTATGCGGGACGGGCGCTGTATCACCGCCTGCTAAAAGCCGGGATTAGCATTCACGAATATACCGCTCAAATTCTCCATACAAAATTGATCCTTGCCGACAATGTGGTCTATGTCGGCTCAGCGAATCTGGATACGCGAAGCCTGAATATCAACTACGAATTACTGGTCAGAATCGAGGATGGGCATCTGGCACAGGAAGCACGTGAAATCTTCCGCGACTATCTACCCCACTGCCGTAAAATCAACCCCTCCATTTGGGGGCAGTCCCGCGGATATTGGGAAAAACTCCTCGAACGCCTCTCCCACTTCCTGCTCGCCCGCCTCGACTTCATTTTAGCCAGCCGCCAGATTTCAAAAATGAGGTAAGGCACCAGTGGACAGCAGGCAGTGAGCAGTGCCAACTGACTCACACGACTTCCTCGTATTTCCGTTCCATCTGATCAAGACAGCGTTTCATATCGAAATCCTGAATGCGGATCAGGGCTTGCTGACGCAGGTGCTTCATCAAGCCGGGATCATCCAAAAGGCGCAAAGTATGCCGGGCCATGGCCTCCACATCCCCGGGTGCAAAAAGCAGGGCATCTTTTTCGTGAACCAGAATCTCCCCCTGCCCATCCGCCGTAGACGCCACACAGACATTACCCACTGCCATCCCTTCAAACAACGTACTGGGCGTCCCCTCCTGATGGCTTGGGAAAAGCTGAATATCAAAACATTGAATCACCTTCACCACATCATCCCGGTATCCAAGAAAAGTAATGCGGTCAGTCAACCCGTTCTCTTTCGCCCAATTGCGCAACACTTCTTCATAGCGGCCGTTCCCCAGCACCCATAGGTAGACATCGTTCCGTTTTTTCAACAGCCATTGCAGGGCTTTAAAGGCATCCACATGCCCCTTATGACTTTCCAAACGCCCTACCACACCCAGGATTTTATCGCCGGGCTTCCGCCCCTGTCCGGCACGGAATGATTGTATCCACTCCGAATCGACCTTACGGATTTTGTCCAAGGGAATCCCGCTATAAAGCGTCTCGACAATCGCCGCCGGGATATGGCGTTTCTCCACCGTAAAAATCCGCGTTGATTCAGAAACGGCATAGGCATAGCGCGTAAAAGGGCCTAAAAACCACTCCACCGGTCGCTGAAAGGCAGGCACCGTCCCATAGTTGCAATGCTCGTGAACAATCACCGGCTTACGAAGCAGAATCCCGGCAATCCGACCCCAGGTGGAGGCACCATAGCCGTGAACATGCAGGAGATCCACATCCGCCCACCGCATGATCCGGATCAGCTTGAAGAGGTTCCGAGGATCCATTTTGCCATAACCAAGATAAAACGGCTCTATACCAGCCGCCCGCAGCCGCCGATCCGCCATCTCACTGGGCCCCTTCCGGCTACACAACAGAACCCGGAACCGGGTGGTATCGAAGGCGGGAATCCAGAGTTCAAACAGTCGCGAAACCCCATGGAACGACACCTGTTTATCACCAAAATGTTCACAAAGATGCAACACCGTGATTCTATTCATACAACCCGCTTCCATTCATTTATCTTGTTGCCGCCGCCGGGATAAGGATATATCGTTAACAACCTTGTTTGCGCGAATTGCATTCAATGATTACATGGGCTTATACCAATGAAGTGTTTATTTGTCTATAAAACGGCCTCGCTTGATATCACAGACCCCATGGGGATCATGTGTTTGATCGCCAATGTCAAAAAACACGGTCACGAATCCGACCTGTTCCTGACCAACCTGGAGCCCAATTTGTTCAAGGCGGTCGCGGAATACAAACCTGATGTCATCGGGTTCTCCGTCACCAGTGGTTCAGAGCCCTATTACCTGGAACTCATCCGCCGCCTCCGCAAACATGCCAAATTCATCTCCATTCTGGGCGGTCCGCACCCCACGTTTTTCCCGGAAATTATCGAGGAGCCCGAAGTGGATATCATCTGCAGGGGTGAGGGTGATGACGCCATCGTGAACCTGCTGGACAAACTTCAGGCGGGCAAGGATTACTCCATGCTCCCCAACCTCTGGGTCAAGAAAAACGGCGAAGTGATCAAAAACAAGATCATGCCGTTGAATCACTCACTGGATTCGCTCCCCTTCCCTGACCGGGCCTCTTTTCTGAAGTATTACGCCTATGCTCACAGCAGTGTGAAGCACTTCCTCGCCGGTCGTGGCTGTCCCTATGACTGCGCCTATTGCTTCAACCACAAGCTGAAGAAAATGTATCGTGAGGAAGCCAACGAGACGCAATATTGCCGCCTGCGCAGCGTGGAAAATGTCATTCAGGAACTTGAGGATGTTCGTAAGAACTACCCGCTCAAAATTGTTTATTTCCACGATGATCTCTTCATCATGAACCGGGTCTGGCTCAAGGAGTTTGCCGAAGTCTACAGCAAGCGGGTTGGCCTACCCATGATTTGCTACGTCCGCGCCAACCTCGTTACCGAGGATGTGGTCAAGTCGCTGAAACAAGCCCACTGCGTAACGATCGCCATGGGGATCGAAAGCGGAAATGAAAATCTCCGGAAAATCGTCCTTAATCGTGACATGACTAACGCCAAAATCATTGAGGCGGCCGATCTGTTCCATAAGTACGGCATTTCCATCATGACCCAGAATATGGTCGGGCTACCGGACGAGACGATTGAGAATGCTTATGAGACCATTGCGGTCAACGCCCGGGTGAAACCCTCCTATGCCTGGGCTTCGATCTTCCAGCCCTATCCCCGCACGGCGCTGTGGCATTACTGCGTTGAAAAAGGCTATCTGGATGCGACCCACAAACAACATGCGTCCTATCAGGTCGAGTCCCCCATCAATAAGGGCAAAACCAAACGCGAGTTTGAGAACCTGCACAAATTCTTTGCGCTCTGCATTGAGTTCCCATCTTTGATTCCGCTGTCCCGCCGCCTGATCAAATGGCCGAACAATATCTTCTATAATCTCATCTATCGCGGCTTCAAGGGCTACACCCATATCTTCCGCCTGAAAATGAGCAGTGGCGAACTGGGCTTCTTTGTCTACCTCTGGGGCATCATGCTCTATAAGCTGCGCCGGGCCATGGGAAGAACCTATTGAAGCGCAGAACACTTCTCCATATTCATTGAGAGATCGTCAGTGTTGTCTCAGCGCCGGGCCGGATCTTAACTTTTTCAACCGTAACAAGCCCCCAGGCGTCCGCAGTAACTTCGCCGTTACCGCCCGCCGTATTCGCCCACTTGAATTTATCACCCGCCTTGGTCTTGAACTTCTGACAACGCCGCGGCGTCACATCCACGGTCATTTCCACCTTGGCCAAATCATTGGATAGAGTCACAGCCCACTTTAATTCCTCGTCCGCTAAAATCTTCCATGCAAATCCGAGATTGATGCCTCCTTCGCGTTGACCGTCCTGAACAACCCGATGCCATTTGCCATCGACAACCTCTTCCATCTCACCACTGCCAATATCATCATTAATCGAACTGTTGCCAAAAGCCGGATAACTCTGGTTCAGGGCGAACAATTGCTCGCCATAGTAGTTAGTGACATTATACAAAGCCTGCACGCCACCGGCATGGTCGCCGTCATTCCAGGCAAAGGCAAATCCATGGTGGTTCGCCGTCATGGCCTTGACCATATCGATTTGTTCTTTGAAGGTGGCGAACCCGTCGTGCCTGCCGCAACACCACGCATAGAAAGGCAAATCATCGTGACGTTCAGTGACGAAATTCACCATGTCCATACGCTTGTAGTAATCGGTTTTACCATCGTCCATAAGCACGGATTTACGATCCCTGTCCATCACTGGCAGTCCTATTTGGCGGGTGCGGGGCCGACTGGGATAAACGGCTGCAAAAATTTCAGGATGTCGCAAAGCGAATGTGGTCGAACCCCATGCCCCCATGGAACCACCACCCGCATAGACCCGGTTCGTATCCACATCATAGGTCTTCATGACCCAATCCATGATCCACAACATGCGTTTTTCCGTGAAAGGGTAGGCACGCGGTTTCTTATCATTAGCCCATTGCGGCACGCATAGGTAACCGAACCAGAAGGTCTCCCTGGTGAAATTCAACGGGTCACCATAGGGCTTCTCGATAGCATCAAAACTGGCCAGCACCAGACGGGAGCGGTTTTCCTTGACCTGAAAAACGCCCTGCAGTCCATCACGGTATCCCATATCCGACGTGGCGAAGTAAAGATAGTTATCACCATCGGCATCATAAAATCGGTCACTCGCGTAGCTGTTACTGGCATGGAATTCCACACGCAATGGTTGTTTCTTCTGGAGGACGATCGGCTGCCCGGCAGAATTCTTCGCGCTGTTAAACCGGATGGGCTGAATGGGTGCCACCCGCTCCTCCACCGACCCGGTCAAGGCACTTTCACCCGGGACCACCTGACTGAGCGGCGCGCCGGCGGAATTCATGGCGACCACGGCATAGTAATTCCTGGCGTTCTTCCGGGCAGTCACCGCGGTGACACCACTCCACATCGGCAGCGGCTTCGCTCCTTCTTCAAGGATGACCATCGGTTTGGCTGGATCCAGACGGCTCTTCTCGGAAAACGCATAGCCCAAAAGCCGGGCAGAATTGTAGAAAATATTCTTCTGCAGGAGTTCCGCTTCAGCTAGATTATTCTGGGTGATGGGTTTGTCAGAACCATAGAGCGCATAATAAAGTTTGGCGTCAGCCTCGCCCTCGGCCGCATCCTTCCACGTAACAAATGTCTGCCCGTTGCGATACCTGGCCTGGATCCCGGTAACTTTGAGTTCCTGCGCGTGAAGGCCACAGGTCATTTCGAGCACAGCAGTCGCTATAATGATCCATCTTCTCATAACACACTTATATCCAACCGGGAGTATCCGGCAGGGCCGCATCGAATGCCTGGATCATCGCGGCCTCATATTGGCCCTTGTAGGTGCCAGCCAGAAATTTATCCAGAGATTCGTTCAGGAAACGCTGCCAGGAGACTTCTTCCTTGCCGGGGACGATGGGGAAAAAGCAGACCCCATTTTCCGCCGCCGCCCGATAATCACCCTGCGCATCGCCCACCATCAGGATTTTTTCAGAGGCGTATTTATTCTTGGCTGCCAAGGCAATGTGCTCTGTCTTTGTACCATGCTCCTGCCCGGCAATGACACGAACGTACTTAGACAAATCATGTTCCGCCCACTCCCGCTCCAGCGCCTCCAACGGGGTCTGGGAAACGACCATGATATCGGTTTTTTGACAGGCTTTGACGAGAGACTCACGTACTAACGGGAAAGGGTGCACCCCTTTCACCACTGCCTCAATGGTCATATCCACGGCATCGGACCAGGCCAGCACATTCCGTAGTTCGGCATCGCCTGTTTTTTCCACCAATGACCGTAACACACTCTTGCTAAGCTGAGACTCCTCCCGCACCCATTGCCGCAGGCGCTTGAGGTCGGGAACTTTTACGCCCTGTTCAATGACTTCCCGCCGTTTGGAAAGCCAGTTCAGCACCGAAAGGATAGCAGGATACCGATTGCTACCCCGCTCCTTGGAGTAAAGATTCACAAACTCCGTGGCTTCCCGCGCGTAGGAAGCGATCGATTCCAAGCCGAAATACTTGATGTTATTCGGACAGAAACATTGCTTCTGCTTGATCTCCATCGTGTTAAAAGCACAGCCATCAGAATCGATCCCGATAAAGAAATCATGTTTCGGTCTAAAGTCCCTCAACTCTTTCACAAAATCAGTCATAAGATTATAAACATTTCTTGATTATCATCCCACAGGAGGTTGGTTTTCAGACTATCAGACTGATACGGGCATTCAAGAAGGTAATACCAAGCGTATTGTTCACTGTAGGATGATTATCCCATTTTGACGGGCTTGCCGGTGGCGGCCGATTTGTAGATGGCGTCCAGCAGCCGCATGACCGTTACACCTTGTTCGGGAGAAACGACATAAGGAACTTTTTTTACGATGCTATCAATGAAAGTGTAATAGCTGCTTTGGCAGGCAGGAACAGGCGGATGTAATTGCATGTCGTACTGGCATCCGGCTTTCTCCTGATAGCATTCCACCTTGAATTGATATCCCTCTTCAAGGTTGTATTGGAACAAGCCCCCTTTGGTTCCCAGGAGGCGGGTGGATATCTGTTCGCTTTCTTTGATATTGGCCGCCCAGGAGGCTTCAATTTCAAGGGTTGCACCATTCTTGAATTTGATCATCCCGCAAGCAAAGTCTTCCACATCGAAAACCTTGTGCTGTTTTTTGGAAATGGCGGAAGCAAGATGGTTATAGGTACTCCCCAGAACCCACTCCGGCTCAGGATATCCCATCAACCATAGCGCGAGATCCAGACGGTGTACCCCCAGATCAATCAATGGCCCACCCCCTGCAAGCGCTTTTTGGCCAAACCAGCCGCCGAACCCGGGCATACCACGCCGGCGGTGCCACACAGTCCGCCCGAAATAGATGTCGCCCATTTCGCCGTTATCAACCATCTGCTTCATCGCAAACGATTGCGGCGTGAACCGGAATGAAAAATTGATACCAAGACATCTTTTGGTGCGCCTGGCAACCGCGAGCATTTTCTCGGCTTCCGCGGCATTCATCGCCATCGGTTTCTCACAAAGAACGTGCGCACCGGATTCGAGCGCCGCCATCGTCAGCGGTTTATGAAGCTTATTGGGAACGGCGATGCTGACAACATCAAGCTGTTCCTGCTTAAACATTTCATAAGCGTCGCCGTAACAGTTTTTAATTCCCAGCTCTGACGCCGACTTTTCCAGACGCCCCTTGTCAGCATCTGCAATGGCCACAACGTCGGCCGCAGGATGCTCCCTGTAACCGTCAATGTGAGCCCGCCCCATGCCCAGACCCACAACTCCGATTCTGAGTTTCGGCATATTGAAAGCCCTATTTGGCTTTACCGTTCAGATCCTGGACAATCCCGGCACTGACCGTATGCGGATTGGGTGTGTGAATGACTTCCAACGGGCTGGCGTTAGGCGCATCATGTTGCTGATAGATCAAGGGGTTAGCCCAACGCACGGCATTACCGATCACCTTCAAAATGTTCTTATCATAATAGATCGGATAAGTTTCATGACCAGGCCGGAAATAGAAGACTTTGCCATGCCCGCGCTCAAACGCAACACCACTTCGAAAAACTTCGCCACCCTCAAACCAGGAGATGAAAATAATTTTGCCATCCTGGGGAATATCAAAACGCTCGCCATACATTTCCGCATGCGGCAGTTCAAAGTAATCGCCAATGCCCTGAGTGATCGGATGCGACGGCTCAATATTCCACAAACGTTCCTTTTCACCAACTTCACGCCATTTCAACGAACAGTTAGTTCCCATGAGCGCTTTGAAAATCTTTGAAAAATGACCAGAATGCAGGACGATCAACCCCATCCCTTCAAGGACACGCTTGTGCACGCGTTGAACGATTTCATCTTTGACTTCGCCATGCGCGCAATGGCCCCACCAGAGCAAGACATCGGTCGTATCGACCACCTCTTGAGTCAGACCGTGTTCCGGCTCATCAAGCGAAGCCAGACGGATACTCAGATCCTCCGCACTGATGCCGTCTGCAATCGCTTTGTGCAAGCCAAGCGGGTAGAGTTTTTTGACGATTTCATTCGATTTCTCATGCCGAAATTCATTCCAGATAGTCACTCTAATTTTCGTACCCATAGTACTCTCCTTTGAAATGTATAATTTTTAAAAATTCATGAAGATGCCATATTGTTCCCACATCATGGCTTTCATTTCAATCTGGATTCCGGATCAAAAACCTATAATAATAGGACAAATCTTATTTTTGTTTTCAAGGGATTACACATGGCTGATTTTAATCATCTAACTTTCTGCCACCAAACCCTGAATGACTGGCTCCAGCGGCTTCAGCACCCTGACTTCAAAATTCATTTACCAAAGCCTTTGGGGCGTTTTAAGCGAATGGCCGGCGCCCATTTTCACTTTCATCCCGAGCTCTTTCTTCAGATGAGCGGAATGACCAGGTTCATTTTCCCCAACGAAAAAATTAATCTGTATGCTGGGGAGGCCCTATTGGCGCCACGCGGCCTCCCTCACGGAGAAATCGCGCATCATTGGCGGGGTGATTTCCAGAATCTCGTCGTGATGTTTCCTCACGACGGAGTTTCCATTCACAGGGCGGGCATGGGCACTGAAACCAAGCCCCAGGTTCTGGCCGGTGAATACTTCACCACGCGCAAGGGCTCTCAAATCGCACAATACCTCGACGACATTGAGGATCTCCGCAACAGCCCATCTTCCCGGGGTGATCCGGAAGTCAAATACGCCATCAAGAGCCTATTTCAAGCGGCCCTCGCCCACCTTCTCCTGGTCGTCAAACAACCCCATATCCCATTCAACAAAGAGGAATCACCCAAAATCCGGGAGTGCCATATTTATATTATCAGCCATCTCTATGAACCCAGCCTTTCTGTGAAAAAACTAGCCGGACAGCTTCACTGCTCGGCAGACTATCTCTCACATCTTTTCGCGGCAGAAACCGGACAACACCTGACGGAATTCATCCAGCAGGAACGGATGGCGCTGGCGAAACACAACCTGGGTAACCCAACACTCTCCATCAAGGAAATTGCCTGGTCATGCGGGTATTCCGATCCCAGCTATTTTACCCGTCTATTCCGCCGTCTTTCCGGCAAAACGCCAAAATCATTCCGCAGGAAACTGAATCCCTAATCCTTTACCGGATGGAAAAAACAGTACCCACTACATCGGGCATCCAAATGATTGCTCCGTAATTTATCACACTCCCCACAAGCGCGTGCTGCTTGGAATGTATGAGCAGATTCTTAAAACCCAGATCCAGTCGCGAGTTCGATGACAACAGCAAAAGGTCTCCGACCGAGAAGTCGTTCACAAGCCGGAGCGTGGCCACATTGGTAACGCAAAACACGGCCCGATCGACTTCCCCGGGACTATAATTAGAGTTCGGTGGCACATCCGTATTGCCGTTGGCGGAACCGTTGTTGTCCACCCAAACCAACCCACGGCCCGGACGATCGATCGCGCTTTGCTTGTAGATCGTCCCCGCACCACCAATACTGCCGGCACTACCGCCGTAAGCGGAAACAATCCCGGTAAAGCCCGAGAAATCGGCCCCCGTATTGGTGACAACCAGCGCAATCCGCCCGCCGCCACTGCTGTAAGTAGAACCTCCACCGTTCGCCCGAATAATACCGATTCCGATCAGGGTTCCTGCATTAAGCCAGATACTGCCGCCCGCACCCGAGTAGTATGCCGCAGACGCTCCATCCGCGCACATCAGACCATCGTTACGGATCATTCCCAAAACAGTCAATAAAATGGCCCCGCCACCTGTCGCCGTAAACCCACCGCTACTACCCAAATTGGTCGGTGCAATGCTCGAACCGTAACACAAACCGCCATCCACCCCACGTCCTCCGTAACTACCGCCATACCCACCAACACCAGGCCCGCCCCCGGTATATCCTTTGAGATTCACATTCACTGAACCATTCGCATCCACACCCACATTGCCATACACGGTCACATTTAACTTATTGACCTCAGTCCCACCATTGGCAGAATGGGTCAGTGTGCCACCCGCCAGTACATTCAAGCTGTTACTAACCACACCGGGCCGGTTGAGTGCCAAGGTGCCATTGCTCAACACCGTGATGGTTTCAGCCACAGTGATCGGCGCATTAACCGTCACCGAAGCGGCGCCGGTGCTGCCACCTACCGTCAGGTCAAGCACCGTCACCGCTCCGGTAATGACCATCGGGTTAGATGACTCCACCCGCACCCGCGTACTCGCATCCGGCACGACCGCCGGCGACCAGTTGGCCGCCGTATGGAAGTTGCTGTTGCTCACACCCGACCACACCGCCGGCGCTACACCGAACGTCCAATTGGCATTGCCGGAGACATCCAGCGAGCCCGCCGCCGGAATGGGCAGACCAGAACCCGCATTGCTATCCTGGACATCTACACCCCGAACGGAGCGATAGCCAGAGACCGCCAGGTTCCACGGCATGTCAAAGGACGAACTGCGCAGAGTGATGTTCGTGTTTCCGACAGCCCCGAGCAGGACAAAATCCCGCAACGTGACGGTGGCACCCTGCTGGAAGGTCAGGTAGCGCATGCCACTTGGTGCTTCACACCGTAATTCCGTAGCCGCGAAACCGCTGCCAAAGGTAACCGTGCCCACGCTGTTCAGTACCGTGACCCGGTAATAAGTCAAGTTGGCCAGGTTGACAGATTGATCTCCGCCACCCGCAAGCGCCATCGTAGACCGGGTCGCCGTAATGGCCCCGCCTGTGAAGTCCACATCACCCTGCAACGTGATCATCTCCGTACCCGAAGCCATCAGCGTCCCCGCTACCACCGTATTACCGGCGACCGTCAAGTTATACCCGCCCAGTGCCAGTGAAGCCCCCGCTTTGATCTCAAGCGCCTGCACCGTCACCACAGCATCGAGGATCGGATAGCGCGCCCGACCGGCGGGAATGCTAATATAATCATTCACCACTGGCACACGATCCAAACTCCAGCTCCCGCGCGAGGACCAGGCAGCACTTCCGTCCCCCGTCCAGACATTCGTTTCGCCCATACCAACATTGATAAACTGCCAATTTGAATTGTTACCGCTGTCTTGACTGTTCATCGCCGTGACTTGGGCTCCAACTCCGGTCATCGCGTCGGAATCCCTCACGTCCACAAACTCAATTTCCTGCGCCGCCGAGGCATCCAGATTCAACTTCCAAGCGGTACCATCCTGTGTGGAACGCAATAGCAGGTTGGTGGTTTCAGAACCCCTAAGCGTCAGCCGTCCCAAAGCGGACACCTTATTGGTCTTACCCGCTTGGAAAAGCAGGGTCTTGCCAACGTTCGTACAGGTGAGCCCCATAAACATATTGGTGCCATAGACGGTAGAAGTGGACGCGGTTCCACCCGCGAAAATGACCTGGGATCCCCACTGTGACGCAAAATTCGCTCCGTTGGACCAGACGCCGCTCACCGTCAGATTCTGATTGGTGCGCAGCAGCAGATAGCCTTTATTGCGAATAAGTACGCTCCCCACCACGGTATCGGTTACGTTCGTAGTAATCTCTGTGGCGGCATCACTCGCCACATCGTTATTGATGATCAGCACGCCTTCGGTAACTCCCTGATCCCGCGTGCGCAGATATACAGATCCCGCGCTGCCCTTGGAAGTAGCGTTGTTCCCACCATAGGCGGTAATGCTGCCTGTGAAACTCGAGAAATCGGCACCCACGTTGGTGACCACCAGCGCAATGCGTCCACCGCCAGCGCCACGCACATTCGTGCCAACTCCACCATTGGCCCGGATCACCCCGCCACCCACCAGCGTGCCCGAGGTAAGATTGACACTGCCGCCCGACCCCGGATAGAAATTGCCGCCGCCTCCATCCGCACAGATGACCCCATCATTACTGATCGTTCCTGAAACCGTCATCAGAATGGCGCCGCCCCCCGCAAATGAGGTACCGCCGCTACCCAGATTCGTGGGCGACGTGATCGAGCCATAACACGCCGCATAACCAAGACCGCCATAACTTCCGACCGGCCCACCACCCGGTCCCCCACCCCCATAGCCTTTTGCGGTCACATTCACGCTACCATTCGACCTCACGGTCAACGACCCCGAAATGGCCAGAATCAGTTTATACGATTCCGTACTTCCCCCATTGAGCGTGTGCGTCAGATTCCCGCCGCCATCAATCATGACGTCCTTCAGTACATAGGGAACGTCCACACGAAATTCGGCATTCGTCCCGATCGCGAGGGAGTTGGCAGCCGGCGTAAATGTTGAACCGGTGGCACTAATCCCGATAAAATAGTTGGTATAAGCAAAGACCGAGGGGGCCAACAGCGTTCCACCGGAAAGCCAGATGCCGCTGCTGAGGCCACCCGAACCCACCACCAAAGTATTCGTGATGGCCAGGGTTACGTTCGAACCAAGGCTCAAAGCACCCCCGTTGGTGAGAGTGATGCGGCTGAATTCATAGGGACCCGCTCCCACATCAGGAAGATCTGTATTTTTCCCATAGGGGCTCGTACCCCCGAAATTGTTGATAATGAGTTCACCCTTGCCAGGGACATCGGCAGGCTTCTCCAGATAGATCGTACCCGCACTCGCTCGTGTACTTGTTCCGCCAGCGGCAGAGAGGGTCCCGGTGAAGCCTGAGAAATCGGCACCCGTATTGATAACCACCAATGCGATTCTCCCCCCGCCGCTGCTGTAGACAGAGTTTCCACCGTTCGCCCGGATGACACCACCACCACTCAAAGTACCCGAAGTGAGCCAGATACTACCGCCGCATCCCGAATAATATTGCGCGGCCATTCCATCCGAGCAGATGAGCCCCTCGTTCCGGATCATTCCCCCGACCGTGATACGGATGGCCCCGCCACCCGTCGCAGTAGACGAACCGCTACTGCCCAAATTGGTCGGCGTCACAATCAAACCGTAACATGGTCCCCCATCCAACCCGCATCCTCCGTAACTGCCACCATACCCACCCCGGCCGGAACCACTCCCGGTATATCCTTTGAGACTCACATTCACTGCGCCATTGGAGCCGATGATCAGGTTCCCGCCAATTGTCACACTAAGCCGGTTGGCCTCAGTCCCCGCATTAACATTGTGTGTCCACATGCCATTGCTGATTGTGCAGTCACCAAGGATGTTGAGATTCGTAAAGCCGGTTGTCCCATACACCGTCGCCACGGTGACTGTACCTTGGTAACCTACCTGATACCAGGATTGAACCGGAATATTCAAATCCCACGTCATGTTCTTATTGGTCGTGGCATCCAACACAATAGCGTCACCTACCACTGGCGCCACCCCGCCCACCCAGTTTGCCGGATTGCTCGCCAAAGCATTCACACCACCACCACCCCAGGTCACACTCACCGTGCCGACATCCGCTATGCTGATCGCCGCGCTTGACGAGGTACCGACCCTATACGGACCTGACGCCACCGCCACCTGCACCGTCTCCGGCCCTTCCAGCCAATGATCGTAATAAGGTGAAACCACCAACGGCACGGCATCCATGCCCGCCGGGATCGATATGGAACCGCTCAACATCACGTAGTCCAAACCATTGCTGGCCGTCCCACTAACCGTGTAGCCCACCAACAGCGCCCCATTCGTCGCCGCGCTGGCCCGGTGTACCGTAAATGTGCCCGGCGAGGGTCCCATTTCGGAGGCATCGGACAGCTTATCAATCCACACATCACCCGTGATAAAGACAGAGGAGACGGAAGCCCACCCCACATCCGACTCGTTGGTCGCGGCAAACCGGTAGTAATAGGTCATATTGGAAGTAAGCCCCGTTACGTTAGTTATGAAGCCACCCGGCAACTGCGGAGCGGCCCATATATTCGTGTTCGCCCACTCGTTCGTTCCACCATCGGACGGGCCCCAATAGGCAAACACTGTCGTAGGAGAGCTACCTGTGTAGACCAGATTTCCGTTCAAATCGGTGGACGAGAGCGTGACATTCGTCGCGCCATTAGCGTTATTAACGACGGGAGCAAACGGATACCTCACAATGACAATACCGCAACCGCCCGTACCACCCGCCATGTCAAGATTGTACCCACCGCCACCACCGCCACCCTCCACGGGGCGGTCACCGCCGTTGGCAACGACGCCCCCTCGATCACCATTTTCTACGGCACCTCCGATGGGGTGACCACCCCCGAACGCTGGCAACACAGCGTGACCTTGCCCGGCACCTACGGCGGCGCGTTCTCACTGAATCTATCATCCCTGACCTTGCTCACCAACTACTACTTCACCGCACGCGCCACCAATTCCGCCGGCGATTCGTGGGTCATCCCGGCCGCCCACTTCAAGACGACGGCCGTGCTGCCGGCGGTGGTCACCACGGCGGCCAACTCGATCACCGGCACCACGGCAAGCGTCGGCGCGACGGTCACCTCCAATGGCGGCGAAGACCCCACGGTCCTCATCTATTATGGCACCAGCGACGGCGGCACAATCGCCGGAGCATGGGCGAATTCGGTGAATCTCGGCACCGGTGGTGGTGCACTGAGGGGATCGCTTGCCGGACTGGCGCCGTTTCCCGCGTATTACTATTTCCGCGCCTTTGCTTCGAACTCCGGCGGCGGCGTGTGGGCACCGGTCTCGTTAGGTTTCTCCACGCTTCCGGCGAGTCTTCCGGAAGTGGAAAGCCACAGTACGGATGGCATCACCGGCACCACCGCCGTGCTCCATGGCCGGGTCACCCAGACCGGCAATGACATCCCGGTCATCACCCTGTTCTACGGCACCACCGATGGCGGCACCAATCCCAACCTGTGGAATACCTCGGTCACCCTCGGCGTCCTCAATGGCGACTTCACCCGCTTCATCTCAGGGCTCAGCATCAATACCCCGTATTTCTTCCGTTGGCGCGCCGTCAACGTCGCCGGTACCGCGTGGTCAACCGAGGTTGGCACATTCACCACCACCGCGCAAATTCCCAGTACGGTTGTCATCAACGAAATCCACTTCAATGGCTTGGACAACACGATCCACAACGAATTCATCGAGATCTTCAACAGCGGTCAGTCCGCCACCAGCCTCGCCAATTGGCGCCTCTCGGGCGGCGTCGATTTTGTCTTCCCCGCCGGCACCACCATCGCGCCTAACGGATTCGTCATCGTCGCCTCGGACCCGGCCACCATCCTGGCCAAATATGGCAAAACCGCCCTCGGCCCGTGGACCGGATCGCTCAGTTCCGACGGCGAAACCGTCCGCTTGCGCGATTCCACCAACGTGATCATCGACGAAGTGGACTATAAGGTGGGTTTCCCATGGCCGGTTGCCGCAGGTGGTGACGGGGCATCCATGGAAAAAATCAACCCCGGCCTCGATGGCTCGCTCGGCGCAAGTTGGCGGTCGTCGGTCATTCCGGCCGACAACGCGACCGCCGACACGGTGACGCCCGGCGCGGTGAACCTGCAATTCGCCGCCAATGCCCCGCCCGCCATTCGCCAAGTCCAACATCTGCCACAACAACCCACCTCCCAGGATCCCATCGTCATCACCGCCAAAGTGACCGACCCGCAAGGCGTCACCTCCGTCACCCTCAGCTATCAGGTGGTGACTCCCGGCAATTACATCCCGCGCTACCTGTCCAACGTGCCCAGTGGCAACACCATCGCCCAAGAAGCCCGCACGCTCAATCCGGCTTATGAGCTGGCCTCCAACTGGACCACCGTCGCCATGAACGACAACGGCACCGCCGGGGACGCGCAGTATGGCGACAGCATCTGGACGGTGGTCATTCCGCCCAAGGCCAATCGCACCCTGCTGCGTTACCGCATCACCGTCACGGACAGCCTCGGCACCAGCGTGCGCGTCCCGTACGCCGATGACCCGGCCGGAAATTTCGCCTGCTACACCTACAACGGCGTTCCCGCATACGGCGACACCAGCGCCGCCGTCCTGCAAACGCTGCCGGTCTATCAACTGATCACCAAGGCCAGCGACTGGGCGGATTGCGTCGCCTATGACGGGTCCAAACAACTGGGCTGGAGTGATCCGTCACGCTTCTATTACAACTGGAACGGCACCTTTGTTTACGACGGCGTGGTCTATGACAACATCCGCTACCGGACCCGCGGCGCCAACGGGCGCTATCAGGGCGCCGGCAAGCGCTCCATGAGGTTCAAGTTCAACCGCGGCTCGTACCTGGCCGCCCGCGATCAACTGGGGAACTTCTATCCCGAAAAATGGCAGACTGTCACCACCGCCAAAGGGGCCGAGAATTCCGGCACCTTGACCTACGGGCTCAATGAGTGGATGAACCTCCGGATGTGGAACGCCTATGGCGTGCCGGCACCGTTCGCCCACTACGCCCATTGGCGCAACGTGACGACCGCCGCCGAACAGGCGGACAACTATCACGGGGACTTCCAGGGCTTGATCCTCATCCAGGAAGACTACGACTCGCGTTTCCTCAAAGCCCACAACATGGACAAGGGCAACCTTTACAAGCTGCTCAACGAGACCGATGTCGCCCTCGCCGAGCAACGTTACCAGGCACCCTACGGCGCGAAAAACGGCGCGGACCACGATTGGGTTTACAGCCTGAACAGTTCCACCCCCGCCGCCACGGTTTCCGCCAACGTCAATGTCGACAAGTGGGACCACTATCACGCGATTTGTCAGGCGGTGCGCCATTACGATTACTGGCCCAACTGCGACAAGAACATGTGCTTTTACTTTGAACCGGTTTACACCGCGCAGAACGGTTACCGCGGAAAATTGTGGATCCTGCCCTACGATCACGATGCCTCCTGGGGACCGTCCTGGAACAGCGGCATCGACAATGTTTATGACGCCTTCTTCTCCGCCGGCAGCGGCGGTTCCAACGCCACCTTCTGGCCGGGCTACTTCAACACCATCCGGGAATGCCGTACCCTGTTGTACCAACCCGAGCAAATCAACCCGCTGCTCGATGAGATCGCCTCCTGGATCCTGCCCTTCCAGAAAGCCGACGACACCCGCTGGAAGAACGGTCCGGCTGACGCAGGCAGTTACTCGGGCTGGGGCGGACCCGGCAGCGTGTCGATCGCCAACCTGGTCCTGGCCATGAAGGACTTCGCGTTTGGCGGCGGCGGCCGCGGCACCTTCATGGATCAGTTGGGTAATTCCAACGGCGAGGACGCCACCAAGTATCCGGCCACGCCGACGATCACTTTTGTCGGAACCGCCGGCTACCATGTCGATGACCTGCGCTTCGGCACCTCGACCTTCAGCGATCCCCAGGGCGCCGGCACCTTCGGCGCGCTCCAGTGGCGCGTCGCCGAAGTGAATGCCAGCGCCACCTTCACCCCCGGCGTCAAACGATTGTTAGAGGTGGAAGCCAACTACCAAAGCGATGAAATCACGACGTTCGCGAACACCTTCACCTTCCCCTCGTGGGCCTGCGAGGCCGGCAAGCACTACCGTGCGAGGGTCCGTCACAAGGACAACACCGGCCGCTGGAGCAATTGGTCCGCACCCGCGGAATTCACCGCAACTGTCGCCCCGCCGCCCACCAACACCCTCATCCACTACTGGAATTTCAACGACGTCTCCAGCCTGACCAATCAACTGATCGCCAACTGGTCCATCGGCGGTGCCACCCTCAGTGTGGTTGGAACCTGTCAATCCGACACCGGTGAGAAATTCGCGGCCGTCAACGCGCGCGGCGGCGACCCGGCCGGCGCCCACCTGCGGGTCAACAACCCGCTCACCGCAGGCACCATGGTCACGGTGAAAATCCCCACCACCGGGTTTGAAAAGGTCTATGTCAAATACGAAGGCCGACGCTCGACCCAAGGCTCGGCCACCCAGTATGTCTCCTACACGCTCGACGGCGTCAACTACACGCCGTTTGCCACCTTGACGGTCAACGACGAAAAGGTGCAGGTTCCGATTCTGACGCTCGATTTCAGCGCCGTCACCGGGGCCAACAACAACCCGCAATTCGCCATCCGCTTCACCTTTGCCCAGGGCGCGGGCGGAGTCGCCGGCAACAACCGCTTCGACAATTTCACCGTGGAAGCCAGCGCCCGCGCCGGCCAGTCGGTCCCGTTGCTTCTGCCGGGCGGTGACGCCGCATGGAACCTGCCCGCAAATTGGGCCAACGGCGCGGTTCCCAACGCTGCCGGCGCGCTGGCCCTCATTGCCGCCCCCGCCGCCGCCAACCGCGCCGTCACCCTAACAGCACCGATCACCGTCGGCGACCTGGAAATCGACAATTCTGCCAGCGCTTTCCGCAACCAAATCACCTGCGTGGCAGGCTCCCCGCTGACCTTCAACGGCGGGGCCCAGCCTGCCCGGCTTGCCGTCGCCGGCAGTTCCACCGGCTACATCGAGTTCGACCTCCCCGATGCGGTCAATCTTGCCACCAACCTGGACTTGAATGTGTCTAACATTCTTGGCGACCCCGCCTATGGCGCGTTGCGCCTTCGCGGCACCTGGACCGGCACCGGCGGCCTGATCAAACAAGGGCTTGGCTGCGCGTCCCTCACCGGCCTTGGCAAGACCTTCAGCGGGCCGGTGCTCGTCGAACAAGGCGTGCTCCAGGTCACCCAGCCCGCCGCGCCCGGCCAAAGCTCTGGCGTCACGGTGCAAAACGGCGGCCAACTGCGCCTGACCTCGAGCAACGATGTCAACGGCGCCCGGATCTACACCTTCGGCGGCTCCGTGGTCCTCGCCGGCTCAGGACGAGGCGCAGAAATTCCCAACAGCGACAACTACGGCGTGCTCGGCGCCCTGCGCTACAACCCGGACATTCCCGGCGTCAACCGCGCCATCGTGACCAATCCGGTCAACCTCTCGGCCAATGCCTGCATCCACAACGACGGTGCCACCAACACCCTCGAACTCTCCGGCCCCGTCACTGGCAACGGATCCCTGACGAAAACCGGCGACGGCCCGCTGGTGCTCTCCGCCGCCACCAATTCCTATACCGGTGAAACCATCGTCGCGAGCGGCATCCTGAGCATCAGCAATCCCAACTTCAGCGCCACCTCCAAAGTCACGCTCGGCGCGGCGTCCGGCTCGTCGGCCGTTCTCGATCTTCCCAACAGCGTTACCTACGCCGTCGGCACGCTGGTCATTGACGGTGTGACGATGGCGGACGACCTGTATGATTCCACCAACAGCGGCGGGGCCATCACCGGGCCGGGCAAGATCCAGGTCGGCAACCCCGGCAAGCCCATGATCGCGCTCGAACAGGGCACCACGCTTGCCAACGGTGGCTCGAAAAACTTCGGCTCGGTGCTGCTCGGATCCTGCACCACATTGTCCTTCACGATCAGGAACTCCGGCGATGCCGCTCTGGTGTTGGAGCCGCTCACGACCGATTCCGGAGACTTCAGGGTAACCCAGCCGGTTGACAATTCCATCGCCGCAGGTGGCAGCGTTGCCTTCACCGTAACCTTTACCCCCACTGTGATGGGCGGACGAAGTTCCGTCATCCACATCACCAGCAACGACCCAAGCAACTCGCCGTTCAACATCATCACGGCTGGCGTCGGCATAACCGACTACAGCCAATGGCAAATGGCATTCCTCGGGGACATGTCCCCCGGCGCCGATCCGGACGGCGACGGGATGACCAACCTGCAGGAATATGCTTTCGGCCTCAATCCGAATAACCCCCTGTCGCACAATCCAATCACCGTGCCCTTTGACCGGACCACCGGCACCTTCAGCTACACCCGCCGGGATCCGTCCCTCACCGGCTTCACCTACAACATCTGTTACAGCGTGGATGACCTGTCGTCGTGGACCGTGGATGAAAACGCAGTCCAGACACCCGGCCCGGCCACCAACGGCGTCCAGACGGTCACCGTCAAACTCGGCGACAACCTGCGGAGCATGCCCCAGCTCTTTGTGCGCGCCCAAGCCACCCAGCCATAGCAAGAATGCTTGTCAAACGAAACCGCGGCGGTCAGGGCACCGCCACCATCCCCATCCACCCCCATGTTCGACCCTAACCGCTACGACGGCCGCATGCCCTACCGGCGCTGCGGCAATTCCGGCCTGCTCCTGCCCGCGATCTCGCTCGGCTTCTGGCACAACTTCGGCGCCATCGACGACCTCGGCGAGGCCCGCCGCATCATGCGCCGCGCCTTTGACCGCGGCATCACCCACTTCGACCTCGCCAACAATTACGGCCCGCCGCCCGGCTCGGCCGAGGACAACGTCGGCCGCATCCTGACCGAGGATTTCGCCGGCCACCGCGACGAGCTGATCCTCTCCACCAAGGCCGGCCACCTGATGTGGGACGGCCCCTGCGGCGAATGGGGGTCACGCAAGCATGTCCTGGCCTCCCTCGACCAATCGCTCCGCCGCCTGCGCGTGCCCTACGTCGATATTTTCTACTCCCACCGCCCGGACCCCGTCACGCCCCTCGAGGAAACCATGGCGGCGCTCGCCCACGCCGTCCACCAGGGCAAGGCACTCTACGTCGGCCTGTCGAAATACCCGCTCAAAATGCTCCGCAAGGCCGTCAAGCTCCTCAAGGAAACCGGCGTCCGCTGCCTCGTCTATCAGCCGCCGCACTCGATCCTCAACCGCTGGATCGAGGCCGAGGGCATCCTTCCCTGGCTCGAGGACCACGCCATCGGCTGCGTCGCCTTCTCCCCGCTCGCCCAAGGCATGCTCACCCCGAAATACCTCGACTCGATCCCGCCCGGTTCGCGCGCCGACCGTGCCGAGGGCTTCCTGCGCCCGGAACAAGTCGAGGCCCAACGCGAGCGGATCCGCGCCTTGGCGGACCTTGCCGCCGGTCGCGACCAGCCGCTCCACCATCTCGCCCTGCAATGGGTGCTTGGCCGCCCCGGCATGACTTCGGCAATCATCGGCGCCCGCACCGTCGCCCAACTCGATGACAACCTGCGGGCCCTCGACGGGCCGCCGCTCGACGCCCGCACGCTGGAAGCCATCGACATGCTCGCCCCGCCCGTCCCGCACAAGGAAGCCGAAGGATAGACCCCGCGCCGTCACCGCCGGCTGCTCCCCAACAACTCCCTCAACTCGCGGTCATTGAGCAAGCGCAGCGCCGAATGCAAGGGCAAGCCCGCCGCCAAAATCGCCCGCGCCGCCTCCAATGCCGGATAGACCGTCCGCCGGAACTCGACGACCCTTGCCGCCGGATCCCACACCACCCACGCGGCACGACCGTCCGCCTCCCGCGGCTGCCCCACCGAACCAACCACCACCGCACAACGCGCCGCCTCCGGCACCCGCACCCGGTCCCGACCCAGTTTCTCGGGTTGCCCGGCCGCCCGCTGGTCCGCAAACCACTGCACCCGGTGCGTGTGCCCGAAAAATCCCAACGAATGCCCGCCGGCACGCATCACCTCCAGGGTCCCCGCCGCCGTGCCCCCGTCTAACAAATATGGCCACTCCTCCGGCTGGTGCAACGCGGCATGCGCCATCACCGCGCCGGGCAGGTGCTCCATCCGGCGCAAGCCGCGCAACCACACGAAATCCTCCTCCTCCAACTGCCCCGCCGCATGCAGGACCCCCGCCCATACCGGGTTCTCCAGCGCCTCCGGCTCCATCACGAGTTCCTCCGGACCGCCCATCTCCAGCGTGTACATGTCGTGGTTGCCTAACACACACAGCCCGCCCCATTCCCGCACCAGCCGCACGCACTCCAGCGGATGCGCGCCGTAGCCGACGATGTCGCCCAACCACGCCACCGCGCCGATCCCTTCGCTGCTCACCTCCGCCAGCACCGCGCGCAGCGCCGGCAGGTTCGCATGCACGTCCGACAATATCGCAATCCGTTCCACCTCGCCCCGATCCTACTCCCCTTTCCGCCCAGCGCAACC
>Ga0118677_10002866_pt1 | contig 33827 bp, 31 predicted proteins | sample AliMusrvi5mmetaG_FD_86154 | JGI IMG/M metagenome (GOLD analysis project Ga0118677, IMG submission 86154) | reverse complement strand
TGCGAGGGATCGAAGTTGACTCTTTTGCTTACGAGGTGGCGAGGCTTTCCCTCACCCTCGCAGACGTTCCAAACGGCAACGGCTGGATGCTTGAGAATGCCGATATGTTTGCCGGAGACGCGCTACGATCAGCGGTGTCCAAGGCCAACATCGTGCTCGCGAACCCACCGTTTGAGAAGTTCGGTGACTCGCGTCCTGAAGGCGCGATGCACAATCGAGCGGACGAGACATTCCGACAGATTATCGATGCTCTGCCGCTGCATGGCGTTTTCGGCATCGTGATGCCCCAGACGATCCTTCACAGCACGCAGGGGAAGGAAATGAGGCGCAAGTTGCTAACGGAGTATGACATCTCCGAAATTACGCTATTCGCCGATAAGGTTTTCAACTATGGAGACCCGGAGACAGCGGTGATTCTCGGTCGGCGTGTCGGAACAGAAAAGAAGCTCGGGAGCGTGCTTTATCGCCGGATTCGGGAGGAACAGATCGAGACTTATGCGAAGACGCTCACGCCTAGTTCGCTGGCGATCTTGCCCACCAGCTTATTTGAGGCGCAGGCAGGCAAGCTTTTTGTGCCGGAGATGGAAGACGTTTGGCACGCGCTAAAGGATCACTCGAGGCTACGGCAATTCGTAAAAGGCGGGCAAGGGTTTGATTTCAAAGCCAAAGACGATCCTACCTTGCTGCCTGGAGCGATTCGCGAGAGTAATGCGAAGGTTGCTGGCATTAACCTCACTGAAGGATTTACTGAATGGCACGAGCATCAACTCACTCATGAGCAGCCAGCGACCAAATGGCTGAATCTGTCGGCCGAAATGCTGCGGCGAAAGCGGCACGGCACAGTCGTCGGACATCCTCAGATACTGTTGAATTACGCTCCGGTCAGCCGTGGCCCATGGCGATTGAAGGCGCTGATCGATCAGAGCGGACATCCTGTTAACTCACGCTTTCTCGTCTTCCGCTCTGACAATCCATACCCCAGTCTCAGGGTGCTATGGGCCGTTTGCAATTCGCCCTTAGCCAACGCTTACACATACAGTCACTCGACAAAGCGCGACGTGTTGACCGGCACATTGCGCCAGCTACCCGTGCCATCGTTCAGTGATGGTCAGTTTGACGCACTAGACGCGGCAGTGGAAGCCTATTTCACCGCTGCTAAAGGCACCCGCGCCGTGGCGAAGAAAGGTAAACCACAGGAAAAAACATCCGCCGCGCAGATGTCATTAGGTTTATCCGGTGCTGACAATGCCAGCACCGTTCCAGAAGAAGAACTGAAATACCTGCACTGGCGCGTCGATGCCGAAGTACTTCGTCTTTACGATCTGCCCGCCATCACGGAGCGGCATATCCTAGACTTGTTCACCGGAGTACAACGCCGCGGCGTACCTTTCGTTCAGACCGAATACTTCCCGAAGAGCTTTACCCATCTAGATCGCCTCAGTGATCTGCTCGCCATAACCTCAGATTGGACTCAAACGAATCGCCGACGCTGTTACCTGATTCGAAAGGATGTAAAAAATCACCTTACCGAGAAAGAGAAAGCCGAGCTTCAGAGGCTAGAGTATCTGGCTGATGCACGGATCGCCTTGATGGACTTGCAGCATCCAACAGAGCCCGACGAGATTGAGCGAACGGTCGAACGCCTAAAACGAGAGGGAAAATGGCTGGAATGATGTCCGTCGCGCACCCGTTCCGGTATCCCACGGAGGCACAAGGTCGTCGGCACGGACCGGCTGGATATAGGAACTATCGTGATTACCGCCCATGGCTGGAAGATGAGTTCATGTTTCGCTGCGCGTATTGCCTTAAGCGCCAGAAGTGGGTACGCACGGACATTTGGTCAGTCGATCATCTTGTCCCGCAAATCCAAGCCCCTGAACGCGAGTGCGATTATGACAACCTCGTGCTGACCTGCCAGTGGTGCAATAACCGCAAGCTGGCCGATTCCGTGCCTGATCCCGTCGCCGTGGCTTACGGTAACTGCCTGCGATTGGACGATGCCAGCGGCGAAGTAAGAGCCCTCAATAAAGATGGTGAAATCCTGATCCGGGTGCTGAAGCTAAACCATGTAAACCAGGTTCGCACAAGGCAGGAAACGCTCAGACGGTTGAACATAATGGCACGTTGCTCGCCGGATGACTGGAAGCAAATGATGGGGTTTCCTGAAGAACTGCCCAACCTTCGCCGCAAGTCCCCTCCCGGCGGCAACTCCCGCATCGAAGGGCTTGATGAATGCTGCTACGAACAGCGGTTACGCAATGAACTTCCCGAGGTCTACGAGTAACGGTCCCCTGCCGCATGTAGGATGAAAATGTCCCATGAATTCACGCGACGCCCTCACCGGTAGCTTTACCCCACCGCCCGATCCGGATCATCACTAGACCACGCTATGCATATCCATTCCTTTGAAATCTCAAACATTAGATCCATCAGGAAGATCGCATGGAAGGCTCCGCTCGTTCCTCAAGCGCAGGGAGCCTCCGCTCGTTCAGGTTGGAACGTGATCATTGGCGACAACGGCTCTGGAAAATCAACGCTTTTGAGAGCTCTGGCGCTTGCGATCATTGGGAAGAAGAACGCAGAGGCTCTTCGGCAGGATTGGGCTGAGTGGCTGGGGTATTCCGCTTCTGAGGGAACGGTCGCCGTGGCAGTAGTATCGCATCCAGATGACGAGTGGGCGGGTGTGGGGCAAAAGTTGAAGAATTACTTGCCCATGGTTGGAGTCAGATTGCGGCGCCAAGAAAGCAAGGTCCAGCTCTCCTCAATGAACTTTACGAACGGCACTCCATCGCGTCATGTTTGGAGCGATAAACAAGGCTGGTTCGCCGCTTCTTTTGGCCCGTTTCGTCGGTTTTCTGGTGGTGATAAGGATGAGGAAAAGCTCTTCTTTTCGCATCCTCGCTTGGCTCGCCATCTCTCGGTTTTTGGGGAAAATGTCGCACTGACTGAATGTCTTGATTGGCTCAGCCAGCTTCGCTTTGAACAGCTCGATCAGAACATGCGCAGTGGCCAGGTCCTAGAGCAGCTCCAGAAGTTTATCAATCAGCAAGGTTTTCTCCCGCATGGTGTGCGTTTTGAAGAGGTGGACTCCAAGAGCGTACGATTTCTGGACGGCAACGGTAAGAACGTGCCGGTGAACGCTCTCGGTGATGGGTTTCGCTCCATCTTGAGCCTCACGTTCGAGTTGCTTCGCCAGATGGTCGCGGCCTGGCCCGACTCCAACCTTTTCAACGAGGCCGATGACGGCTCCATAAGCGTAAAACACTCGGGCGTCGTTTTGATTGATGAAATAGACGCGCACCTTCACCCGACGTGGCAACGGAATATAGGTTTTTGGCTGACCCGACACTTTCCTAAGGTCCAGTTTATCGTCACCACCCATAGTCCGCTAGTCTGTCATGCAGCTGAACGCGGCTCTATCTTCCGCCTTCCTACTCCCGGCAATTCAGATGAGGAGGCCAAGCTGGTTACCGGCATTGAGAAAGAACGCCTTATTTTCGGCAGCGTGCTCGACGCATACGGCACGGAATTGTTTGGTGCCGACGTAAGTCGGTCCGAATCAGCGAAAAGGAAGCAGCAACGTCTCGCCGAACTGAACCAAAAGGCGCTAGCGTCTACCCTTTCTTCTCGCGAAGAGGTGGAGCGCTCATCTCTACAGGCCTTGTTCCCCGCATCCATGTGATCCGCATTTGCCGAGCATGATCCAGCTTACCGTCCTTCCTCTCGATAATGGCTTCGCAACCCACCTGCGTCAGTGGCAGAGTGAGATTGACAACATGTCGGGCTATGCTGATCGCGTAGCCCATGGTAAATCCAGGTTTAGTGCCCGCAATACCTCTAGCAACGCGACCTTTACCCACGTCAAGGCCGTGCTCACCCGAATGTGCCAAGGTGCGCGCCGCTGCGCCTATTGCGAAGATTCCGTAGCCGATGAAGTGGAGCACATCAAGCCAAAGGATCTCTACCCTGAGGCTGTCTTTTCGTGGGATAACTATCTCTATGCCTGCGGTCCTTGCAACGGTCCCAAGAATAACAAGTTCGCAATTCTAGAGGGGCGACCAACTCAACTCACTATCGTTACCCGGCCTCCGAACGCAGCGGTGACCCCGCCCCTCGCCGGAAAGGCCGCACTGATCAATCCCCGTACAGAGAACCCGCTTCGCTTCCTGTTTCTGGATCTGCTTAACACCTTCGCCTTTACGCCGATGGAGGGACTCTCGCCAGACGAAACTTTGCGGGCTGAATACACGCTGCAAGTGCTGAGATTGAACGACCGCGATTACCTCGTTCAGGCTCGCCGCACCGCTTTTGGAACGTACCGGGCCCGATTGCACGAATACGTGACTGAAAAACAAAATGGGGTTCCGAAGCTTGTTCTCGAACGCCGAAAAACCGAACTGTTGAAGGTCAATCACCAGACCGTTTGGCGCGAGATGCAACGTCAACAGGCCAGCTATGCTCCGCTCGCGGCGCTCTTCGCCGCCGCTCCGGAAGCCCTGATCTGGTAACGTCAGCAAATTGGATGCGCGCTGGTGTGCTGGCCGTTGGGGACGAACTTCACCGGCCAGTTCAAGTTCGCGCTGGTGGATGGCAGAACCGTTATTACTCCCGCTGCGCGGACAGGGACCGCGACCGCAACCCTCAGCTTCGGTTGTGTGGTGCAAATCACCGTCACTGATGGTGGTGTGGGCTACACCTCCGCGCCGACAGTCACCGTTACCGACTCCACCGGGAGCGGAGCCCAGGCAAACGCTACCGTTACCGGCGGTGTTGGTGCCCATCGGAGCATCTCCCGGTCCCGTGACCATCTGCAACGATGGCGCGAGCACCGGAGGTAATGCGCCGACAAACGCCGTATCTGAGCCATCAACAAAGGGCTTTATTCGCTATGGGTCCAATACCCCGAAGCTTGCTTCGGCTTTTCGGGGGTGCAGTGAAGAAAGGGAATTACACAAGGCACTGCCATTACGCGGGGTGTTCGGTTAAATGCCCCGGAGCTTGCTTCGGGGATTCTTTACTCTGTGTTGCTTGGAGATGCCACGCAGTCAAACATGGCGGTTGTGCCTGCCACGGTCTTCACCAACCCCGACGCTCGTATTCGAGTCTGCTTCGACGATGGAACACACGGGTGGCAGCAACTGACCCCTGACCAGCGAATCGCGGCGGTGGGTTACGCCATGATGGCGGGAAACGTAGCAGACCGAGCGATCACCAGCGCAAAAATAGCCCTAGGCGCAGTGACTGGTTCAAACATTGCGTCGGGCCCGATCCGTGTTGCCTCAAGTCAAAATGACACCGGGGAGAAAAAAAGAGGGCGATACGTTGCCCCCCTTGTCATTCATGCCGCAACTCTTGTGGCACGTTGGCTCGGCGCTCGCAGCACCCGGCGCAGTTTCTTTTCGATGCTCTCTTTGAGCCGAAATGGGTTCAGTCCCGCTTTGAGTTTTTCCAAACGCTCGATCTGCTCGGGATTGACTCCCGCGCAGGCTTTAAGGCGCTCAAAAGGCGTTTGCGGTTTATCGTAGATCCGTTTTTTGCGGCTTCCTTCCACCTCCGTGCGCAGGTGCTTCATCGCCGGGCAGAAGAAGTTGCGAAACCATCCCCATTCCTTCGCGTAGAGGTCATTGAGCAGCCCCGCCTGGGCCGGATTCTCCAGCCGCTCGTAACCCACCAGTTGCCGTACATGGGTCCAGTTCTTCTGTTCCACCCGCGCGTTGTCGTTCTTGCGATGCGGGCGCGAACGGGTGAAGCAGACCGGCTTCGGGCGTTCCCGAAAGTAGTCCGCCAAGTGCCAGTTGAGGAACTCCCCTCCGTTGTCGCTGTCAAAGCCCAGGATCGCAAACGGCAACGCCGCCTCTATCTCCGCAATCTGCTCGCGCACAGCGTGTTGGCCTTTGTTCCAAACCGCTCTGTTTTCCGTCCATTGTGTATGCACGTCGGTCACCGTAAGACTCCAGCAAAAGTCCCCCGCCATCGATTCGCCACAGTGGGCCACCGTGTCGGCTTCCACCCAACCCGGTCCCTCCACGTCCCAATGTTCCGTGCGCACCGGGATCTGTTTGCGCAGCAGCGTTCCAGGCCGCGTGCCGCATCGTCCGCGACTCCCCAACGCCACTCGGCACGACTCCAACAACCGGTCTATGGTCGCGGCGCTCAATGCCAGAAGTCGATCACGCAATGGCTCATTGAGGTTGCCACGCTCGGCTTCATAAAACGGCAGCCACAGAGGCAGCGCCGCTTTCAAACGCTTGCCACAGGGTTGTTCGGCTGCCAGCCAAATCGCCTTCAATACAGCCGTCTCCGGCTCCCCGTAGCGCCTGCGCGGACCGCCTCGCCGTCGGCTGCCGCCTGCAACCGGCAGCTTCCCGTTGAACAGTTTGATCGCGTGCTTGCGGTCGTAGGAACACAATTCGCACACCTCGTCGATCAGCTTGCTGCGCCCTTCGCGCCCACGTCCCGCGTAGCGCTCGCGCATTTTTAAAAGCACCTCTCGCTTGCTGTTTTGGCTCATTTTCGATGACATCTCCCCCGGTGTCATCAGTTATGAGGCAACGTTTCAATCCCGCCTCTTTTCTGATTACTTCCCCGGTGTCATTTCATTTGAGTCAATTCGCGATCATAACCGAGAGCCGTCGACTCATTGATCTAAATGCTTCGAGGGCGTATAGTGGGGTCACGACGCCTGCTTGCCGGACGAGGATGCGCTTTTCAAAGATATGAGTACAACTGTTGACACGTTACCATCAGAGCCAAACGCGATGCTCCAGTCTTGGATCGATCAATTCAACGCAACACCGGGTATCGTGGCGCCCGGCGGAGTTCTGCTCGTGCTTTGCGGACAGTGGCCCGCAGATGAATGGGTGGGTTGGTGGCATGTTTTTATTCGGTGCCTCGTCGACGGGGAGCGCCCCCTTTACAGATTGGTCGCGCATGCAGTCCCGCCAACAGGATCTGAGCGTGACCCGGCGGCCACGCTCCGAAGAGTCGTCACCGGGCATCTCCAGAATCTCGGCAAGCAGGTTTCCGAAGCCGAGAAAGAGGCTCGCAACCTGCCCGCGAAGAGTTTCAAGCCGGGAGAGGTGGAAGCGCTCCTGGAATGGCTCAAAGGATTGCCGGAGAACTCAATCGTTGCTGTCTCGTGTGCGGAACGTTTTCGCTTTCCTTTCCTCGAACCGGAGCCGTTCGCGGCGGTCAGGAACTGGACCCAAATCACTACGCAGCTCAATACTCCGGAAGGCATCCAGTTACCGCATATTTATGAGTTGACCCGGCGAGTTTTGGAAATCACGCGCGGACGGAGTCTTTGCGTTGCGCTTTTCTGCGAAACGCATCAGTCGCCAAATTTTCCGTTGCCAGCCGACTTGGAAGCCGATGGGGAGCTTGCGGTCTTGACAAAGGGTCCGCCCGGCTCTCGATCCGCCTCGGACGCCTTTGTAGATTTGTTGCGGCGTGTGCGGGAGGAGAAGATTCCGTCAGCGGAGTGGGATAGCCTGATCGAGCCAATCAGTGAATCGCCTTTTGAGCGCGCCTTAATGAAAGCCAACATGTTCTATATCGACGGTTCGCCGTCGGTTGCTTGGGAAGTGCTTTCGCCGCATCAGGCTGACCTTGCAAGGCGACCGATTTCAGACATTCCCGCTGTGGCGCAAATCGCACTTGCATCGGGCGATTCTCTCGCCGCCACGACGTTGGTCCGGCTGGCCATCGAGCGAGGGTTGGAAATCTTGGAAGATCTTTATGGCACGTATCTCATAGCAGAAAAGCTTGGGATCCCGGAGCGAGAAGGTCTGCGCGAGAGATTGCAGGCTGAGTTTCCCGATGACTCGCGGGTGCTTGCCGGCCGCCTGACTGTCGCGTTACAAGAATATCGATTCGACGATGCCGCTGGCTTGGCTCGACGCCTGGGAATGGAGTTTTCGGAGATGCTTGCAATCGAATTCGCCAAGCCCGAACTGCAGCCTGATGCCTTCTTCCGACGCGCGCACGAACTAGGTCGTTCTGACGAGGCTTGGATTGACGCCGCGGCGGAGGCAAAACGCCGCGGACTTTGGACAATCGCCGAGGCCTGGGCGCAGAATGTCGCTTTGGACGGTTCGCACGGAGAGGTTGCGATTATTTTACGGATTCAATTTCTCGCGCGCCATTTCCAGGAAGAGGATCTGAATGATGCGCACTTGGCGGAGTTGGCGCTTTTGATGGATTTTGTGGCACTGCACCCATTGGCTTATGGAGCGCGCTTCGAACTGGAGGATTTGTTCGAAAAGACCCTGGAAGAGCCGGTTAGCGAGGCTATACTGGTTGGTTTGGTCATGAACGGAATTGCCCAGCTCGCTGCCGCCATCTCACAAAACGTTGGTCAATTTGCAGAACCGCCTTTTAATCCCGCAGAAATGAATGGCGCCGAGGAATTCAAAGCGTTCTGGATCGAATTTCTGGCAGCACAGCCAGTGCCTGGCGTGGTGGTCGGGCGGGGCGAACTGCCAGCGCATCTGAAGCCAAAAGCAAATCGCACCGTCCTGGGGTGGCTTTACGGGATGGTGAGCCGCATGAAGTGCCGGCGGAGTCATCTATCTGAGGATTTGAATCCACACTATCTCGCGCTCCAAGGCATCACGCAGGTCGCCCGGGAGTTGAGCGAACCCTCGGCCGACTTCTTGGCGGCACGATTGTTTATAGCAAAACTCGCGTCAGCCACCGCCTACCAACAAGCGCGAGACGTTGCAGAGACTACCCTGATTGGACTGCCGCAGGCACAACCCGAGGCGCTCATATGGCGGTATGCGCAAGGCTGGTTTTGCAATGCCGAAGCTTTCGAGCGGTCTCGCAATACTCTCTCCGCCCTTCGCTGCCTTGCCCTGGGGCTGTGCATTTCTGTTGAACCGGGGCGTAGCGGCGAATTGATTCTCGGCACCTTGCGCCTGTCCGCTCGCGTTCTCAGGAATTGTGGGCTGATTACCGAGGCATTGGATGTCGTGCGACTGGAGGAAGAAATCCGGGCACGAACGAACATGTCTCCAGCATCGATCGAGTTTCGACAGTTTCGACTGTTGCTTGAACTTATCAGAAGCAAGGACGAAACCTCGCCTGCGGTGTTGCTTGGGTACTTGAAGGAGGCCAGCGACATTCTCCGCGAAGCATCTGATGAACTCGGTCCACCGTTGGCCTGTATGGGCAATGTGCTGCGGATGTTTCGGGAGTGCAGTCTGCTCGTCCCGTCAGAGGCTGAAGCATTGTTCCAGGAGAAACTTGGCCAATTTGATGAGCCCGGCGCGGAGCTAATCCGCGCAGCAACCGCAAACAGGGCAGGTCGAGAAGAAGTGCTTGCCGCGATCCATGCGGCTTCCGGTGCGGAGACGTGGGAGGACCTTGCTTATCAACTTACTCCGCTGCGAGCGATGCTGCATTCGGCAGTGTCGCGAGCGTGCGAGATTGGTGACCCGGATCTATTTGCTCTTGCCGCCAGCGCTTTCTCCCAGCCGACCCTCTCGATGCAGGCTAGTGCAGGGGAGAGCCCGATGACCGATTTCGAGCGGGCGCTCAACCGTCAGGCCGCCATATCGATCGGCAACCGCGATCTTCCCGAAGACGAAGTCGCGCGATTATTACGACATACACGCGCCACAGTTCCGCGTTCAGCTCGCGATTTCAGCGGGCTGGTCAATGTCTCACTCGACGATGTTCGAAAAGCGTTGCTGTCCGATGAGAGCGCGCTAGTGCTGGTGAACGATTCGAAGGATCGGCTGTGTCGGATGATAGTCTCGACGGGGAATGTCCATCGGCCTGAACAACTTGAGCCGCTGTCCTGGTCAGAGCAGCGGCTCAGCGTTTGGAAAAGGAGCTACCCTTACGCGTATCAAGATCGGAATTTTACTCCGGACGCGGTGCGCGCGTCGCTGGAGGGCTTGTCTCCCGCAGATATGGCATCATTTCCGAGGCAAGTCACGATCGTGCCGGAAAACGAGCTATTTGGATTCCCATTCAGTCTCACCAAAAGCGGAGAGCATTTTCTCGGAGAACTGACAAAAGTGGCGGTGGCACCGTCCCTGCCGTGGCTGGTGGAGCAGCGGCGAACTTTGTGGGAGGGACGCCGCAAAATGTGCGCCTGGCTCGGCGAACCGAACACTACAGACTCCGCGTTGCGGCTTTTCCGCATCGAGTCCACTCCGTGGCTGCGAACGCTCGGCGTGCAAATAAGCAAGGCACCCACGCCAGCGGATCTCGCCCATGCTGCCGTCGCGATTGTAACCGCTCACGGTCGGCTAGGAGGGGGACGACACTTTTCAGCGGTAACTGATACACACCGCTCGTTTTCACCGGATGAACTGGCAGATTTTCTTGAGGGCTGCGGCTGCGTGGTGCTCTGTGTTTGCAGTGGGGGGCGAAGCGACGCAGCGATGGGATCCGCAGAAACGCATGGGCTCGTTCCCGAACTGCTGCGGCGCGGGACTCGGGCAGTAGTAGGTCCACTCTGGCCCATCCCAGTTTGGCTAGCGCAACAATGGCTTGAGCCCTTCCTCCGGGAGCTGAGGCAAGGGGTTGCTGTAGGTGAAAGCGCTGCGCTGGCGGTCGAATCCGTCCGAAGAAATTATCCTCTTCCGTGCGAATGGGGAGTAATGCAGGTATTCGGCGATCAAACGTTCTCGCCGCTAGCCTAGGCGCCCAAGTCCTGGTTCTTGGAGGAGGGGGAGCAACAACTATAAGAAACGCATTAAGGGTTCATCGATATGCCAAAGAAGCGAGTAATTGCCTATGCCATGCATGAGGCGGAACTGCGTTCCGCAGTGGAGGAAATGCCGGGGGGCATCGTAACTGATAGTTTCGTGATAGGAGAGATGGATGAAAATCGACTCGATGCTATCCGTCGCCAAGGACTCATCGTGCAGGAGCTGCCCGACCTCACTCAGACAGCGCCCCCCACATTCATGGCCGTGGGTGGGATCGCACGCGCCAACCCTCTGGCTCTAGGGGGAAGGACCGTCCGATTGGAGGACACGGCACCGGATTTGACTAAACCCCAATACTTCCTTGTCTGGCTGAAGGGCCCACTCTTGGAACAATGGCGGGCGGAGCTGGCCAGCCATGGCGTGGAACTTACGGAAACATTTCCGACGGGTGCATATAAAGCGCGGCTGGAACCAGCACAGGTAGATGCAGTGGTCGAGTTACCGTTCATCGCACGCATTCGGCTTTTCGGGACCGAGGGTTCTGGACCAGCCTTGGCAAGCGGCAAGATTCAAACCGCCGCTCCCACTCCAACCGGTGGTCTGGCGATGCTCTGTTTCGACATCGTGCTTCACCGTTCCGAAGACGCGCCAATGGTTTTGAAATGGCTCAAGCAGCGCAATGTCGCCATCGCGGGAACCAGTGGACGCAAGATTAGAGTCTATGTTTTGGAAAATGCGCCGGAAATTTTTGATATTCCCGCTCTCCCAGAAGTCGGCGCGTTCGAGGAATATGTCGCGCCCGAACTTCACAATGATCGTGCCCGACTGCTGCTTGGCATAGACCAAGGCAATCCAACGACCGGACTGCGCGAGACTGGAGCGGGGCAAGTCGTGGCTGTCGCAGATACCGGGCTGGATGATCAGCATCCGGATTTTCAGGGCCGCATAGTAGGCGTAGTTGCGCTCGGGAGGCCAGGTAACTCCAGCGATCCGCATGGCCATGGCACACACGTCGCCGGCTCTGTCTTAGGGGATGGTTCTGCGTCAGGCGGTGCGGTGCGGGGGGCAGCCCCGGGGGCACGGCTCTTCTTTCAGTCGTTAATGGATGTTCACGGCCGACTTGGCGGTTTGCCGCTCGATCTGCACGACCTATTCGAGGAGGCCTACCAAAACAACGCACGAATCCATAATAACAGCTGGGGTGCCGCTACGGCCTCGCGCTACACCATCGTTTCAACGGAGGTAGATGATTTTGTCGCGAAGCACCGCGACATGCTGGTTGTAATTTCTGCTGGCAACAAGGGCACGGCTGCCGCTCCGCGGACAAACTCGGCCAGCGGTTTCGTGGACTGGTTGTCCATGGAATCGCCAGCTTCTTGCAAAAACGCGTTGACCGTCGGCGCGAGCCGCAGCGACCGGGCTACTGGTGGTCACGCTTCGTTAGCCTACGGCAACGCTTGGCCGAATAAATTCCCTGACGCGCCGATCGCCAATGAAACGGTCTCCGGCGATCCGCAATGTCTCGCCGCTTTCAGCAGCAGGGGCCCATGCGATGATCGTCGCATAAAACCTGACGTGGTCGCTCCTGGAACGGACATCGCTTCCGCGAAGTCGAGCTTGGCGCCGCTGAGCCACTTCTGGGGCAGTTACCCCGGGAATATCCACTACGCCTTCATGGGTGGCACCAGCATGGCGGCTCCGCTTGTATCGGGGTGCGCGGCATTGGTACGGGAATATTACGTGTCCACCCGGAATCACCAGCCAAGCGCCGCGCTGCTAAAGGCGACCCTAATCAACGGCACCGCTTGGCTTACCGGCGTGGATTCGACGGCTCCAGAGGTCGGGATGCCGAACTACCACCAAGGTTTCGGCCGGGTCAACATGGCAGACACCATTCCAAATTCAACCCGGCCAAACTTGGAGCTTCGCTTTATCGATACTTGGCAACTGGTTGCACAACAGTTCACGGCAACTGGTCAGAGACAACTCTTTCGGTTCACTCTTTCGGCGCCAATAATCATACTGAGAATCTGCCTCGCCTACACCGATCTCCCAGCCCGCGCTCTGCAGAACAATTTGAACCTTTTCGTCCAAATACCTGGCGGACAAAAGATTCTTGGCAATGCGGAACTTCCAAACAGCCTCAATATTCCGGACCCCGATAACAATGTTGAAGTCGTGCGCATCGATAATGCGCCTCTCGGCGTCTACCTGATCCAGGTTGTCGCGACCAACTTACTCAAAGGGCCGCAGGACTTCGCCCTAGTTGTCAACGGCGAGAATATTTCATCGCTCATCTTAATTTGAGCGGCGTCCATCGTTTTCACTCTAGGGAAGCGCTGATTTTCTCTCCCGGATCAATTCCCCGCCGCGTCCAGTTTTGCCATTGCCCGTTTTGTAATCGGCCGCAGCGCGATTGCGAAGGGGAACTTCGTTTACTGGGATGATGCGGCGGTCCCTAGAAGGCGTTGGGTTCTTGTTGGATTGGCGGGTCGATGGATGCCGCCGGCTTATGCCTCGCTTCATTACGACCACTATAGAGGTGAGCCACCACGGTGGTCAAAAGTCATTTCAATAATCAAGGGCTGCGTAAAACCAACCACCAATAGCTAAAAAAGAACCCGCCGTGCTGAGCCAGTCGTTAACAAGAAGAGTTGAAAAGCGAGGGTGAGGTGGCCTAGAAACCAGGCATCGCCTCACTCTTGCTTTTCGACCATGCAGACAAATTTGTATTCAGGAGTCAGTGACTCTGAGGCGGATGAAAATCCAAAAAGAGCAGAAAAAGAAGAAAGCTCCCATCCCAGAAGTCGCCCATATCGTGTATTTCAGGGTAAATGCTATGCCTGCCTCAATGAAGGAGGATTGAAATCGGACAGGTCCCCAGCCTGCCCGATTTTAACTCTTTTTGTTAACGGCTGGCGTGCTGAGCGCGGATTCTTTTTTCAAGCGAACCGGCCCGATCAGTTCAGCAACGGGGCGGTCAGGCCTACGTGGTTGTCGAGGAGGCCGTGGAGGGCTTCAGTTCGGCGAGGTAGTTCGATCAGGTTGCCTTTGAGCGCCTCGGTGAAGGCGTTGAAGAGGCTCCACACATTGCGCGGTTCAAACTCTTCGTGACGCGGCTCCCTCCATTCGCGGAGGACTTCCGGAATGGTGCGGTTGGGCACGACGCCGACATCGCATGACCGGATGACCAAGTCGTGCGCAGTGCGGTCGTCGAGATCACTGAGTTTGTAGGTGGCAAACCGGGTATCCTGGTGGTGCCAGCGATCCATCAATTTACCAACGGCGGACTGGACCAAACGCGGCAAATCACGAGTGATAAACCGGGTATGTTTCCGCGCCAATTTCACCTCCCCGGAAAAGCTCAAATTATCGCATACGGTTATTTGTGCGCCTGCGACAACTCCAGCAGGGAACGTCTTATCATGACTATTGCGGATGCCCAATACCCAGCAATAATCGCTGTCGAATTGGCTTTGCTGGATCTCCATGAGGCCGAAATAGCGGGCTCCATCGTGGCTGAGGCTGTGAGCCTGGTTGCCGACCACGAGGCCGTTGGATCGGAGGGTTTGCTCGACATGGGCCACCAAGGCGATATGGGCGATGGGCGTCCAAGTGTCGGTAGGCCAGGGTGTGGGAATGTCCATAACCTGTTCGCGCTCGACGGCCCGGGCTCCGCAATGGAGCAGGAGGTTGGGACGGCGGAGCTGAGGTTGTGCTTGTTTGTGAATCGGATTTAGTAATGCGACCATAGTAGTTTCCTTTCGTTTGTTTGATGTGGAGAGCGTCACAGTTGTGAAACCATGCGCTCGATGCGTTCGATGGCGGGAACGGCCAGTTTCTTTGCGTCGAGAATGCCGCTGGTGAACCAGCCGTGATCACCGCACACGTCGCGCCATTCCACCTTTACGGGGCCTAGGCGGGTACGTAGCGTCGCGCGAATAGGCCGCTCGTCCCTGTCGAAGGTGATGGATACGATGCGGGTTTTCATTGGTGTGGACGAATGGGGCCGGGTGTGCCGTTAACAGCACAGCCCCGGCCCCGTGTTGCCGTCGCCAAGTTTGATCGTCACATTCGTGACTTTAGATGCGCACGCTTTGAAGCGAACGCAGGGTTTGCCGCACGCCGTGGACTTCCCGCTCGCTGACCTTTTGCTCTCGGCTTGCCTGCTTGAGCAGTTCGCCGAGTTTGCTGAGGCCCGCAACGGCGCTACGGAACTCGCCTCGGATTACATCGATCTGAGCGAGCGCTGTTTCGAGAGCCGGTCTTTCGGTCGGTTCCGTGGTTGTGGCTGCGGTGGTAGAGCGCGAGGCTCCGCTGATTGTTGTGCTGTTTTCTAACATAGGTTTTTTCTCCGGTTGCTCCGCCTGGGGCGGAAGGGTTTGGGTGATGGACACTACCGGCGCGGAAGCGGTCGATGGTGTGGAATGCTCGATTGGCGGCTTAGGCCGAACGGGCATGACGATCATTTGACGCCCTATGTTGCTAAATCGCAGCGGGGTGAGCGGGTCGATGATCTCGATCCGGTTGAGGCCAAAGCGCAGGGCTTTGGTCAGGAACTGCCTGTTGAGATGGATGGTCACGTCTGAACCGACGGCTTTGATGGCAGTCAGTTCAACCCGCGTCCATTTATCCGAGCCCGGCGACTTGCCCAACAGGCAGAGCTTTCGCCCGGCAATCTCCAATCCGATGGAGTGGTTCACGGAATCGTGGTCGGGCATCCGGGACACGGTTTGAATCACTTCCTCTGCCGAACCCAGTTCGATCTCGATGGTTGTCTTGCTGCTTCCGGGCTCGGGGACCACGGCGCGCCAGTTCGGGTAGTTGCCTTCATGCGACCGGGCGATGAAGCGCCAGTGCTTGGTGGCTATCTCGAACTGTGGTGGCTGGTTGCGCTCCGGCTTTGCGGCGCGAAGCGTCCAATCCCCATCATGGTTGAACTCTTTCCAGCCAAGGAAGCGGTGACTCGGGATCACCAGCGACTGACTCATCGGGAGCTTGAATGAGTTGCTGCTGAACAGGTGGTGTCCGTCCGTGGCGACGATGTAGTGGCCCTGCGACTGGCTGACGTCGATGCACGCGCCGTTGAGAATGGCCCGCGTCTGGTCAACGCTGGCGCACCTCATGGCGTCATGGATTGCACCACGAAGGTGGTCGTCAATCGGGATCGGGTCGGCCCGGACATCGGTGATGTCTGGGTATTCATCAACCGGAATCGATGGACACCGGTGCTCGATCATCTGACCGCCGACCGGGAACCGGATGGCGACCTGATTGCCTTCGATTGGGGTGATGATGAGGGTGTCCTCGCGTCCGCAGCTTTTAGCCACGTTGTTGAGATCCTCGTACCGGACGAGGAACGCTGCCGGTTTGCCTTGCTCTGGAGCGTCGAGTCGGACGACGGCGGAGGTGTCGAAGTCAGTGGCGGCCAGTTCGATCCGGCCAGTTTCTGTACGTTCTACGCGCACGCAGCCCATTACAGGCAATGTGGGGCGGCGGGCGATAATTTTGCCAAGACCCGCCAGCGCGGGTTTGAGTTCACTCACCGGGAGGGTGATGGGATTCATGAGATTTCCTTTCGGTTGTTGCTGGCGAACGAAAGTGGGGCCGGGCGTGCCGTTATCAGCACTGCCCGACCCCGTGTTTCCGGTGCCAAATCGGGTTTATTCTTGTGACCTGGAATACGGCGCGAGCCGTTTCCCGAGGTGATGAACGTGAAAGCCAACTCCAACCATCAGCTTTCCCATCCAAATGAGGAGATGGCCGGTGGCATGACGCGTAGCGTGCAGGCTGTTCCACGCGATCCGGCTCCAGTCGATTCGGGTTTTCATGCCACCTCCTTTCCAGCCGACTGGGGCTTGAATTTGAGTTGGCCTACCACGCATTCCTCGGCGCAGATGTCGTTCCGCTGGCCCAAATAGACCGGCTGGTAAATGGCAATGCTTTCCGGGAAGGCGTAGAGATAACGACACTCAACCACGGCTCCGATGGGCGGGATGTCTTGATTCGGTGGAATGGTGACGTTGCCTGCCGGGACCAATCGGTCCCCTTTGAGCAGCGTCAGCGCCACACTCCGTTTACCGTTGACTTGGGCTACGATGAACGACGCCGACTCTGTGAATTTGAGCTTCAACTGCGTGCCGCCTGTATTGGGGCGTCCCGCCGTATAGGGAGCCTCGATGTGCTTGAATACAACGCCTTCTTTGCTGTCCGCCCGGTAGCCCTCCAGGAATGCCCGCTTCTGCCCTGGCAGGAACGCCGTGGACACAAGTCGAATTCCCCGCAGGGCATGCGAGATAAACAGATCCATCAACGCCAAATAACGGTCCCGGTATGGCTGAAGCCGCAGGTCAGCGCCGTTGAGGCTCAGGAGATCGAAGGCGTGTAGGCAATCGCCCTCGGCTTCCCCGTCCAGGATGAAGTCGGAGGGAATGGCCTCCGCGCTGGCTGCGATGGGTTCCGGCAGAGCGACGGTAAGCCCGAGCCGGTTGATGCCGGAGACCACACCGGCTTCCTTTCGGATCAGCAACCGGCGTCCGTCGAACTTCTCCTGAAGGCACCATGCTGGGTCGGCAAGGAGCGCTTCGGCTTCGTTCTCCGTGATCGGGTTGAGCAACTGGCAATGGATGCCGGTAATTTGCAGTTCACGACAGGTCTGGCGGTACGGGGTGCCGTCCTCGCCGGGAGTGTAGCCCTTGGCCGTTTTCTCAGCGACCAACTTGTCGTACAGCCGCTTGGCTGTGGCGTAATCGACGGGGGCCTGCGTTTTGGTGCCGGTGGTCAGGGTGTTGCCCCGGCGGCCATAGGCGAAGTTGACGACGTATCCGCCGTCCTTGGGTTCAATGGCGGCGCGGTAGACTTTATCTGAGCCGTCTTCTTTGAAATAGAGCGTGATTTGCTCCATGGGTTGGTTCCTTTCTTTTTTGTGGGTTGAAATGAAAAACCCGGACACATGGTCCGGGTTTTATCGGTAAGCTCTGGCCGTTGAGATGTGCTTACTGGAAGTGCCCCAATACGGTCAGGATTTTGATGAGGAGGGGGCAGATGGCCCAGAGGATCACCAGAATGATGATCCAGGCCAGGACTCCCCCGAATGCGTTCATGATTTTCAGGAAATCCATGTTGGGTTCCTTTCGGTTGAGGTTATTGCCAGGAGTGGCACTATGCCGTTAGCAGTATAGTCGGCATTCGTTGAAGAACTCGCAACTGGCGCATTGGAGGCCCGGTGCGGGAATCGGATCGCGGCGTTCCAAATCATCGACGTACGCGTCGATCAAGTGGAACAGCCGGTTGATTTGCAGGTCCGTTGCGGGACCGGCTTCGGTCACCACGAGCTTGGGCGTCTTGAGCTTTACCAAGTGATGCAACTCGATGCCGCACTCGCGGTGGCCGGTCGCCTCGCGGTAAAGCAAGGCGTAGCCGGTTGTTTGAACTTCCGTGGTATGCCGGACCATCTTGGGATCGGGTGTGCGCCCGGTCGTCTTGAAATCGACGATCCGACCGCCTGCCCGAACCAGGTCGAGCACGCCCACCAGCGTCGGCAGCCCGTGCGAGGCAAGATCCATCTCGACGCTGACTTCCACGCCCTCAGGCTTCTCGTCCAAGGGAATGGGGGTCTCGCGCAGGTAGGTTTGTATGACGGCGAGCGCGTTTACCTTGGTTCCCGCCTCTTCCTCGCCTTTCCACGCGGCAGCAGCTTCTTCCGATTGAGCACTCCAGGCTTGCTCAAACACCGCTGCGATTGCGTCGCCGTCCAGTGGTGCATTGCGCCACCTGGCGAGATTCCACTGTTGCAAGACGGCGTGGACGGTCTTGCCGACATGCAACGCCGCCGTGGGCGGTTTTGCCACCCCGGCGACGTACCGCATGTGGAACTTCAACCGACATTGGAGCCAAGTGCTTAACCGGGAAGCCGACACGGTTTGCGTCAGTTCCTCGATGCTGCGCCTCGCCTTGATGACCGGTTGCGTAGATTCCACCGGCGGCGGCGGATCGGCAAACGCGATCATCGGGCCGCTCCTCTCCCCTCGCGCTGGAACCGGCCACGAGAACCGAGGCCATTGCGCCGCTGCCCGCCGTGGCGTTCCAGCAACTCGTCAATGAGTCCGCTGGCGTGCAGGCGGTTCAACTGCCGGACACCGGCTCCGTCGAACATCCCTTTGGCGAGATCATCGACCTCACGCCGATCCAAATCGTTCTCTCGAACGATCTTCTCGATCAGGTCGCGCTGTTTGGATGAGCAGGCCCAAACGCTTGTGTCGGCCTTGCCATTGGCCTCGCGGGTTCCGTTGCTCCCGTTGCCGGGTGGGAGCATCCCGTAGGTTGTGGCGTCAGGCAAATATCCGACTTCCTGAATTTCCCGATCCACGGCGTCTTGCGTGAGCGCATAGAGCCGCTTCACCTCGCCGGTGACTTGGCCGAGATCGGCGATCTCGGATTGGATACTAACACTGCACTGGTGGCTGCTGAAGTTTGGCAGCCCCAGTTTTTTGCTGTAGGTCATTTGAAGGATGACGGCCATGATTGTTGGTCCTTTCAGTTAAGGTTGATCGTGCGCCGAATCGGTGCACAAAAAGCCCGGCGATGTGCCGGGCTTTGATAGGTTAACTCTCCGGGAGTAAGCCCCGCAGGAGTGACTGAATGGCCGCGGGGCCTTCGTCAAAGTCATATAACATGAAATGGCCATCCATTTCATGGTTGCCTTTTTCCCTTAGGAGTTCCTTTTCCGGCAGCGCCGGAAGCAGGCCATCAACCCAGCTCCGCCGATCAGAATGGCCCAAGTGTTCGGCTCGGGAACCACCGTCAATTTCATCTCGCTGCCGTTAACAGTTCCATCGGCAAAGTTTGCGCCGGTCACATTCAGCGCTCCCATGGAGATCAGTGCCGCATTGAGGCTGTCGTAATTCTTGCCATTAAAAGTGATCGTACCGTTCGCGTCATCTTCGACATAGAAAGCGAACTTGGCGTTCTGGATCGCCGCTTCAAGTTGCGCGTCGCTAAGCCCGGTGAAGAAGCCACCCAAATAGGAATCCCCGGCCACCGCGCTTTGCAGGTAAATACTGATGACGTTGTCCGCCGTCAGGTTGCCGGAGAAGGGGGACGCTCCCGTGAGGTGCAGGATGTCATTACCGCTGGCGGTCGCGTTGCTGTAAATGGGATTGGTGTTGGGCAGGGTGAACTCGAAGGCGAAAGACATGCCGCTGGATATGTCCGCCGAAATAGTAGTTAGAATGCCGGGGCTATTGCCTGGGGAGATCAGGCCTGAACCGCTAATCGCCACTGTATGAAGAGTGCCTTTCAGAGTTCCATTCACTGCAACGTCTGCATTGATCGTGCCGCTCCCGCTAAGTGTTGCTCCGCTGCCCACGTTTACAAGGTGGGTATACGATCCCAATAACCCATTCACGGACATTTCACCGTCTGAAACCGTCATCGAGTTAACCTGGTAGTTGCCAGCGAGGACCGTCGTTCCGGAGCCCAGCTTATTGAGATTGAAATATCCGTTTATGGGCGTGCTAAATGTGTAGCTGCCGGTGTGGTTGAAGTTCACCGTAGCTGTGCCGCCACCAACATTGATGCTTGTTGCATAGAGCGTCCCAACGGAAGTGCCATCCCCCATGTTGAGTGTCCCCGTCGAACCGTATTGGTCCGCAAGGTAAAGGGTGCCAAAACCTCCCACATTGACGACTCCGCCAGCCCCTATTGTGAGAGTTCCTTGTCCGGCACTGCCGACATGTAGTCCTTCGGTATTTCCGATGTTCCAAGTGCCACTGCTTACAGTCGCCACGCCGACGGAACCGGCATCGAAGCCGACAAGCGCCGAATTACTTAAAACCGTGCCACCATTGATCCTCAAAACAGCCCCAGTAGAGCCACCAACGACAATGCTGTTTGTCTGGACTGCGTAGTACGGAGAAGAGGTAACGTCCAGTTCGCCTGCCGAAACTGTCATTGAGTTGAGTTGGTATTGATTGCCAGCCAAGGTTGTCGTTCCAGAGCCTAACTTGCTGATGCTAACGTTCCCGGTAAGGCTCTGGGTAAAGGTGTAGTTCCCGGCGTGGTTGAAGTTCACTGTCGCCGTGCCGCTGCCGACGCTAATTCCCGATGCATTGAGCGTCCCCACGGAGTTGCCGTCTCCCATATTTAGCGTGCCACCCGAACCGTATTGAGTTGCAAGGTAAAGAGGGCCACCTCCCACAAAGACGGTTCCGCTTCCTCCTATGGTGAGAGTCCCCGTACCACTCGCGCCAACGGTCAACCCATCGGCATTCCAAGTGCCGCTGCTGATGACCGCCGTGCCGATGGAACCGGCATCGTGACCAAGAATTCCCCAACCATTCACTATGCCACCGTTGATACGCAAAGCTCCCCCGGTAGAGCCTCCGATGAGCATTCCGCCGCTCGAAAGCGATCCGTTCACATCCAGTTCTCCCGCAGAAACCGTGGTCAGGCCAGAGTAATTGCTTGTCGATCCGGTGAGCACCGTCGTTCCAGAGCCCAGTTTGTTTACGCTGAGGTTCCCCGTGAGGTTCGAGCTAAAAGTATAGCTGCCCGTATGGTTGAAATTCACCGTGGCTGAACCGCTGCCGCCGTTGACCGTGGCGGCATTGAGCGTCCCGGCCCCACTTCCTGAGCCGAGGTTGAGCGTACCGACCGAACCGGCGTTAGTAGCGAGGGTAAGCGTCCCGTTGCCGCCATTGACCGTAACGACACCCGTGGCGTTGAGATTCAAACTGCCTGTGCCGGAATTACCCACGGTTAGGGACGGAAGACTATTCCATGTGCCGCTGGTCACGGAAACTGTGCCATTTGAGGCCGCCGCGTCACCGATAACCGCCGGGCTTTGCGTGGTTTTGACAATTCCTCCGGAAATATTCAGAGTTCCTGTCCCCCATTCCCCAACGGTAAGATTACCGTTGGTCCAAGTGCCACTCGTGACGGTCGCCGTCCCGCTGGAGTTTGCAAAATACCCGATATAACTCTTTCCGCTGGAGACCGAGCCTCCTTGGACAGTCAATGTTCCTGTGCCGGAATAGCCGATAAATAGACCATCGATGCCGTTCTGGACAAGCCCGCCCTGGACGGTCAAAGATCCTGTACCGGTAGAATCGCCGACTTGTAGACCCCCAACGGTCCCGGAGGTGCCTACGGAAACCAGAGCCGTGCGGTTGTTGTCGATAACGGCGGTGTCTTGAGAGGAAGGGATACTGCCACCTGACCAGTTGCTGCCCGTGCCCCAGTTGCCTGAGGCTGGTAACCAGGTTGGTGTTGCGGAAAAGGCTGACGGAGTGCCGACACCCCATGCCAACAGCAAGGCAACAAAAAGTGTCGTTGTCCGGCGACGGGTCGTCGTCATCCATCGCAAAAGATGCCGGAAAGATAGTCCTGGCTTGTGGGGAAAAAAGGCTGTCGCTGTCATGCTGGCTTGATGGTTCAACTCAGCCTCCCTCGGGTTGCTCCGAAGGAGGCCGGGAGTTGATAAGCCGCTGTAACACAGCCGCGACGACCTTTAGCCGGAGGCTTGAACATACGCCGCCGCCTCCCGGCCATTTGGCTAGGAAGCGGCGTATTCACGGCATACGCCTGCCGGTCACAGCGGGGTTATCAAGTCCCGGCTGGCTCTCGCCAGCTACCGGGAGGGTTTTCCATTCCGCGCGGGATGTAAAGGCAAATGAGACAGTGGCCGGCTCTATGGGGGATACAAAGAATGGGGGACTCCACAGAAGGCAGAGGAAGCCGAACGGCTCTCACCGGCGGAGACGAAGGTTCATCTCACCTTGGGGGTATTACCGTTTACGATGCCCGAAACTTGGCGGCATCAAGAATGGACCAGAGATGGATAATCCACCCCAATAGGAAAAACCAGAGCACGGAGGCCAGAACAAACATGAAGGCGGCCAGAAGGAGGCGGCCTTGGAGCAACTGTCCCAAACCGGGAATGAAAAAGCTGCACAGGGCGGCGATGACGTTGCCTGCTGAACCTTAACCTTCATGAAGCAACCTTTCCATCAATCCGGCTATTCACCCCCTTCACCTGGAGTAATGACAAGCGCAGGGCGAGATTTACCGGAAGTATTTTTCCTTCTGTTCTGGGCAGGACGTGGGGTGGGGTGATGTTGATGCCTTCGGACTTCACAACAACAGCACGACCTCCTAGGAAAAATCAGGCCCAACGCAAATAAAAGAACGCCGAAGGATACGAGGATCTTACCAACTATCAAAGATGCCAAGCAAAGGCCAGGGACAGGGTGCCAATACCTCGTCCAATAGAACGCCATGCAGGCCAGCGGGATCGGAATTCCGATGAGAGCCCAAAAGAGGGAAATTCTGATTCTGGCTTGCTTGCCGCGATAAGCGGCCCGTGTGCGGACGAAAATAATACTCGTGGTGACGGCGCATACATACCAGCCGATGGCGCTAAGCAGTGTATTTAACGTGGTATAGTTCATGATCTCCTGCTGGGAACCTGCCCCGCCCAGTAGGGCGAATAATGATGCCAGCCTCCAGCATGGGTCTAAGAGTGGCGATTTTGATTGAGGGAAGGAAAGCAGAATTTGAGAGTAAAAGTGAGGATGCCGAGCCCCCAACCCGGGGGCGACGAAGGCCCGCTCTCGCTCGCACAGATCACCCAGGAGATCGCTGCCGTCGTCCAGGAGGACAAGATCTCCGAGAGGAAGCCCAGCAGATTCTTGCAATCCTCGTGGGCGGCCTGGGTAGGCTGCCGCTCCTGACGGCTGGTGAAGCCCCCGATGACTCCGGGTAAACCGAAGCCAGTGCCTCTGGCCAGGAAGAGCCGCACGGCAACTAGGCCATGCAACCGTAACGGCCCCATGGATAACGCCAGCATTTTAAGGCTCCTTTCTGAGCATCAACTCTCTGTGGAATAGGTATTTAGATCGGTGTGATTTGAAATCACACCGTCAAACATCAGAGGTGGAGGTAGTGATGGCCCGCGCTATGCCCCCTCCACCGTGGATCAGGCCACAGAGAGATGTTGTTCAATCAGTGTCTCTATTCTCGCCACGCCGGGCTGTGCCTGGGCGCTCTTTCCGACGCCGTGACTGCCAGCGCCGGGCGATTGCCGGAAATCTTCAACACCGACCAAGGCAGCCAATTCACCTCGGAGGAATGGATCGGAAAAACTGATCGCGCTGGGCATCAAAATCAGCATGGACTGCAAAGGCCGGTGGATGGACAACGTCTTCATCGAGAGGCTCTGGCGTAGCGTCAAACACGAAGAAAGCTTCAAGAGCGACCGCTTGACTTAAAAGCCTTGAGGTTTCACGATCGGTGCCTTGTCTTAAAGAATGCAGCTATGCTTGATGCCACCACTTCGTTTGACCTAGCCGGATTCGCAACAAAAGAGCTTCAGGGAGCAACGGCTTTTTTACAGGAGGTCCCCAAATTTTTACAGGCAGCCGACAAGATCGCGACCATGAAAAACGGAGCGATCATATTAATGATTGTCGGGGCAATACCTGTGTTGGTTTTATGCTGGTATGCGTTGAGAGCTATCGAAAGGAAGCAAAATATTACCTTCAAACATTTTGATGCGTACATTGCCATGGGTGATTCTGCTGACGAGGCGCTAGTCGCAGCATTGAAAGATATTCGAGATGCCAGATACTTTAAAATGGCGACCGGAATCCATGCCGAGAAAATCCGCAGAAATGCATTCATTAAAGCACATGAAAAGCTTTCTAACACAATAGCATGGACACATATTCGGCGCGCTCTTCCGTATATCGATATCAATGAGGCCGGTAGTATTAGTATTCGCGCAAAGACAAAGAGCGACACGGTGACATGGTGGTTTCATTTAATATTTGCTATTCTGGCGGGGTGCTTTGCTGTTGTTTTGTTCGGGTGTGGAATTTTACTGCCTGACAATGGCGCAATTGGATTAATGATTGCAGGGGTATTATATCTTGGATTTGCTATGTTTATAGTGGCTCAGAACTGGCCTGCTAACGCTTCAACGATGATCGATGAAGAGCTAAAGCGAAGAGCGTGCGCCAGTTTTGAGCAGAAGCTTAATGGCAAGGTTGCTTGTAATCGTTATATGTGCCAAATGGGGCGTAGCGATACAGAATGGACGAAATCGAATTCAATCATCAATAGATGGTTGCACTTTGTCGTTCGCCGCATGCTTCCGCAGTGTGTCGCCGGTCAGTCAAAGTGTACCAGGGAAGGTCGAAAAGAAGGGGATCAAAATGTATCACCTAAGGGGGGTGAAAAGGGCTCCATTTGACCGCCTGAGGGCGATTGGAATCGGGCATCTCCAACGTCCTCAAAGTGAGTCATCAAGAGACGATCCGAAGTTTACACGAGCAAGGGTGGTCGTAGCGGCGTATAGCACGCGAGTTGTGGCTGCACCGGCGGACGGTGGGGGCTACATAGAGCCTGTCCCAAAACCGGCGATTTTTGAGATCGTGTGTTTGCAAGGAGTCATGGAGAAGCGGTGAACTGGTCAGATTGATGTGCGCAGGGGTGAAAACGGCTGGGTTTTGCTCGGTCGAGAGGTGATGACGAGCCAAGACGGCGGCGTCAGGACACACCGCTTCCGTAGTTGGGCGCTTTTGGGAGGACTGACCTCTTTGATCCATGAACAAGCCGCCATCGAACACCTCCGATCCGAGCTGGTTATCAGACAGTCGAATCCAAGTTATCAACCAGATTTGACATTGGTTAATTCCAGTCTTTTTCCTGGCTCCGGGCATGACGATGTCTTCCCTCTCGGCAAACACGATGCGCGTCGAGGCTCTAGATGCGGATCGCTAGGAAGGAAGGCGCCACCTTATGGCAGCAACACCGTCCGTAAAAACATACCCGAGCTGGCACTGGTGCCCATCAAGTAGGCAACGGTAGCGAGGAGACTGTCAGGTGGTGTCCCCGTTGTCCGGATGACATGGCAAAGATGTTCTGTGGACCTGCCCTTCAGAGGGAAAACTCCCCAGAATAAACGTTCCCGGGGTTCTGAGACAATCGTCGAAAGATACGCATCCCTTTTGACCACCTGCTTAACCATCGCTCGGTTGAAGAATATCAGATGACTCCGAAACCGCCCCACCCTGTCAGGAATCTCTGACAAAATAAACTCCCCTGGACAAGCGAAGCAGGCTCCTCCTTCGTTGACTGCCACGCGCTGGCCTTCACATTCAAAAACGACTCCGCCGGTTAGCGCCAAGAGGAACAGATTCCCCGCCAGCCGTATCCGTTGGCGTTGGAATAATGGCGAATCCCCCTTGCGATCAACGGCAAAGCAGCGTGGGCCGGGATCAATGGATTTCCGCCGCTGAAGAGGGGTTTGCCTCGGCCATAGAAGCGTTTTCATGCGGCGGGGGCTTGGGTGGGCGTGGTGTCCGGATGTAACTCGTCAGAATTTCGTTCACTGACACCACTGACGGACTGACACTGACGCGTTTTACTGACAGAGGCTTCCGTTACGATGAGCTTGCGGTCTGCGACTTGAATCAGCCCGAGGGCCAACGCCTTGGCTAGGATCGGCTCCAGAATCTCGCAACGCTGCTTGTCATACGTCCGGTAGAGTTCACGTTTCGTTGCAGGCTGGCAAAGCCGGAGCTTGTGAACCATTTTTTCAACGTCTGGATCGACCTCATCGGTATGATACGTGACGACCTGCCTCCCCATCATCAAAATATGGCGGGCAACGATAAACTTCGTCAGAGTCAACGCAGCCTGAACCGTCTGGGCGCGGATTTCTGCTGAAGGAGGCTCCATGGCCCGTGGCTTCGCTTCGTTTCCCTTCTTGGCGGACGGCGACTTCCATGGCTCCGGGTCATGACCACCGAGGTGCAGGAGCATGGCTAATTTTGCAGCAAGATCCGGCCAATGCAGGGCAAACGTCTTGAGCTTCGGCGGGAGCGAGGAGTGTATGCTGTTGACCTCATCAACAAAATCGGAAAAGAGCGATGCGCCTTCCTCGGCTAGGCGGAGTTTACTCGGGGGACCGGAAAGGCGCCATTGCCATAAGAACTGAAGGGTGCGCCCCCATAATGCGGGGTCATCGGGATCCTCTGCTGGGGCTGGCCGGTCCTTCGTTTCAACATCGATAAAGGCGAACGTGTCATGCAGGCCAACCGTTGATGCCCACTCCGCTTGCAGAGCCTTGTATGCCACTTCCAAGTCGGCTATCCACAAGTTTGAAAGGAGAGTCCGTGGCGTGCGCTCTTGCAGTAAGCACGCCATAGGCAAGCCGAACCAGGATGCGTGCAACAGTTTTGAAATTTGTGCCAGGGTCTTCTCCCGGGTGGCTGCGAGAACATCAAAGGGCTCTCCGGCTAAGGCAAGGTGGCAAACGGAGGCATCGAAGCTCAGTTGTTCCGGATGCATCATCTCCGTGGTGTCCAAGACTTCCGCGAGAATATCTGGCCTCAGGTTGAATTCGATACTCGCCAGTTCGGCGAGCAACTTCTCACGTGCCTCGGCCGCATCTTTTTGGCGGAAGGAATTATTGAATTCATCGATTCTGGCTTGAGCATACCGATCATCGACCACTGAAAGGGACGGGTTGGATGGCTGCCGGATTCCATCGACGGTATCCTGCATGCAAAGGAGTCGCGTCCTGAGCTGGGTCCGGGCCTCTGCAAGGGCCGCAGGATCTTCAAACCGGGATGTGCGAATCCGGCTCTGGATCATCCTTGTCAGCGGCTCGAACAGGGCCCTGATTCCCCCCCGAAGGAGGATCGGAGAGTCCGTTACCAACACAACATTCAACGACACGGGTAAGGTGTAGCCATGAGGATTACGGATCGACCAGGCAGGACCAGCTAAAGCCCCCACATAGGAGCAGACAAGGACCGCAGCAATTTCCGGAGCTATCCCAAGGCTCGCCGAAAGCCTACGGACCTGGCCCCCTAAGCCTCCGGGGATGGATTCCACATCGAGTTTGAGGTTGCGCCAGTGCTCATAGACTTTTTCCAAAATATCGTCAGATGCTTGAGATGTCGTCATGGCACTTACGAGTTGGCCTTGACCTGCTTAACGGCATGCGTAAGCACACTCGTAAGCGTTTCGGCATGTTTCACGATCGCTCGGTCATCCTGCATCGAGCAACGGATCCGCGCTGGATGGCAGAGTTGAAATTTCCAGCAGAACCCCTCCTGGGCAGCCGCAAGCGGGGCACCCATCGGAACGTCCAAGACTTTGTAACACTCCTGAAGGGAACTCGGCATCGCTACGCCGCCTCCACCTTCAACGATATCGAGATCCCACCTTCCCTTTTTCTCGTGAATGACACGCAGTTGAGAACCGCAACCGTAACACAAAACAGTGGTCCCCTCATTACGGGGAACCCAGATTTTCGTCCCGCAGCAAGCGCAGGGGCGCCGAGCTAAGTACGGGCCCTTGGGGGGCATCTTGGAGTCCAACCGGGCAATACGGGATTCCATATGGTCCCTGCAATCGGGATCATTGTGCGCAAGGCTTTTGAAAAAACACTCGTACATGGCGCTCCTGAATTCAGATTCACAGTGGGGAAAATTGATCATTTTGAACTTCGCCCAGGAAGAACTCAGGATAGATGACGCGATTCCCGGAGCTACAGCACATGTCGATTCGACAGCGGTAAGGCGGCCAGGGGAACACTGTGCGCGGTAACGGGGATCAGTAATAGGGGCGATAAAACGATGGACGAAGTTGTCTCGGGCTTTATCGAGGTCGATTGGTATAGTCATGATAGTCAGTGTTTGAATTTTAGAGTTCCGGGGGGAACAGAAAGCAGGGCTACAAAGCCATCCATGCCCGCAAGCTTCCCGAGCAGCCCTTGGCTAGTAAGCCCAGGCTGCGCACCGCAGCCGCCACGGGACCCTGAGCGCCCGCTATTTTCCCCACGGGCGGATCCTTGGGGGCCGCAGCCAAAGTGCTCACAGGTGCCACAGTGCTCAAAGGCACGGGTGGCATGGATGTGATCATCTCGTAGGCGCGGATGACCGAGCGCGTGATGGCCTTGCCAATATTCTTCTGCTCTGGCGAGTGCAGGCGATCCAAGCGGCAAATATTCAGCCTCTTCAGAAAGGCTGCGTTGACTTCTTCGGAAGAGGCTTGGGGTAACACTCCGAGCGTCCGATAGGCTCCATCGAGGTCGTGAGGCATGACCTGAGTACCTCCATCGACAACCTTCACATGGAGTTTCCGCTTCCCTGCGGTGGTGACGTAGATGCGCGCCCCGCACACCGGGCAGTAGATATAGGAGCCTCCCTTGCGACGCACCTGGACGCATGTGTGGCAAAAGGGGCAGGGAGTCCACTCCGCCCCTATGATACCGAGTTCCGGGGACAGGGAGGAGGTTGGCGTCACGTATTTGGCAAGCTCTTCTTCAGTGAAAGCGCCGTTGGTTATCAAGGCCGTCGCGAACGACTTGAAGGCTTTTACGATGGGGTCGTCATCCTTGCGACCTTCAAAAATCCAGGCCTGCATATCGAGGGTTATCTCGGAGCGGTCCGGGTAAAAGCGCGTCAGGAGTGCGCGGGTAAATGGGTCTTGCTCGTAGAATGCCGCCCGAATGGCGGCAACTTGGGCAGAGCGACGCTGGGGGAGGCTCGTGTTCCAGTAGAGTTCGAGCGCGTCACGAACAAGACGTACGTAGTCAAAGATTTGCATGGTTAAAATAGAGTTAATAGTAATAGCTGTTGGTTAGGGTTTGGGTGTTCTGGGGAGGAACTGCAATCACGCGGATTAAGGCATCGGGGCGATGCCTTCTGGTTGCCTATCCTCTGAGAAAGCGAAAGAGTAAACAGCGGTTGCTTCCATATAACCGCTAAGCAGTTCCTGTTTGGAATTCAGTTTCTCTTCCTCTACCGAAGCATGGGCTACAAGTGTGGAATAGTCTTTGGCAAAAAGCCCCGTAATCTCAGCATCTTCCAAGTTAATCTCGGGTGCCTTCAGAACAGTGGGATCGCAACTGAGTTCTTGCAACGCCTTCGGAGCCATGGCCAGTGCGGATGGGGTCAGCTTGTCACCTCGTGCAGCAGCAACCATCCGGATCCACGCAGGGATTTCGTCGACAGGCATTTTACCGGGCATACATTCCTGAACATCTGCAGGCTTAATCTGCTCAACTGGCTTACCCCAATAAGCCATGGCCTTGATGCTTGCATCAAGAACTTGTGCGCACCAAACAGGGTCATGCTCAAGAAGAAGTGACTGAACAATATTCAGCTCACATATCACGATGTCCTCGATACTCTTGTTTGTCATATCTGGATGCTCAACCAGATAGGCCGGGGTGAACGGAACGAACTTGATGTCATGATTCTTATACCAGTCAGGTTTTTGGTGATACATTTTGGATGTGTAATGAAGAGCTTTCATCCACGTCGGCGTAATGGCACCTTTGGCTACCAGCCTGAGGAACTTTTTTTTAACTGGGCCGGTAACAGGTTTTCCCATGAACACGTTTTCCAGGAGGGCCAAACATTGTTTGCCCACTGAATCCGCTATGGTAACCACCGGGACACTGACTGTTTTTTCCGTTTTGGCGTCTGCGCCAACACTACGTTTCTCTGAAAATGAATCTGCCTCTTTTTCTCTTACCATTTCTGTTGTAATCTCTGTATATGGTTCACCTTGGGACGGGGGCGGTGGCACGTTGAAGTGTGAGCCGTTTTCATCTGTGGTGATAGGGCGCACGTTGGAATGGGAGGGAGAAGCTTCCTCTCCATCAAGATCCCCGGTTTCGTCCTCTTTTTTAAACTCGGATATCTCCTTGACCGTATTCACATTCAGTCGAAAGAACGTGACACTACTGCAAATGGTGCTCCCGACTTTTACTGTGCGAAGCTCTGTTTTTATGAGGTTCTTGGCGTTGAGTCTGTAAACTGCCTCTTGAACCATTCGCTTGGTAAATCCGAACTTATCCGCAAGCTCTTGATAGCTTTTCTGCAGAATATCGCCGTTGAATTTTCGGTAGAGCCCTACGACTTGGCCCCCAACGATTTTCTGAGACGGCCGATACCAATACAATATTTCACTGAGAATTAAACACGCGACTGTATCTGGTTTTCCGTTTTTGAAACAAATGCGCCGCCACCAAGTGTGTGGGATTAGCGTGCCACGCGGCTGGAAACTCTGTAAAGCTTCCACGTCCGGAGTCATTGGTTTTCTGGAGTCAGACATGAATTTAAAAATTGGGATAAAATGGTTTCTGAAGTTAGATATGGATTGCTTAAAGACGCTGATCGGGGCCTTCGCTGATAGAAATACGGGCGATAAAATGAACGGCCCGGGATTCATCGCGCTCTCCGCCCCCACCGCCGACGTCCCCCGGTGCCCAAAGGACACAGGGGGACAATCTTTTTTGGTTTACTTAGCTTTGGCATGGCGCGCCTCTTCCCCGAACAGGGAAAAGACATGTGCCATAACCGCCGAGCGTAATGAATAGTATGCCTTCAAGTCGAATTCTGGAAGGTACTCATTTGCTTGATTATCTAGGTATAATACCATGTTGAGCGCCGTGCGGGGATCGTCGGTACCGGCAGCATGACCAAGCATTAAGAATGTACTGTATCGGATCGGAGCGTCGAGCAAGTAAGTATCCCAGTCTCCATCCAGCATAGCCTGCGAAGGAGACCGCTGCTGGGGCTCTTCTTTTGCGTCTTCTGCAGATTTAACTACGAAGTATCCGAGATCGACGTATTTCTGATTCGGCTTGTTATGATTCGGGCCACCGGGATCATTCATGAGAACTCCCTCTTCCCTCAGGAACTTCAACAAACCTTCCTCATCAAGTTCACCGGGAAACGAGCTCAAACGCTCGGCTGCTTCCGCCATTGTGAACAAAGGGTCATTGTGCCCAACTGCCTTACGCAGCTTACGATCGGACGATACGGAACCCTGTTTTTCTTGTTTCTGTCTTGCCATAATATTTTGGTGTGCGTCTATGTAGAGGATTACAACTAATCTATGCTTTGAAACCTCCGGTTTTCGAGAGGGAGCGGCTTGCGCAAAGAGTATTGTTCGCAGTTGCCACGCAGGCCTTAGCGATCCAGGCATCGACGTCAGAGCGGCGATACCGGACCAAGCGAGTGTTGAACTTGACGGGAGCCAGTTCGCCCCGCTGTTCAGCGCGCTGGACTGTTTTAGGATGACAACCAATCCGCATCGCTACGTCCTGCCTAGATTCGAAGACGTCGTTGGAGCAGATAGGGTCAGCTGTTTTGGAATTCATATCGACCAACAGCTATTCCTGTCGGTCAATAGAACCAAGATGTTGAATTAGAAGAATTAGCCGGTTTCTTTCTAAAACCCGGTCGTAGAGAGATAGCTCGATCCTACTCTTCTGCGTGCGTTATTCGGACTCCTGTCAAAATCGGATTCTGATAACCATTCGCGTACTCGAGGCAACCATGCCGCAGGCCTATGCCTTGGCCTAGAAAAGCAGCTCCGCTGCTCCCTGGGACCGTTTCAAACTGATGGGTGCGAACCGAAACTGTGGCCTTGGGTCACTACGGACGTCCAGAATCGACTCGATCCCGATGCGAGTTTCATTCGGCGAGCATTATGTACCCATTCCATAGGCACCCGTGTCCAGGGGGCCCCGTGATGAATGGCGTTGTTGTTTCTGCGTTACGGGTGAATAGCCTTTCTTACCCCGCGTCTCTTTTTTCGTTCCTCAACTATCCAGTGTGAACCGCGCTTTGGATTTTCGTCAGTCCGTTCAGGGATCTCATGCGGGCGATATTCATACCCAAAGGAAAAATGAGTTAAGAAAGTTGACTTGAGGTTTTCGTTTTTATTCGCGGGCACAATAAAGGAGAAATCGTCTCCCTTGCTGCCTGGTCCCTGAGGAACTGCATGATAGTCAAGCAATTCGTTAGCGGTCATCTTCCTATGTTTTCGCAGCTTTGCTCGCTGCTCTTTGCGCTTCCGGTTGTACCAGTTCTTAAATTCAGGCGTCTGGAGCATTTCACTATATCTCAGGAGCGCACGCCTATACTCGTCTTCTGTTTCAGCGCTACGCGCCAATTGGCCCTTTGCGCGCTCTTCACTTCTGCGGGCAAGAACCTTCCGGGCTTTGCCAATCACACTCGGATGCAGTCCAATCAACTTGAGGTTAGGCTGATTTCCGAAGAAATTGGCAATTTCTTTGTCCGTAGCTAGCTCGCCTGCTCGCGTTTTCGGTAGTGGGTCCTGAAATTCCAACAGCAATGCGGCTACCTTATCAATCTGGGAAAATGCGGGGATTTTTTTTCTAGTGAAACTTAACAGGGCAAGAAAGTAATCCGGTTCCTTCGCGAACCGCGCGAAAATCTGAGTTTTGTAATAGGTTTGGAGCTGATGATCGTCGGGATATGCTTTATCGAGTAATGAAGTGTCAGCTGCGAATGACACCATCCACAATGCCCAATCATATCTTGATTTAGCCGTCGCCCCCCAAGTCATGGGTATTGGGTTCTTTTTGATAAACTCATCCAGCAGATCGCAGTGCCAAAGTGCTTCCCCGGGCTCAAGGGTATTCGTGTCCTCGTAATCGTTGTGCGATTTGGGTCTCGGCATATTAAGGCGGGATGCTAAATTCCAATAAGTAGGTTGCCAAAATCGGTCGTTATACGGGCTTTCTTGTCGGCGTAGTGACGGGTAGGGATCGAGATGCCGGAACGGCGCAGAGTGCGGGATGCCGCATAAATCCCGCGATCAGTGGTGGGCGTCGCACCAAACTCCTATTATTGATTACATGATAAGGCATTTTTGGGGGCGAGGCACGACCAATTTGGAATTGGCTGCGATTTTGAGCAACAGCGGACCTGAAGACAAGCGCTTTCCCGGAAGGCATTGCCGGGGCGCAGATGTGAATTAACTGAAGCGAGGCAGATTTTCACTGGCTCGGGAAAGGATGCCATTTGCCGCCATTTGCGGAAAGCTCGGTGTAATGCTGGCTTTCTTCTCCTTGAATGCGTGAAAGCACCCTAACTCGGACGCGCTTTTTCATAGACCACATCCAGGACGTTGCGGACGATTTGTTCGTCGGCGATCAGTTCCATTGCCTCCGGTGGGAAGGCCACGAGGTGGCGGCAGTATTCGGCCAGTTCGGCGAAGAGTTCGACGCGCGCGGTGGGGGCAAATTCATCCCGGCGCAAGACGGCTTCAAAGAGGAGTCCTGCGCCGGGATGAATTTGCCCCCACCGCGCGCGTCGAACTCTTCGC
>Ga0118677_10002865_pt1 | contig 33836 bp, 25 predicted proteins | sample AliMusrvi5mmetaG_FD_86154 | JGI IMG/M metagenome (GOLD analysis project Ga0118677, IMG submission 86154) | reverse complement strand
GAACCGACAGCGTGCTGCCCAGGGCCTGCGTGACTTCGGTACGCGCACCGCGCAGCAAGCCGGCGAACTGGTATTCCGACAGCGAATCGGGAACCGGGGTCACCGCACCCAGGGTGGTCGCGGGATCGGCTCCCAGCGCGACAGCCACAGGGAAAGGCGTGCCGGGGTTGGCGATGGCGTGGTCACGAAAATCCAGTGCGCCGCCACGGTGGGATAGCCAGCGCATGATCAGCTTGTTTCGTCCGATCACTTGCTGGCGGTAGATGCCCAGGTTTTGACGGCGCGCGTTGGGCCCGCGGGTGATCACCAGGCCCCATGTCAGGAGCGGCGCGACATCGCCCGGCCAGCACTTCTGGATGGGCAACCGTCCGAGGTCGACATCCGCGCCCTCCCAGACGATTTCCTGGCACGGCGCGCCTCGTACGGTCTTTGGGCTCATGTCCCAAAGGGCCGATTTCAGCATGGATACCTTCGCGAATGCGTCCTTGAGCCCGCGGGGCGGCTCCGGCTCGCGCAGCGAGGCGAGCAACTCGCCAACTTCGCGCAGCGCGTGGACATCTTCCTGGCCCATGCCACGCGCCACACGTGTCGGGGTACCGAACAGGTTCGTGAGGACAGGCATCGAGGCCGTGCGCCCCTCGTGCATGGCGTTTTCGAACAGCAAGGCGGGACCCTGTGCACGCAGAACCCGATCCGAAATCTCGGTCATTTCCAGCGTCGTAGACACCGGATGCGCGATTCGCCGCAGGTCGCCACTGCGTTCGAGTTGATCGAGGAACTGGCGCGCATAGGGGGAGAGGGTTTCGACGTACCTCCGCTGTCCCTCGGCATAGATAGTGTCGAAGGCGAGCGACGATTTGCCCGAACCGCTGAGGCCTGTGATGACCGTGAGCGTGTTGCGGGGGATTTCGACGCTGATGTTCTTCAGGTTATGCTGGCGTGCGCCGTGAACAGAGATGCGGTCAAGCATTGCCGGCCAAAACCTAATTCTAACACCGTGCAGGAATTTTCCTGGGATGGATCATCAAATTTGGTACTGGAATACGCATTGCTTAGTAGAGGCAGGCATTTGGCTATTCCAGGAATAGACCGTGGGCTGATGGCTTCAAACGATTTTATCGAAGGAGGATCAAATCCTTGCACTCGTTTTTCAGCCGTACACGCCCCGAACCGGTAGCGCCGCCGGCCCCTATTCCTATCCCTATGCCACAGCCCTCGAAAAACACGCCATTAGTACACGATCAGCCGGTGGCTGCATCGGTGCGGATTCAGTTTCCATTTGCGATTCCGTATTGCGGGGCAGTGATCCTGGTTGTGCCGCGCGGGAAGCGGCTGGTGATTGAGTCGGTCAGTTTTGAGGGGAAGTCGCGTTCGGCGCAGGGTTTTCTGCGGGCGAGCACGACCTTTGACGGGCATCCGATGAACTTCATCATTCCGGCAGTCGGTTTGAATCCGAATGGTCACTCCCAACTGGTGGCCGGGTCTGCTTCATTGCGGCTTTACGCGGATGCGGAGACGTCTGTCACGCTTTCTTTTCATGCCGGTGCGGGTGCAAGTAACTCCGGTGTCAATTCAGTACGGGCCAGCATTTCCGGGCACTACATAACGGTGTGAGCGGCATCGGTCACGCGCGGAAGAAGAAAATTTTCCTTGCGTTTCCATCCAGTTAAGAAATCCGTTGATTCCACCTTAGAACCTAAGGTCTATAACTTTGGGTATGGACGGATTCACTGCAGTTGCACAATACAACAAAAATTTTCGGGTATGGTCCAGCCGTCGTGAGCGTGAGATTGCACTGAAAGTTTACTTTAGTGTTCGCTGGCAAGATGGCTGTAAGATTATAGAAATAAACAACGTGATTGAGAATGACTAGCAGTTTGACTGGTGCCGCGGGGCAAAATCCGGGCAATAGTACTGGAACCATAGATGGATCAATTAAGGGTTCTCCTATTGACCGTTCTAGGTATTTAGCATTAGATTGGGTTCGTGGCTGAACAACGAAAGAATAAGCGGTTCGATCTAGAACTCCCCTTCGAACTGACAAGAAAAGGGAGTCAGACGACGTCCAAGACGGGGGAAACCAGGAACATGAGCTCCGGTGGTGTGTTATTCACCACAGACGTCGCAGTGGATATCGGCGACCCGATCGAGTACATGATCACGTTGCCGACGAGCTCCAACACGGGTGCCTTGGTGCGCTTGAAGTGTGTGGGGAAGGTAACGCGATTCGATGCCGAGGGGACGGCCTCGCCGGTCCGGCCGGCGCACTCGATTGCCGCGACATTGGAACGCTACGAATTCGTAAGGAAATAAAGATCTCCTAAAGAGGACGGTGTCCGGCGGATTCGCGTGGTGCTTTTAGGAGGGGACCACACGAGTGCGCCCATGGTGCCGTCCCTATTTTTCGTTTTACAAGGAAACTCCCGCGCTGAATGAAGAAGCGGCGGGAGTTTTCACCCCCGCCGCTTTTTTCTTCAAACAACTACTGAACAGCTCAACTCTACGTGATGGTAAAGACGATGCTGGATGTTCCCTTCCAACCGAGTACCGTATCCGTAGCCGTGATAACGACTGTGGATGCCGCTGCCGGCGTGGTCGGGGTTCCCGTAATCGCTCCTGTAGCGGGGTTCAGCGTGAGTCCGGCGGGCAGGGAACCGGTGGTGACGGCATAGGTGTAGCCGCTGCCAACTGAGGTGCCGCCGCTTGCTGCAACGCCTGTCGCACCGATCACACTGCTGCTCGCATAGGTAGCCGAGCCGCTGCTGATGGTACCGCTCAACGTCATGTTGAGGCGCCGGATGATGTACAGGTTGACTCCGCTGGTCTGGCTGAAGGTCCCCGTTGGGGCCTGGACCACGACCGGGAGCGCAACGGCGGCGCCGCCGGTAGTAGCGGCTGTGCCGTCCGCATTGAGGAACGAGGACGTGTTGCTGGGAACCTGCACGTTGATCTGGTACAGGCCGGCGATGGAGTCCGGGACCCAGCCTGCATAGAGCACGGTTGCCGCGATGCCGCCGATGTTGACTGACGGCACGTTGGCAGAGGCCGAGCGGATGCAGGGTGCCGTGGTTGCTGATGGGAAAAGGGTGCTTTGCACCACAAGTCCGTCGTCCGAGGTCAATGCCGGAGAGACGCTGGTGGCGGTGTTGACTGCCGCGAAGTAGGAAGCGGCCGCCATGCACTGCGTTCCCCAGGTGGAACCGCCGTCGGTGCTATCGGGTACACCCAGACCGGTGACGAACAGTTGCACCACGTCCGAGTCCGTTGACGCGGTGGGGCCTGCGCCTGCCGGATTTGTGCTGGTAACCAGTGTGTTGGACGGGCTAAGCAGCGCCGCAGCCTGACCTTGTCCGTCTCCGCCGACTGCGAAGACGCCCGGATTGGTTGCCGCTACGGTGACGCTGAACGGCGCGCTCTTCAACAGCGTGGCGCCGGAGCCGTAGCCGAAGCTGACCACTACGTCCACGGTCTTGCCGAGGTAATTCTTCAGTGCGTCAGGAACAACCATGTTGATCTGCGTATTGGTTGCAAACAGAATCGGCGCGGTTGCGATGGCGGTGAACGGAGAGTTGTGCAGCTGGAAGGTGACGCTGACATTGCGCTGAGTGGCTCCAGTTGCGTCCGGGCTCAGGGCTGGCAGATAACGCAGAGTGACCGGATCGGTAACGCCGTACAGAACCGCGCTGCCGCCGGTGCAGCCTGTTGCTGCCGAGACGCAGAAGTTGGTTCCGAAGATGCTCAACAGGTCATAGGGTGCGACCGGCGTCAGGGCCGGAGGCGTTGCCTGGCTGAATGACGACGAACTGGTCACTGCACGGATGATCGGATTGACTCCGATGCTCAGTGTGGAAGTGCCGGTGGGTGTGGAGCAGGTGGAGCCTTGCGGATTGCAGACGCCAATCACAACGCTGCCGCCCGAGCCGGAGAACGGCAGGTACAGGTCGGTGCTTGACGGGACAGTGATTGTCAACAGGATGTTGGTTGGATTGACGACCGTTGCCGCGACATTGGCGTCAGCTACGATCAAGCCGCTGCTGACGATGCCGACCTTGGTTGCAAACAACGGATCTCCGCTGACGACAAAGCCTGCGCCGCTGATGGCAACGGTGAATGAGCCGCTGGTGGAGGTGGGCAGAGCTGCCGGGGACAGCAAACTGATCGCCGCATTCGGTGCTCTTACGTGAACGGTGATTGCCACGACGATAGCAGAGGCCGGCGCGGGGGGAGTAATCGTTACGGTACCGGTGAGATCAGAGCCCGGAGAGGCCGCTCCAAAGACCGATGACAGGAACGTGACAGCGATTGGGCTGCCAAAGCTATAGGCGAGGCCCTTGGTTACGTTCACCTGCGGATTCAGACCGCCGCCGGTGGTCACGGTGTAGGCGATGGGAGAATCGCTGGAGGTCGGGGTGATCAGCAGAGAGGGAATCGTGGTTCCGAGCGTCCAATTGATGACGCGGGTGGTTCCTTCCGCGACGCTAAGGACTGCGGAGGGGTTTTGAACCTGGAGTCTTACCGGCACCAGAACATCCAGTGCGCCGGAGACCTTCAGGCGAACGTTGGTACTGTAGGCGCCAACGGCAAGGGTTTCCGCGCCGGCCGTGGGAACGAAGCTCAGCGATGCTGTCGTTGTCGCGCTGCTGGGCGTGACATTCAACCACACAGGCAGCGTGCTGGTATCGACCGTGAAGAAGACGTTGGGCGAAGCCGTGATCGAACTGGCGACCGGCGTATAGGTACCGGAACCCTTCGTATAGGTGAGGGCTATGGAAGAGGGAGAAGCGCTCAAGGTTGCAGCCGCGCCCACCTGAATCGTCACTGGCAGCAGTTTATCTGGAGCTGGAGCATTTAACAGGTGAACGGTGAAACTCGTATTGCCTACCGGTAGCGCACCGCAACCTGCTGCCGCTACTACGCTCAAGGCAACCGGCGTTGCAGAAGCCGTACCTCCTGTAGTTGGTGTTACTGCCAACCAGCTGGGCAATGCATTTGTCGTGGTGTCAACGGTGAACGGCGTGCCGCCGTTTGCGGCGGAGGTCACATTCACGGTCTGGGCGGAGCCCGGCGTGTAAACGGCGCCAGCCTTCGTGCACGTAATGGTGACCGGACTCGGCGAAGGCGCCAGCGCGCTGGCGGTGCTGGTGACGGTCAACGTCGCGGTGACGGTGACGGGCGTGATTCCAGGTGCGGTAAAAGTAAAGATCACTGAGGCCTGGCCCGTGTAACCCTTGCAGCCGGCTGCCATGCTTAGGGGGAAGGGCACCGGCGTAACGGTGCCGACAGAGGCCGCACTGGGTACGACAACCGGGCTGGATGCGCCATTGGCGCCTGTGGAGGAAGTGGGGGTGACCGTGATGGCGCCTGAACCGCCGACCTGGGTGATATTGACCATCACTGGGGCGGCCGGTCCGAGAACCGTGTCGCACGAAAGTGTGACGGTAGTGGGGGTGGCTGTGATTGTTGCCGTGCCGTACATGGTGCCGGTGCAGAGTAGCAGTGCGCAGGCAGCCAGTGGAATTTTCGATGGGTTAATCCTTAACATTTGCGATTCCTTTGTCCTTTGTTGCCCTTCAACATTTCTGGGCACGTTGTTCATATCGGCGGCAGGAACGGATATTGGAATTATTTTGCGGGGGGATTAGGGGTGGAGGTTACGGTCAAGGTAAACGCGGTGCTGCCGGAGAGCGGCAGGACGGCGGAATCGGTCGCGGTGATCGTGACCGGGTAGGAGCCGGCCGAACCGGCCGCCAGGGTTCCCGAAATTGCGCCCGTAGCCGGGTTGAGCGTAAGGCCCGCCGGGAGGTTCCCGCTTGCGAGGGCATATTGGTAGGGAGGGGTTCCGCCAGAGGCCACGATCTGGTTGCTCTTAGCCGTGCCCGCTACGCCCGTCAACGCGGCTGCCGCGAGGCCGGCGATCTTCAGCCGCGGCGCGACCCACACCGTGACTCCCGCCTGGCTGCTTCTCCCTTTTGCGGAGACGGCCACAGGCAACTGAACCGCTGCCGTTAATGGTGCGGCGATGATGTCGCCCGAGGCCGACGTGAAGGGTCCTTTGCTGAAAGAAGGCATGCGGACATTCAGCTGATACTGGCCGGCCACCAGGTCCGGCGACCAGCCGGCATAAATTACGGTAGCGGGTTGACCGCCGATCGTTACCGTTGGTGTGTTCGTTGCCGCTTTGAAACACGGCGCAAGCCGGCCGGTGTTGAGCTGGCTGGCAAGGATCAGAGCCCCGTCAATAGCGGTGGCCGAGGCCGCCGTGAAGCGGTTCAGCGAAGTGAGAAAGCTGGTGGTGGAGACGCAGTCATTCGGCCACAGGCTCTTGCCCGCGGTCGCATTGTCCGACGAACTGTCCGGCATGCCGAGTCCTGTCACGTACATCTGGATCACATCGGAATCGGCTGCGCTCTGGCGCATGGCCGCCTCATTGCCCGGTCCAATCACGGACCAGTCTGAGCCGAGAAACGCTCCGTCGCCCAGGCCGTCGCCGCCCAGGGCAAAGATCCCGGGATTCGCCGCCGCTATGTTCACTGGAAACGGTGCGCTACTGCGCGGCGTTCCGTTGGCCGCCGTTCCGAAGTTGACGACGATATCGATAGTCTTGCCGATGGAGTTGGCCAGGTCTGAGGGAACCAGCACGTTGATCTGGCTATTGGTGGCAAACAACAGCGGCGCGGTCGCGATGGCTACCGGCGGCGTCGCATGCGTCTGAAACGTGACCGTCAGCATGCGCTGCGCGGCGCCGGGCGCGTCGGGCGTGAGCGCGGAGGGATAGCGGTAGGTTGCTGGATCGGGCGCGCCGTATAGCGTGTCTGTGCCGCAGCCCTTGCCTCCGGCCATGCAGAAATTGATGCCGAACAGCGTAATCATGTCGAACGGTGCGATGGTCGGGATCGCCGGCGCGGTCACTTCAATAAAAGAAGACGAACTGGTCACGGCCTGGATGACCGGGAACGGACCGATGGTGAGGATGGCGGTAGAGGTCGGGTTCTTGCAGGAGGCGCCCATCGGATTGCAGACTCCGAAGGTAATTGTTCCGCCCGTCCCGGTTGGCGAGAACGGCAGCAGCGGATCCGCCGCCGCGGGCACTGTGATGCTGAGGATGATATTCGATGCGTTCACCACCGTGGCGATGATATTGGGACTGGGGACGATCACCCCGCCGGAAACAATTCCCGCCACCGTGCGTTGCGTGGCGTCGGCGCCGGGCACAAAGCCCGTGCCGTTGAGCGCCACCGTGAAGGTCTGGCCTGATGTGGCGGTCGGCAGATTCGCCGGCGAGAGTGTGCCCACGTTGGCTCCGGCCGCCATCACCGTGATGCGGAAATTGATCACCGTGGCCGAAGCAGGCGTCCCCCAGGTGACCGTTGCCGTACCTGTGAAACTGGCGCCGATCTGTGGGGCTAGAAACGCCGCTGGATCGAAGGTGAACAATACCGGGGTGCCGCTCGAAGTGGCCACGCCCTTCGCCATTCCCCCGCTGACGATCGGCGCCAGCGGTCCACTGGTTGCAATCGAATAGGGGATGGACGCATCGCTCGACACCAGCGTCATGATCGCCAGCGGCAATGGCTGCCCGACGGTCCAGTTGATGTTGCGAGTTGTCCCTTCTGCAATCGATAGCTTCGGTTGCGCGCTGGCAAGATTCAGTACAAACGGCAACACCAGATCGGCGGAGCCCTGGACCTGCACGTGCACGCTTGCGGTATAGACTCCGGGCGCCAGCGATTCCACCACGTTGGTGGTGGTAAAGCGCAGCGTCTTGGGCGCACTGCCGCTCGAAAGACCCGTGGAGAGCCACCCTGGCAGGCTGGCTGCGTCGACTGTGAATTGTGCCGGCTGCGTGTTGGCCGTGGTGAAGCCGATGTCCGCGAATGCCGGAAGCCCGGAGCCTTTGGAGTAGGAGAGCGACGCCGACGCGGGGGCAGCGGTCAATGGCGATGGACTGACCACCAGCAGGGTGACCGGAATCAGGGCATCCGGAGCCGGCAGGTTTCTCAGATGCACCAGCGCCGAATTGCTGCTACCCGCGGCGAAGCTGCCGCACGGAGAAACTGCGGTGAATGTGATCGGCGTTCCGCTGCCGGTGGCGATGCCTCCGGCCGCAGGCGTGACCGAAATCCACGCCGGATTCGATGCCGCATCTACGCTGAACGGCGTGCCGCCGGTTGCCGTGGAACTGACGTTGACGATCTGCGCCGGTCCAGGTGTGTATGTCGAGCCTTTGATGCAGGTGACCGTAAGGCTCACCGGTGCCGTAACCAGGCCCGAAGCCGCGGCTGTGACCGTGGTTGTTACCGTCGCCGCAGCATCGGCTTTGCCTGCGGCGTTGAAAGTAAGGGTGGTGCTGCCCGTGGACCCACCAACGCAGCCCGCGGCGAGATTGACGGTGTAGGTGAGTCCCATTGCCTGATTGGCTGCACTCAACGTCTGTGCCGCCGGGGCGGTGATGGCCAGGCCGCCGGTTATCGTCCCCATCGTAACAGCGATGGTTTCCTTCGTCAGCGTGGCCGCGGGTTTGACCAGAATAGTCACAGGGGCACCAGGACCGCTGATGGTATTGCACGAAAGAGTGAGCGTTGCCGGCGTTACGGTCAGTAGATTCGATGCCTCCATCCGCCCGGCCGCCAAGGCCCAGGTAAGTACCACCAGAATCGCTGTAAAGTGTTTCGATTGAAAGGCCGGAGGTGTCATCATCTGGACCACTGACTAAGCTTATCGGTAAGGCTTTACCAAGTCTTAGTGTTTTTAGCAAAGGAAAAACTAAGTAAATGTACCGGTACGATACCCCGCAAAGTACCTCGCGCAAGCTATTGATCTATTTGGCTGAAATAGCAACACTGGAGAAGGATGGACCGTGCCTCACATTCGTATTGGAACGCATCGGACGTCGCGCGCCTGTTGGCGCTCGTCGAAAGTGAGCGCCGGTACTACGCCGAACTGACTGCCGACCTGCCGGTTGCGGTGGCGATCGTCTCGGCCGCGCAGGATTTACTGCTCACCAATCGCGCGTTTCGCGCCTTGTTTCAGCTGAAGCGGAATGAGGTCCAGGCGACTCGAATAGGAGACCTGGAAGCGGGTCAGGAGATTGCCGCGCTGCTGCATTCGGCAGTGGGGTCCGGGCAGGCGGCGGATGCGGCGGCGGGCCGCTTCCGCGTCTCGGTCATGCCGTTTCGCGCCTGCGAAGATCCTGGACAGGAACTGTTGCTGGTTGTCCATGAAGAGCGGCTGGCATCCGCGGAACATACCGATGCGAGTGATTACGATGCCATCTTCTGGAGCCGCGGCATCGATCTGCATTTTGAATCCATGAGCGCCCAAATGGAAGAGATCCTGGGTTATGCTCCACGGCAGTTTCTGGACGACCGGGGCTTCTGGATCGGCACTGTGCATCCTAACGATCGCGAAGCGGTGGAGCGGTTCTACCAGAGAATCGCCGCCGATGGCCGTTATCACGTCGAGTATCGGGCGATGGATAGCAAAGGCAATCCGGTGCGGCTGCGCGATGCGATCAAAGTGCGGAATGGCCGCATGACGGGGCTGACGCTGGAGATCAGCAATCGCGGACTGGTGGAGAGTGACCAGCTGCAGACCGAAAAGTTCGAAGCGCTTAGCAGGCTGGCGCGCAAGGTCACGCACGACTTCAACAACCTGCACATGGTGATCAAGGGCTACGGCGATGAGGTGCTTCACGCGCTGCCCGAGGGTGAATCCTCGCATGGTGACATGCAGGAGATTTTGGGCGCCGCCTCGCGGCTTGCCGCGGCGGTAGAAAAACTGGATGTCTATACGCGCCGGCCCGCGCCGGTCTCTGCGCCCTTCGATCTCAACCGCTTCATCGAAACCTTCACGCTGGGGCTTACGCTGCCGCATGGTGTGGAACCTTCGCTCGATCTCGATCCGCATGCGGCCGCCGTGAGCGGCGATGTGGAGAATCTGGAGAAGATCCTCAACTGGCTGTTCTCACAGGAGGCGGGCGGCCATGCTCGCATTACCACCAGCCGCCTGCGTGTGGCCGAGGTGCATGCGGATAAGCCGGATGCCATCAAGCCAGGTGAGTATACGGTGGTTTCGATCGCCAATTCCGGTCCTCCGCTCGATACCGCGGCTTCGGAGTCATTGTTGTTGCGCGCCCATACCGTGATGCGGATGATGGGCGGAGGTTTCGACGCTTCCACCGATGTTCGCGGCAATGCGTTCCGGCTGTATCTGGCGTCTGCGCCGGCGGGCGCGCCTCAACCGGCAGTACCTGCGGCGGTAAAGGCCGAGCCAGTTCCCTCCAAAACGGTCCTGGTGGTGGAGGATGAACCGGGCATTCGCGCCTTGATTCGCAAGATGCTGTTGCGGCGTGGCTATCAGGTGCTGGAGGCGCAGTCCGGTGCGGAAGGCTTGCAGACCGCCACGCAATTCAAGGGCAGGATCGATCTGTTGATCACCGATCTGCTGATGCCTCAAATGAACGGACGCGAACTGGTGGACAGAATGGCGCCGGCCAGGCCAGAGACCAAGGTGCTGTTCATCTCCGGCTTCACGGACGATCCGCTGTTGGATCGCGCGGGTCTGCCGGCGGGAGTGGTGTTTCTGCAGAAGCCGTTCACGCTGGAATCGCTGCTCGAAAAAGTGGATCAGGCCTTCGCCCCGGCCTCCTGAACGCCTTTCATATAGCGCAGGAAGTGCCGCGCGTAGCTGTCCAGATTCTCCATCGATCCGCCTCCCAGTAAAGGTGAGCACATCTCGTAAGCGACCTCGCCGCGGTAGCCATTTTCGCTCATCGCCTGAAAGAACCCGCGATAATCGATGAAGCCTTCGCCCATGGGCACGGCCTGCGTCCAGGGGGTCTTCTTCTCGTAGTTCACCAGTTCGGGCTGGTATTGGAAGCGGGGCCGCAACTGGTAGTCGGCGACGGTGGTGTGGCAGGTGATGGGAGCCATCTTCTTTGCCGCGGCAACCAGGTCCGTGCCTTGCAGCGCCGGCGCCCAGGCGTCAAAAATCGCCAGGCAATTCTTCTCTCCCACGGCCTGGATCAGGTCGAACTGGCTTTCATAGTTCGAGGCGACGTCGTGGTGATTCTGGACTCCGATCGTGATACCCAGCGGCGCGGCGCGTTGCGCGCATTCGCGGATCGCCCGCACGGTCAGGTTCCACACGGCGGAATAGGTCTGCGCGGGATGGTCGTAGGCTGTGAAGATGCGGACGATGGGCGCGTCCAGCTCTGAGGCCATGCGGGCGAGCGCGGTGATGTGCTCGATCTGCATTTCGCGATGCGGCACGTCGCCGTGTTCGAGGTCGGCCGAGAAGTTGTTGTAGCCCGCGATCACGCCGCAGCGCAGGTTGCGCACGCTGAGCTCCGCTTTTAATTTACGACACGCTTCCGGATCGTAATCGAGCGTGGAGACGTGCGGACGTTTCGCCATCAGCATCACGGAGGGAAACTCCAACTGCTGGGCCTTATCGAGGAACTCCCGCACGTTGAGGCGCGCCTGGCCAGCCCAGACGCCTGCGTAGCTGACAGAATGTAGAACCGGATTCATCTGGAGGAAGTATATCTCCAAATGGGGAGCCGGAAAACCGGAGCGATGTTAAATCACCGTCGCGACCAGCGCACGGGCCTCCTCCTGAACGCGTTTCAAGTGATCGGCGCCGAGGAAACTTTCGGCATAGATCTTGTAGACGTTCTCCGTGCCGGAGGGACGCGCGGCGAACCAGCCGTTGGCGGTCATGACCTTCAGTCCTCCGAGGGCTGCGCCGTTGGAGGGCGCCGCGGTGAGTATGTTTTCGATCTTCTCGCCGGCGAGTTCGGTGGCGCTGACTTCGTTGGCCGAGAGCTTGGAGAGCTTGGACTTCTGCTCCGGCGATGCCGGCGCATCGATGCGCTCATATACCGGAGAGCCATGGCGGCTGGTCAGCTCTGTGTACATCTGACCCGGATCGCGGCCATGGCGCGACAGGATCTCGGCCGAGAGCAGGCCGAGGATGAGGCCGTCTTTATCGGTGGTCCACACGGTCCCGTCTTTGCGCAGGAATGACGCGCCTGCGCTCTCTTCGCCGCCGAAGCCGAGCGAGCCGTCGAGCAGGCCATCGACGAAGAACTTGAAGCCGACCGGGACTTCGACGAGCTTACGTCCGAGTCCCTTGGCTACGCGGTCAATCATGCTGCTGGAGACCAGCGTCTTGCCGACTCCAGCGTCGGCGCGCCACCCGCTGCGATGGCTGAACAGGTACTCGATAGCTACGGCAAGGTAGTGATTCGGATTCATTAGGCCGGAGCTGCGGGTTACGATACCGTGCCGGTCATGATCGGTATCGCAGGCGAAGGCGACATCGAAGCGATCCTTCATGGCGATAAGGCTCGCCATGGCGTAGGGCGAGGAGCAGTCCATGCGCACCTTGCCGTCCCAGTCGAGGGTCATGAAGCGGAAGGTGGGGTCGACGGCGCTGTCGACCACGTTGAGGTTGAGCCCGTAGTGCTCGCCGATCCGGCCCCAGTAGGCAACGCCAGCGCCGCCGAGCGGAGCAACGCCAAGGCTTGGATTCGCGTTGCGGATGACATCGAAATCGATCACGGCATCGAGGGCCGCGATGTACTGTCCGGTAAAGTCGTGGCGGTGGGTCGTCGGAGCGGCGAGAGCCTTGCTAAGCGGGATACGATGCACCTCTTTCATCCCGCCGGCGATGAAGGTATTGGCCTGCTGTTCAATCCACTTGGTGGCGTTGGAATCGGCCGGGCCGCCGTGGGGCGGGTTGTACTTGAAGCCGCCATCCTCGGGTGGATTGTGCGAAGGCGTGATGACGATGCCGTCGGCGAGTCCGCTGGTGCGCCCTTTGTTGTAGGAGAGGATCGCCAGCGACACCGCTGGCGTGGGCGTGTATCCACCCTCGGCGTCGATCATCGTGGTGACCCCATTCGCGGCCAGCACCTCGAGGGCGCTGCGGAATGCCGGTTCGGAAAGTGCGTGGGTGTCCATGCCGATAAACAGCGGTCCATCAGTACCCTGCTGGGCGCGGTAGCGGCAGATCGCTTCGGTTACGGCCAGAATATGCGCCTCGTTGAAGGAGTGCAGATTCGACGAGCCACGGTGCCCGGAGGTGCCGAAGGCGACCGGGGCGCTGGCTTCCAGTGTGTAGTAGGAGCTGATCAGTTTGGGGATGTCCGCCAATTGGGATGCGGGCGGCAGTTTGCCGGCGAGAGGATGAATGCCCATGGCTTTAGCTTACAGGTTCCGCCAGCGGTCTGCTATTTGGCGATGCGGTAGATGATGAGGTCCTGGTCTTCGAAGTAGACACTGCTGTTGCTGTGCGCACTTGAATAGGCCGCCATTGCGCGCGCGGCATCGAACTCCATCGACGCCCGGCCGGACATGGTGGAGTAGAAAAAGCTGCTGCCGGAACTGCCGGGCAGGATCATCCTGCCTGTCTGTGGGAGCGGCCGCTTTTCGACGAACACAAAGATGTTGTCCGATTCGTAAGGAAACTGGAAGTGCGGATTGCTCAATTTCGAGGCCGGGAACTGGCGCAGGAATTCGGTGAGTTCCACGTGCCAGCCGCGGCTGAACGAATAGGCCGCCTCATGTGCCGGTGAGACCAGCACCCAGCGGTTGCGCGGGAAATCGCGGGCAATCCTGGACGCTATACGGGCCGAAGCTTCGTACTCGTAGGGGCCGTCGGCAGGTTGCGAGCGCAGTGCGCTATTGAGTGAAACACCAATGCCCAGCAGGAAGGCAGTGGCTGCAAATTGCCGGAGCATTCGCGGAGATCGTGAATACACCCAGTGGATGAGCATCGCGATAAAAATGCATCCCAACACGGACAACAGGAGCGTTGGATATTTCGGTTCTGTCAGCCACGCCAGTATGGCGGCTATCACTGCGTAGCCCGGAGAGCGGCGCAGGCAGCCCACCGCCAGCACCAGAAACAGGGCGCTGATTTCAAGGCCGCCAGGCTCCCCGGTGGAATCGATTCCATAGGTGCGCGTGTACAGCCAGCAGAGGCCAGCTGTGAAAATGGAGCACCAGGTTGCTCCCGAGTATTGGTAGGCGCACCAGGCGGCCGCCGCCACCAGCATCGTGAAGAAGATCGGAGAACTGAACCGGATTACTGTGGCGGCATCGAGTCCGCTCAAGAATACGACAGGAGCGAGGAACGCAACCGAGCCATCGGCGCTCCAGGCGTTTCCTGTCACCAGTGTTTGCAGCGACACGACTCGGGCATAGCTCTGAATACCCTGGAACCTGTAGTTGGTCAGCGGATACCACAGGTATTGCACGGAAGCACTGGCCAGGATGAGCGACAGGATCAGGCTGGCCTGCGGAATGGCGATCACCCGGGCTACGAAATATTCCCGCCAATGTCCCTGCGCGGCCCACAACAGGAATTTGGAATAGCCCACAGCCCACGACTTCGGGTCGTAAATCCAGCGGCGCCGCGAAGCCAGTACCACCGTCGCACCCAGCCACAGCGCATAGATAGAAACTACGATGCCCGGCAGGCACAGCTTCCAGCTTCCGAGAATGATGGCGGTGAACTCCACGGCGAGCACCGTTCGCAGGATAGACGGAACCAGCAGCGAGCCGATGCCGCCCTGCCATTTATCCCCGGCTTTCGCGGCGAGCAGCGGCAGCGCCACGAACACGAGGCCCATTGCCAGCACAACGCGAATTAGGTCAAGCCAAACTTGAAGCATGATAATCAGTTTTCCGGTTCGTTAAGCAGAGGACGCGTAATGGTGATGGTCAATGGAGCGGGCGTGTTGCAGGAACATCCAAGTGGTGAGGCACGCAAAAACGCCACTGCCGGCGGTGAAGCCATACACCGCCTGCTGGTAGCCTCCCACCCGTGACAGCAGGTAGCCGGCGGCAAAGTTCACGCAAAGCGCGACGGCGGCGCTTATCAAAACAGACCTGGGCCGCGACAGCGCGAAAAACATGCCGGTGTTCCACAAAGCGGCAACTAGCAGCGGATAGCCTGCCAGCGACACCAACGTGACTTCGCGCATGGCCTGTGTCGGCAGCAGGTGCAGGTGTTCCGCCGCGTAGTAAGTGAGCCAGCCGCTCAGCGCACCGAAGATCAGAATCGCCGCCAGGCGCCTGAGATAGAAAAAGTAGATCCCGTCGTTGAAGTCTCTCACCTCATCCACCGAATAAGTGGCCTGGCCGGTACGGATACGCTCGTAGAAATCGAGCATGGATGTATGGACCCAGCCCACCTGAAACACGAAGGCGATCATCGCAATATCGAGGCCCGTTTCGTAGTCGCCACGGAATTGAAACGGCAGCGAGGCGGCGTTGGTGCGAGCCGTCCATGCCATCCAGCGGTCGGCGAACAGGAAGAGATAGTACAGGCAGCCGTAAGTGAAGAACGGTATCAGCAGGTGGATGATGCGCGTGTTGAGGAAGGCGCCATCGGTCTTCGCTGCCCGTTTTGATTTGCTGCGCATAACGGCAATCGCCACAGCGGCACACACCGAAGCCGTCACCGAGATGCCGACCAGTTGGGAGGCTACCAAATGCATGCCGAAGCCCAGTTTGCACAAGGCCACGGTAGCGATGCCACACACCACTGCCGCGCCCACCACGATGTTTTGCTCCAGTACGTAAAGTACGCCGCAGGCAAGCCAAAGCAGGCCGAGCGCGCAGTGGAAGGCGATCGCCACCCAATCCAGAGGAAACGGCAGCAGGCCGAAGTAGGCGTTGAAGGCCCAGCCGCATATAGCCCATATGACCACTACCGCCGCTCCCAGCATGGACCACTTCCGGCACGTATCGGCAGCCGCGCCCCAATCCCCTGTATGGATCAGGAAGAGCGACCGCCTGGCAGAGGCCTGAATAATACCGCCGGTGGCGATGAAGCTGGAGACCGTACCGATCGCCACCGCCGATGCGGTATCGTAGGCCAGATCGCCACCCCACAGGCTCAATTTGTAGACGAGCGTGGAGAGGGCGCACAACAGCACTGGAATCGCGAAAGATATGCCGCTCAAGTATTCCAGAATGAACTTGCGCTTTTCTTTGGGCTTCTCTTTCCATTCATCATCGAGTGGCGGGTGAAAGTGAGCCTTTGCCATCAGCAGCGTGGTGCGGTAGCCGTAATCATGCCACGCGACCGAATCGGTGATGCCATCCAACTCCAGCCGCACCGCCAGATCATACACGTCGAGCGCGGGTTTGCGGGCGTTGCCGCCGGTCGTGGATTTCAGGCAGTCTGGCAGTTCTGTTCGCATTCGGCAAATGATTCGTATATGTCCATGAACGGCTCCGTGCAGCGTTCAATCGTGTAGTAGCGGTGGGCGCGTTCGATTCCGGCGGCGGCCAGTTGTCCGCGCATCTCCGCGGCCTTGTGTCCATGGAGCAGCACGAGCAGGGCGCGCGCCAGATCTTCCGGATTGTTCGGTTCGGCCAGCAGACCGGCGCCCTCCAGCGTCTCGGAGATGTTGCCTACGTCGGAGGCGACTACCGGACATCCAGAGAACATCGCTTCCAGAATCGTAAATGGAAGCCCCTCGGAGATGCTCGGCAGGCAGAAGACATGTGCCGCGCCGAAAGCCTTGGCGGGCTCCTTGGTTACGCCGAACTCTACGTTCTTTTCGATTTGATGTTCGCGGATGATCGCCGTGCACCGTTCAAAGTAAGCCTGGTCGGCGACTTCTCCCAGGACGCGGAAACAGACATCGGGAACCTGTTCGCGCACGATGGGCGCGGCGCGCATCAGTACTTCAATGCCCTTTAGCGCGAAGATGCGAGCCAGCGTCAGGACCGTGGGGCGCTCGGGCAGATTGCTGCGGTCCGGGAAGAACCGCTTTGGATCGACGCCATTCGGAATGAACCTGATCTTCGACGGGTCTGCACCGAACGACGCCTGCCACTTGCGGTTAAACTCGCCAAGGCAGGTAACCACGTCGGCGAAATGATAGTTCATCTTTACGACGGCCTGATTCCAGCCGAGCAGAAAGCGGCGGCAGTTTGCAGAGGCGTCCATCGCCTCAATGCCGACGTATAGCTCGCGCAGATAGATGCCATGCTCGGTCAGCAGGAAGGGGGTTCCCCATCTCAGTTTCGCGAGTGTGCCAGGTACGCCCGCCAGGCCTGCCATGGAGGCATGCACGACGTCCGGGCGCACATGCGGGCGCGAGGTGATGGCCAGGTAGCGCAGCATCCAACTCATGCAGGTGGTCGCCTCCTGCAGCAGGAACCTGGTTTGGCCGCGGGCGCACCTCAGGAAGCAGTTCCAGGTTTGCTCGGCTGTTAGTGTGCGTGCGTAATCATACTTTTCGAAATACAGCTGCATGTTGTGCAGTGCCTGCGCGAGTCTTACCGGATCCGAGCGCAGGCCGGCGAAGGAACTTCGCACCACTGTTTCAAAGGCGGGGATGAAGTAACGTTCAATCACCTCCGGCGTTGTCTGGAGTTTTCGTTGATAGGACTCTGAAAAGGGAAGGCCGGCCATGCCGGGCTCTTCGGTTCCCCATAGTGCAAGATGATTGACGGAACGGACGTTTTCCGGCAGTTGGAAGACTGGTTTCAAGCGTGGCGAATGGGCCACCGCGAACAGATGGAAATCAGCCTCGGGAAGGTGCCGGACCAGCTGGTCGCACCACACGCTGACGCCGCCATGATAGAACGGATAGGTTCCTTCTGAAGTCAACAGCACGGATCTCCGGGGATGCCTCTGCCCACTTTGGACGCTGCTCTCCTCGGCTTTAGCGCCAGAAATCAAGGGCGCACTCCATGCGGGAACTCCACCGCGCCTTCCATGCCTACCAGAATCGTTGCCGGGGACGGGTTGGGAATGGAGATGCGGACAACGTGGGACTGCTGCAATTGGTCGGGCACCAGCATCACCTCCGACACCTTTGCTGCGATCTCCACCGGGGGATCCATCGGCAATGCGACCTTTACTTTCGAACCGCGTTCGATCTCTTGTGCCATCTTTCCCGTAACAGGTACTTCCACAATCAGGGTATTCAAATCGGCCAGTTGAAACAACGGAATGCCGGCCAGGACTTTCGTCCCCGGCTCAACGGCAACCTGCAATACCGTCCCCGCGCGCGGTGCACGCACACGCAGGCTTTCCAGCTTCTCCTGCGCGGACTTCAGCGCCAATTCTGCGTCTTCCAGATCCAGCCGTGAAGATGCTGTATCCGATGCCGGCATGTCTTCCCGCTGGATTTTCGCCATCCTCAGTTGAGAATCGGCAGCTTCGGCTTCCTGCTTTAGCCTGAGCAGTGTTTCCTTTGCTGCCCGCACGTTACGGGCTTCCATCTCTTCCTGCTTGCGCGCGGTCTCAAGGTCCTGCGCGGTTGCCAGGTGCTGCTCCACCAGTTTATTCAGATTGGCCACTTCGCGCTTTGCGCGGGCGTAGGCCGCTTCCACCGATTCCACTGAATAGTTGCTCAGGCGCGTCCGGGCCGCGTCGCGTGCCACCGTGGCGCCGCGATATTGCTCGTCCAATAACGGCGAGACCCGCTTTGCGGCAGGCTTCATGCGATCTTTGGCGATCGCCATGCGAAGCTCCGCCCGTTCGATCTGCTGGCGCACTTCCGGACTGTCGAATTCCGCCAGCAGTCGGCCTGCCTCCACGCGGTCGCCGGCTTTCACCAGCACCGAGACCGCCGTGGCGGGGATTTCCAGCGTGAGGGTGTTGACCTGCGCGGGGCGTATGCGTGCCGGCAGAATCGTCTTCAGTCCGCCTTCATAACGGCCAGACCAGCCGCGTGAAATGGGAGGCAGTACCAGGGAGAACGCAACCAGTGCGACGAACCCTTTCGCCACTGTCCACGAGATGCCTTCCAGATTGCCGTCGTTAACGATTTTGACTCTCATTTTCTTTTCCTCGCGCTAGTTGATGGAGACGCTCTTTGCGCGTCCCGCTTCTAATTGCAGCCGGGCGATTCTTTGACCGCCGTAAATGTCGCATGTGTCGGGGCAGATTCCCGTCACGGGAACGCTAAGTGCATTTGCTGAACGGATGCTCAGTTGATTCGATGGGTCGAGGGTTGCCTGCACCGGCGAATTCTCGCGGGCCAACCGGTCCTCCATCAGTTTGCCGATCGCTGACTGCGGCAGGCTGATGATAGGCAGGTTCGAAAGCGCCATGAATTTTTGAAAAGTGCGGTCCACCAGATCGGTGAACAGGGAATGTGCTCCGTCGTAACGCCAATAGTTCGATTGGTGGAACATGGAGGGATAAACCTCTCCGCGCAGCATGTAGGTCAACAGGTTGTCGCTCTCGTGATCGATGATTGAGTCATAGGATTGCGGTGCATTAAAAAACGGTTTGTCCGTCCCGGCCACGCGGAACACTCCGTCCGGACCGTAGAAGAAGTTGTACTCATCGGGTTCGGAGCCTTCGACGCCCTCCAGGCCTGAACCGGCGTTGAAAAATACGTTGGTGGCGCGGCGCGGCACAATGAAGATGTCCGGTTGCAGCGTGCTGTACATTCCGGTATTGGGAATCGCCGGAACCCACTCCGGATGCGAAGTGTCGGAGACCAGGAAGTGGATTCCCTGTGCGGAGGCCGCCGACAGGAACGCAGCGTCCAGCAGGCCGGAGACTCCGGGCGTCACCAGGCTCAGATCGTCCGAAGGGATCCCCAACTGGTCCGCGATCCGTTTGTTTTCCGTGATTTCGAAGGTGCTTTCGTCGAAGTTGGCTGGCCGGCATTTCCCGGCCGCATCCGTCGCAAAGCAGTCTAAGTCCTTGTGGTCATAGGTATGACTTAGCCAAAAGAATGTGTCGAAACTATTGAGCGACTCGGCTACCAGCGAATCATCGGGCTTGGTGCCGCTCTTGGCCGTCGATCCGTAGGTGTTATAGGTCATGGTAATGCGGAAGTCTCTGGTCTGTGGATTCGCATTCCAGTTCTGCTGCCAGGCGCGCAGCGCACTCAGGTCGGTCCCTGCAAGACGGAGCAGCGGGCATTGCGCCAGCGACGGGGCGTTTTGATCGACCACGAAGGTAGTCGGGCGGCACGCGTCGATATACGAGACAAAGAGCCGGTTGGGGAGGAAGAGGTCGTCGTTCTGAGGCGAGAAGTAAATCCGCTTTTCGCCGATGAAGACACCCTTGGTTACCCAGTTGATAACGCCGTAGTTTAGCGCCATGGAGTGAAGCAGGAACGAGTTGTGGTCCATGGTCAGGGCGAGGTATTCACGCCCGTCCGGTTTGGTGTGCAGAACGCCGGCCGTACCGCCATTTATCTGCATCAGCGGCGTGGTTGTTTCGCCCGCGGCGGCAACCGTCTTGGCAAGGTAGGCGTAGGCGGCACTGAACTTGATCGGGTTATCGATGTTCAGGTACGAAAAGATCTGTGCGGCAGCAGGCAGTAGCTGAATTGTCGTTGGAGTGCTCACCGAATCCGCCAGTTGCATGCCAAAGCGGACTTCGGGGAACGTATAAAAGCTGGCCACACGGACCCGGTATGCGCTGGTATAAGCATCGATCCTGGCCCAGTTGGCGGCCGTCATGCCCGCCTGCCAGGTGCCGTTGGCCTGATAAGCGAGGGTCCCGGTTGTGAGGATGATGCCTTGGTAGAAGCCTTTGTTTTCATCGAATAGAGCCGGGATTGGCTGCGTTGCGACGGTCACCTGGTCATAGGGAATGCCGATGTGGTTCAGGTATAGTTGAATGGCTGCAAACGAGGACTCTGTTCCATCTCCAGCCAGGACAAGTAGTTTCATGTCAACAGGTTTGGGGAACAGAGCGCCTCCTGCGGTGGTTTGCGCCAGTCCGAGGGCATTGAGGATGAGAAAGCAGATGGTCAGTCGCACAGTGGTCATTGGCTTTCTCGATAGTAGAGGTTGGCATCCGCTCCTACAAGAGAACATTCATCACAGTACTGCGACTTTTTTGGGGGTACTGTTGGTACAACGTTAGTCCCATACCAGTACCGCCGCCTGCGCTCGAAGCGGTGTCGTCGCCTTCATCACAATGCCATATCGCCTACATAAATATTTCGACTTTGCTTCCGCGCTGAAAGGGCTGTTATAGTTTTTTCAACGGTTACAATTCGCTATTAAGAGCGATAGGCCACGTTCCTGCCTCCGTCCCGGTTCTCAACCTAAATTTTGAATTCAATTGCCTGGCGAAGAACTTCAGCCGGTCTGCCGTAGGTCTGTTCATTCCGGCGGAAGTTGGGCCCGTCCAGGTATTTACTCTTAAGGACACGATGAAAAAAATTGAAGCATACATCCAGCCCTTCAAGCTCGAGGAAGTGAAAGACGCCCTCATTGCCAGCGGTATTCAGGGAATGACGGTCATCGAGATCAGGGGCCATGGAAGGCAGAAGGGGCACACCGAAGTCTATCGCGGCCAGGAATACAACGTTGATCTTCTTCCAAAGATCAAGGTCGAGGTTGTTGTGCCGGATTCCCTTGCTGACGAAACAGTCAAAACAATCACGCTGGCAGCCCGTACGGGCAAGATCGGCGACGGCAAGATTTTCGTTTTCCCGATTTCAGAAGCGATCCGCATCCGCAACGGCGAATGTGGTGAAGCAGCACTTTAGATTCCAACAACAAAAATAGAGGATCAGAATGACCGACACAAAACTTACATTTTCCAACAAGCTCTCCAGACTGTTTTCCCGGATTCACGACCCAGAATGGCGTCAATATGCGGCATTGCTCGGCGTCGGAAAATTACTGGGCATCTTCCTGCTGCTCGCCGGTGTTGTAGCCCTTAACCCCGGGCTGATCGGCTTGCGCACCTTCGCGGCTGATCCGGTTCTCAAAGGAAACGACATTGTCAATCCGCTCAACACGGTATGGACACTCGTTGCCGCGTTCCTGGTGTTCGGCATGCAGGTCGGATTCACCATGCTCGAAGCCGGCTTCTGCCGTTCGCGCGAAACCGTCAACGTCCTCATGGAGTGCATTGTTGACACCTGTTTGTGCGGCGTCCTGTTCTGGGCGTTTGGTTTTGCTTTCATGTTCAGCCATGGCAACGGCTTTATCGGTCTGAACTGGTTCCTGCTCGATGGCGTACCCGCCACCTATGAAACCACCGGTGTTGCGTTCCTGGCATTCTGGCTCTTCCAGTTCGCCTTCGCCGATACCTGCTCCACCATCACCTCGGGCGCCATGATCGGCCGCACGGCATGGATCGGTGACCTTCTTTATAGCGTCGCGGTATCCGGCTTTATCTATCCGATCATCGGTCACTGGGCATGGGGTCCGGACGGTTTCCTCGCCACCATGGGCGCTCCGAACATGTTCCTGCCGTGGGTCGGCACCAGCTTCCATGATTTCGCTGGTTCAACCGTCGTTCACACCATCGGTGGCACCATCGCACTGGCCGGTTCTATCGTTCTTGGTCCTCGCCTGGGCCGCAAATTCAAACGTGATGGCGGTGGACCTATGCTCCCGCACGATCTGACGATCGCTGCTTCGGGCGGCTTGTTGCTGTGGTTCGGCTGGTACGGTTTCAACCCGGGCAGCACGCTCTCCGCTATGGACTTTGAAGGCATCGGCCGCGTTGCAGCCAATACGACGCTCGCTGCTTGCGGCGGTGGTCTGTCCGCGATGTTCGCTGCCTATTTCCTAAGCAAATCCTGGGATGTCAGCTTCACGGTGAACGGCTTCCTGGCCGGACTGGTTGCCATCACTTGCCCCTGCTACTGGGTAACCCCAGGTGCTTCGATTCTGATCGGACTTGTCGGCGGTGTCTTGGTTGTGGCTGGTGTGGAATTGCTCGAATACCTCCGCATCGACGATCCGATCGGCGCTGTTCCGGTCCACGGCATGTGCGGCATCTGGGGCACCATCTCGCTGGGTCTGTTCGCCTGCGGCAAATATGGTTCTACCGGCCAGTTCGCTCCTGATCACACGGCCCCGTTGAAGGGTCTCTTCTATCAAGGCGGCGCACAGGTGCTGATCGCACAGTTGATCGGCAGCGCCATCATCACGATCGCTACCTTTGTGGCAGCCTACATTGTGATGAGAATTGTGAATGCAGCCGGTCTGTTGCGTATTTCCGCCGAAGGCGAAGCCTACGGTCTGGACATGCACGAGCACGGTATCTCGGCTTACCCCGAATACGTGCTGCGCTCGGTGGCTCGTCCGTCTTCGCTCACGAAAGCGGATTAGTCATAACGCTTTTGCCCGCTAAATGGCCGCGTAGTCCCGTATGTGGACGCGCGGCCTTTTTTGATGTTACAGTTCCGCGCCGGAAGTGGTGATGGTCAGCCGCCCGTGCTTCACGCCCTTGGTGCTGATGAGGGCGTCGGCGATTCTACGAACGTCCTCTGATTTCCCCTTCACTACCAGCACCTCCAGGCAGTTATCGTGATCCAGGTGAACATGCAGCGTGGAGAGAATGTTGTGATGATGGTCATGCTGCAGATCGGTCAGGCGTTCGTTCAGTAGCCGGACATGATGGTCGTACACCAGCGTGACCGTGCCCACTACCTTGCTTTCGGGGTGTTCCCAGTTCTTCTGCACCAACTCATCGCGGATCATATCGCGAAAAGCCTCGGACCGGTTCGTGTACCCGCGCACAGCAATGTGGTCATCGAACTTCTTGAGAAGTTCAGAATCGATAGCTACGCCGATGCGGCTTAATTCGCTCATTGGATTGTTCTTGTGCCTCGCTGGGGCTTCTACGAATTATAGCCCCGGAATGACTTGGCTGCGAGATGTGCTATTTTATTTACGATCGTATGCATATCCCCGATGGGGTTCTCTCCTGGAAAGTCTGGGCGTCACTGGACGCGGCCGCATTGCCTGCCGTGGGTCTTGCTGCGCGCCAGGCCGGCAAGAATCTGGAGGAGCAGGGCATCCCGCTGATGGGCGTAATGGGCGCGTTTGTTTTTGCCGCCCAGACGATTAACTTCCCGGTCGGGCCGGGTACCAGCGGGCACCTGGTGGGCGGCGCCTTGTTGGCAGTTACTCTCGGACCTGCCTCCGCGGCCCTGGTGATGACCGCGATCCTGATTACCCAGGCTCTGATTTTTCAGGATGGCGGAGTGCTCGCGTTGGGCGCGAATGTCATCAATATGGCTTTGGCAGGAGTGGCGGCCGGGTTTCTTCCCTACCATTATCTGGGCGGTGGATCGTGGCGGCGCGCGTCTATCTTTCTGGCGGGTTTCTTTTCCGTTCTGGTGAGCGCCGCATTGGCGCTGCTGCAGTTGACGATCTCCGGAGTTCCCATGGGAATGGCTACAGTCGGAATCTCGGCCGGATTTTTTCTGGTCAATGCTCTGTTAGAAGGGGCGATTACTTTGGCCGTGGCCGAAGGGATCGAAGCCATCAATCCGGCCTGGCTGCGAAAGCCGGCTGCGGACTCGGGCAAACTGACGGGAGTCTTCGCCATTACGGCGATCCTGCTGGCGGCGGTCGGTGTGCTGTTTGCCTCCGCAGCTCCCGACGGACTGGAACGCTTGCTGGGCTGGAGTGGAATCAGTGAGTCGAAGGATCATCTGATCGCCACGCCGCTGGCCGACTACCAGGTGAATTATTTCAGTTCAGAATGGCTGCGTAAATCGAGCGCGGGAATGGCCGGACTGACGGTTGTCTATTTTCTTTGTCTGGCGATCTCGCGCATCCTGCGCCGCCGCGGGAGCTCTTAATTGCGCCACGTTCAGTTGGAACAGTTCGCCCGCCGCGCCAGTTACCTGCATGATGTCGATCCCAGGGCAAAGGTGGCCGCGCTGGGTCTGTTTCTGGTATCGACAGGCACGCTGCCGGCGGTCAATCTCTGGGCCTACTTGGGCTTTTCGCTGATCCTGCTGGTGGGCGTGGCGCTGGGCAACCTGCCGCTGCCATTTCTTCTGGCAAGGGCCTCGGCGGTGCTGCCCTTTTCGCTCACCTTCGCTCTGATCAGCTGGATCGCAGGAGATACCCAGCGTGCGATCGCGCTTGCCGCAAAGAGCTTTCTCTCTACCTTTGCAGTTTTGCTGCTCATCGGCAGCACGCCGTTGCCGGATCTGCTGCGAGCGCTGGCCTCGCTCGGAGCGCCCGCTGTGCTGCTCATGGTGATTCAGTTTCTTTACCGCTACTTGTTTGTTGTGGTGGAGCAGGCGGTGCGCATGCGTCTGGCTGCCCTCTGCCGTGGCGGGAGTGCCTATTCGGGAGGCCATTCGAGTGCGTTTCAGCGGGCGGCGGGTGCGCTGTCGGTTCTCTTTGCCCGCTCCTATGGGCGCGCCGAAGGGATCCATCGGGCGATGCTGGCGCGCGGCTTCAGCGGCCAATTGCCGGTGATGACCCCAAGTGCGTTCCGCTGGAAAGATGGTTTGTTTATTGGGATTGCCGCGAGTCTGATTCTCGCGGTTCGGATTGGCTATGCAAGCATCTCCACTTATTGAAGTACGCGGCCTGACCTATTGCTATCCGGACGGCACCAAGGCGCTCGACGGCGTCGACTTCCACCTATCCGAGGGCGAGACGGTAGCATTGCTGGGAGCCAACGGTTCCGGCAAGACAACCTTCGTACTTCATCTGAATGGTCTTGTAAGTGGGAGCGGCTCGATTACTGTGTGCGGCATGAGATTGGAAAAGTCCAATCTGGCTGCGATCAGGCGGAAAGTCGGCCTCGTCTTCCAGGATTCAGACGAACAACTGTTCATGCCATCCGTACTCGAAGATGTAGCTTTCGGTCCAGTCAATCAGGGATTGCACGTGGGCGAAGCGAAGGAACGGGCATTAGAAGCGCTTCAATTAGTGGGCATGAAACATGCAGGCGGCAAGGCCCCCTACCATCTTAGTGCGGGAGAGAAAAGGAGGGTTGCGCTTGCGGGAGTCCTGGTGATGAATCCTGCGGTCCTGGTGCTGGACGAGCCGACGACTTTTCTCGATCCACCCGGACAACGGGAGCTGGTCAACCTGCTGAAGAGACTCCCCCAAGCGAAAATTATTGTTACGCACGATACTTCGTTTGCATCTGCACTGGCGACAAGGGCAGTGTTCTTTTCGAGCGGCAGAGTGGCTGGTGAAGGTGAGCCAGCTGCCTTGATTAAGCGCTTCGAGTGGTCCGCCAGCTAAAACTACTCGGCTTCCTTTTTCTTCCGGAACGCTTCCCAACGTTTCTTCTGTGCTTCCGCGATACGCTTTTTGGCGCTGGCACTCAGCTTGCGCTTCTTCTTCGGCGCAGTTGCTGTGGCGTCTGCAGGTGACTCGACGGCCACCTTTGGCCTGCCCACTGGCCTGCCCGCTGATTTGGGTTTGCCAGCCAGCAATCCGCGAACGTGCTTGATCTGTTCTTCGATGCGCTGCTTTTGGAGCTCCAAACCCTCCAACGCGGCTAAGTAGATTGAATTGTCCACAATGTTTCCTGTTCTTGCCATTTGGCACGCTGCTCCGAAATCCGGAGTTACTTTCTTCTGTCAAATGTATCACAAAAGATAGTCACGGGTCCGCAGTTCACCAGACTAACATCCATCAGTGACTGAAATTTACCTGTCTCTACTGTTATACCGGAAGCCCGGAGCTTTTTCACAAAATATTCGTACAAGACTTTCGCCTCTGCCGGGAGCGCCGCCTTGTCAAAACTCGGCCGGTTGCCGCGAAGGATATCCCCGTAGAGAGTAAATTGCGACACCACTAACAAACTACCGCCAAAATCAGTCACGGAGCGGTTCATCTTATCCTGATGATCAGGGAATATCCTCAGACTCAATATTTTCGCAGCCAGGTAGTCCGCGTCTGCTGTCGTGTCCGGTTTGGCGATTCCCAGGAATACAAGAAGGCCGGCGCCGATTTCGCCGACGGTGACTCCATCCACCTGGACGCGCGCTTCTTTGACCCGTTGCACCAAAATTCGCATATGCTTAAGATTATGCCATCCGGTTTCATCGAAACTTACTCCTATGCCCGGGCCGGCCTGCTCGGAAACCCCAGCGACGGCTACTACGGTAAGACGATCTCATTCCTGGTACGGAATTTTCGCGCCCGGGTTATCATTCACCCCAGCGCGAGGCTGGAAATAAGGCTCTCCAAAGCAGACACGCCGATTTTCGAGAACCTGGACGATCTGTATCAATCGACCCGGTGGCGCGGCTACTACGGCGGCATCCGAATCATCCAGGCCCTGATCGTCAGGTTTATGGACTACTGCCGCGAAATGGGAATCGAACTGGAGGAACGGAACTTTACCCTGGAATACGATTCCACGGTGCCGCTGCGGCTTGGCATGGGCGGATCAAGTGCCATTATTACGTCGGCATTGAGGTCGCTGTGCCAATTTTTTGCCGTAGAAATACCTCTTCCGCAATTCGCGAACATTGTGCTCGAGACAGAAACGCGCGAGCTTGGCGTCGCTGCCGGGCTGCAAGACCGTGTGATTCAAGCCTATGAAGGGCTTGTCTATATGGATTTTTCTAAGCTGTTGATGGATGCCCGCGGTTACGGTGAGTACGAACCTTTGGACCCAGGATTGCTCAAGAACGTATATCTGGCCTACCGGACCAGTCTGAGTGAAGGCACGGAGGTCTTTCACAACAACGTCCGGGAGCGCTGGCGGCAAAGGGATCCTCAGGTGTTGGCGGCGATGGAGCGCTGGGCTCAGATCGCCAGTGAGGGCCGCGAGGCGCTGCTTGCTGGCCAATATCAAAAGTTAAATCTGCTGATCAATGAAAATTTTGACCTGAGAACCGAAATCTACGATGTCGGTGCAGGCAACAGGCAGATGATCGAAACGGCCCGCCGCGTCGGCGCAAGTGCTAACTTCGCCGGGTCTGGCGGTGCGGTAACTGGCTGTTTCGAAGACGAAGCGATGTACGGCCGCTTGGTCAGGGCAATGAATGAGATCGGGATCGGGGTGGTGAAGCCAAAGATAGTCCCTTAATGGTGCCTCCCGATTGATCTCTCCAATACTGTAAAGGGGACTTACCTGCAGCATGAAAAGAGCACTCATATCGGGAATCACGGGACAGGATGGGTCTTATCTGGCCGAATTCCTGCTTCAAAAGGGTTATGAAGTTCACGGCCTGAAACGCCGGTCCAGCAGTTTCAATACTGGCCGGATCGATGGGATCTACTCGGATCTGCATGATCACGGAAGCCGTCTGCATCTGCATTTCGCGGATCTTTGCGATAGCAGCAGCTTGTGGAAACTGCTGTATGAGATCCGGCCCGACGAAGTCTACAACCTGGGCGCGCAAAGCCACGTTCGCGTGAGTTTCGATATTCCGGAGTACACGGCCGACATCGTGGGCACCGGGGCGCTGCGGCTGCTGGAAGGCATCCGGCAGACCGGAATCAATGCGCGCTATTATCAGGCTTCTTCGAGCGAGATGTTCGGTAGCGCGCCGCCTCCGCAGCGCGAGGACACGCCGTTTCAGCCGCGCAGTCCCTACGCCTGTGCCAAGCTATTCGCGCATAACATCACCATCAACTATCGCGAAAGTTACGGCATGTTCGCGGCCAGCGGCATTTTGTTCAATCACGAATCACCACGTCGCGGGGAGACTTTCGTCACGCGCAAAATCACCCGCGCGGTGGCGCACATCAAATACGGTTTGCAGGAGAAACTCTATCTCGGTTACCTGGATTCCTGCCGCGACTGGGGCTATGCGCCGGAATATGTCGAGGCGATGTGGTTGATGCTGCAGCAGGAAACGCCTGACGATTACGTCATCGGAACCGGCGGAACCCATACGGTGCGCGAGTTTGTTCAGGAAGCCTTCGCGCACGCCGGAATGGACTGGCGGGAGTATGTCGAGATTGATCCCCGCTACTTCCGTCCGGCCGAGGTGGAAGCGCTTCTTTCCGATCCTTCCAAGGCTCACCGGCAATTGGGGTGGAGGCATCAGGTCGGTTTCAAAGAATTGGTTCACCTGATGGTGGACGCGGAATTGACTGACCTCGACGCTCGCTTGAAAGGGGAACTGGCGCCGCTCGCTGCGCAGTCGGTATAACCACATGCTGAATCTACGAAACAAGAGGGTCTGCGTGACCGGCGGGGGAGGCTTCCTCGGATCGTTCCTCTGTGAACAACTGGCGGAACACGGCGTGAAGGACATTTTCGTGCCGCGGCGGAGGGATTACGACCTGACCACCGAATCCGGCATCAGCCGGCTCTTCCGGGACGCCCGCCCGGAGGTGATCTATCATCTGGCAGCGGTGGTTGGCGGAATCGGCGCAAACCGCGAAAACCCCGGGCGGTTTTTCTATGAAAACGCGATCATGGGGATCCAACTCATTGAGGCCGCGCGCCGCCATGGAGTGGAGAAGACGATTGTGGCGGGTACCATTTGCGCTTATCCCAAATTCACCCCCACTCCCTTCCGCGAGGAATCGTTGTGGGACGGCTATCCGGAGGAGACCAACGCTCCCTACGGGATTGCCAAGAAAGCGCTGCTTGTGCAGTGCCAGGCCTATCGCCAGCAGTACGGGATGAACTCAATCTTTTTGCTGCCCGTCAACCTCTACGGACCGCGAGACAATTTCGATATGGAGTCGTCGCACGTCATTCCCGCGTTAATCCGAAAGTGCATCGAGGCGCGGGATGCAGGCGAGCGCAGGATCGTCTGTTGGGGCGACGGAACGCCTACCCGCGAATTCATCTACGTCGAAGACGCCGCGGAGTGCCTGTTGACGGCTGGTGAACGCTACGACGGCGCCGAACCCGTGAATATCGGTAGCGGGGCGGAGATTACCATCAGAGACCTGGTGGAGACGGTGGCCCGGGTATGCTGCTTCAGAGGTGAGATCGTTTGGGATACCACCCGCCCCAACGGCCAGCCGCGCCGCCTGCTCGATACATCGAGAGCGGAAGAGTACTTCGGCTTCCGCGCCCGGACAGCGCTCGAACAGGGCCTCGCCAAGACCGTGAAATGGTATGAACAGGCGCGGGCTGTTCAACCAGCCCTGGCGCTTGCCTGAACGCAGTTTACATCAGCCTGCAAATTTCCGGCATCACAATGTTTTGAAATGTGTGATTCCACCCAGAAATCGGCAGGCGCTGGCCGCGACCCTCGCCCGGATAGATTTCGCCAGGTACCTGCTCGCCCACGTGCCGGCGGGCTGGAAATTGTGAAATCAATAGTGTTAGCGTTATTGTCTGGTTTGGGGTGTGCCCTGCCGCAACTGGTTTGCAGGAAGCCCGTGCAGGTTTGGCAGTTCGAGTGCACTTACACCCAAGGTGATGATGACGTCAGCCGAAAAAGAGAATATTAGCGCGATGCTCTCGCGCCAGCAAACACAGTTGGATGTGTTTTTCCGGCCCAAATCGGTGGCAGTGATTGGTGCGACCGAAACTCCTGGTTCCGTGGGCCGGTCCGTGCTCTCAAACCTCATTGCAAGCCCGTTCGGCGGTCCCGTCTATCCCGTCAACTCTAAGCGTTCAAGCGTCTTAGGTATTAAGGCCTATAAGACCATTGGAGAGATTCCCGACCCGGTGGATCTTGCCGTTGTGGTAACGCCGGCTGCGTCGGTTCCGGATGTCATCAATCAATGTGCGGAGCACAAGGTTCAGGGCGCCATCATCATTTCGGCGGGATTCAGAGAGGCCGGTTCCGCCGGTGAGGAACTGGAACGGCAGGTTCTTGAAAATGCACAACGAGGCGGCATCCGTATCATTGGTCCCAACTGCCTCGGCGTGATGGCTCCGTTGAGCGGCCTGAATGCGACCTTTGCTAATGCCATGGCCCGGCCCGGCAATGTCGGGCTGATCAGCCAGAGCGGAGCGATGTGCACGGCTATCCTGGATTGGAGCCTGCGCGAAAACGTGGGTTTCAGCGCCTTCCTTTCCGTTGGCTCCATGGTGGATGTCGGTTGGGGAGACCTCATCGATTATCTAGGCGAAGATTCCCACACCAAGAGCATCGTCATTTACATGGAGTCGATCGGCGATGCCCGCAAGTTCCTCTCGGCCGCTCGCGAAGTGGCCCTTAGCAAGCCGATCATCGTCATTAAAGCCGGGCGCACCGAGGCAGCGGCCAAAGCAGCGGCTTCGCATACGGGCGCGCTGACGGGCAGCGATGAAGTCCTCGACGCTGCGTTCCGGCGCGCCGGCGTGTTGCGCGTCGATAGCATCTCGGACCTCTTCTATATGTCGGATGTACTCAGCAAGCAGCCTCGCACCAGGGGTAAGCGGCTGACGATTCTGACCAACGCCGGCGGTCCCGGTGTACTTGCGACGGATGCGCTCATTAACAACGGCGGCGAACTGACGCAGTTGAGTGAGGAGACCATCGCGGGACTCGACAAGATTCTGCCTGCGCATTGGAGTCACGGCAACCCGATCGATATTCTGGGAGATGCTGGTCCCGACCGCTATCTGAAGTCCATTGAAATCGCGGCCAAGGATCCGAACAGCGACGGCCTGCTGGTGATCATGACGCCGCAGGGCATGACCGCTCCGGCGATGATAGCCGAGCAGATCAAGAACGGTGTCAAGATGGACGGCAAGCCGCTGCTGGCCAGTTGGATGGGAGGCACCGACGTAGCGGCAGGAACCGAAATCCTGCACCGTGCCGGTATTCCCGCCTTCGCCTTCCCCGATACCGCTGCCCGCATGTTCAATTACATGTGGAAGTATGCTGAGAATCTGCGCGCGCTTTACGAGACCCCCACCGGTTTGTCGAACAGCCACGAACCGCAGGTCAGCAAAGCGGAACAGATTATCCGCTACGTGAGGGAGTCCGGCCGTACCTTACTGACCGAGTACGAATCCAAGCAGTTGCTCGCCGCATACGGGATTCCGGTGGTTCGCACCGAGATCGCCATTTCGGAAGACGAGGCGGTTAGCCTGGCTCGCGAAATCGGCTATCCGGTGGTGTTGAAACTGCACTCGGAAACGGTCACGCACAAGACGGATGTTGGTGGTGTTCATCTGAGCCTGCGCTCTGAAGAATCTGTTCGGCGAGCCTACCGCTCGATCGCCACGATCACCGGGTTCTTGGGCGTCACGGTGCAGCCGATGGTATCGCTCAGCGGCTATGAGCTGATCGTCGGCTCAAGCCTCGATCCACAGTTCGGCCCCGTGCTGCTGTTCGGTACCGGAGGAACGATGGTGGAGGTGTTCAAGGACAGCGCACTCGCGCTGCCCCCGCTGAACACCACGCTGGCGCGGCGCATGATGGAACGAACTATGATCTACACAGCGCTGAAGGGAGTCCGCGGCCGCAAGCCGATCGACCTGGACGCGCTCGAAGATCTGCTGGTCCGGTTCAGCCGGCTAGTGACCGAACAGCGCTGGATCAAGGAGATCGACATCAATCCGTTGGTGGCCGCACCGGAGCGGCTGCTGTCGCTCGATGCACGTGTCGTACTCCATCCTCCCGCCACCCAGGAACAGGACCTGCCGCGTAGCGCGATCCGCCGCTACCCGCTGCATTTCGTTGCGCCGTGGACGATGCGCGATGGTGCGGCGGCCACCATACGCCCCATCCGGCCGGAAGATGAGCCGATGATGGTGAAGTTCCACGAATCGTTATCCGAGCAGTCGGTTTACTTCCGCTATTTCCGATTGATGAAACTCAGCCAACGCGTTTCGCACGAGCGGCTGACTCGCATCTGTTTCATTGACTACGATCGTGAAATGGCACTCGTCGTCCAGCGGGAAGACGAGATCGTCGGTGTCGGCCGTGTCACCCGCATCCGAGGCACCAGTTCCGCGGAGTTTGCGATTGTAGTGAGTGACAAGTGCCAGGGCCGTGGTGTGGGCTCAGAGCTCTTGCGGCGCATGATTGATGTCTCGCGCAGAGAAAAGATCACTCTCCTCGTCGGCGAGATCCTGCCCGAGAACCGGCACATGCATCGCATCTGCGAAAAGGCCGGTTTCAAACTCAAGCACTCCGTGATGGACCCGGTTGTCCGCGCCGAATTAGAATTGGAGTGACATGGCCAAGAAGAAGATTCTGATTGTTACCGGCGATGCCGGCGAAGGCTACGAAGCCCTTTACGCATATCACAGATTTCTGGAAGCGGAACACGAAGCGGTAGTGGCCGCGCCCTCCAAGCGCCGCCTCCACCTGGTGATTCATGATTTCGAGCCCGGCTGGGACACCTATATCGAAAAGCCCGGCTACGGGTTGGAAGCGCACCTGTCTTTCGATGAGGTTGTGCCTGCCGATTATGATGCGATCCTGATCCTGGGCGGCCGTGCCCCGGAGTATCTGCGCAACAATCAACAACTGCTTGGCATCACGCGCCAGTTTCACGATGCCGGCAAATGGGTCTTTGCCATCTGTCACGGCATTCAGGTGCTGGTGGCGGCAGGGTTGGTGAAGAACCGCAACGTCACCTGCTATGAGCATGTGAAGTATGAGGTGGAGATGGCCGGCGGCAACTGGTGTACGGAACAGGCCGTACGCGACGGGCGAATGGTGACGGCGCAGACCTGGCAGTCGCATCCTGAGTTCTATCGCGAGATCTTCCATTGTCTCGCCTAACGGATTCCGATGCCACTCGATCCTCAGGTTGCGGCAATGCTTGCCAGGGCCGCCGCATCCGGTCAAAAGCCGCGCAGTGCGATGACGATCGAAGAGACCCGTGCGTTCGCCGAGAAGGGCAATGCAAACTCCGGTGCGCCCCTTGCGCTGGCGAGCGTTGCCCACAGTATGATCGGCGGCGTGCCGGCCCGGATCTACCAACCCCACACTAAGCCCTCTCCGGCGACGGTGCTCTTTATCCATGGTGGACGATTCATCAGTGGCAGCTTAAATTCGCACGATTCATTATGCCGTGAGCTTGCCGCCAGCTCCGGATGCCGCTTGATCGCCGTCGATTATCGGCTCGCCCCGGAGCATTGTTTCCCGGCGGCGCTTGATGACTGCATCGCTGCCGCGTCGGCCATCGAAGGTCCGTTGGTTGTATGCGGCGACAGCGCCGGTGGCAACCTCGCCGCTGCCGCCGCTCTGCAACTGCCGGGTCGCTTCCTGGCGCAGGTACTTGTCTACCCGATGC
>Ga0118677_10002864_pt1 | contig 33838 bp, 46 predicted proteins | sample AliMusrvi5mmetaG_FD_86154 | JGI IMG/M metagenome (GOLD analysis project Ga0118677, IMG submission 86154) | reverse complement strand
GTTTATGCGTCTTTATCGGAGCGAACGAGTGGGAATCGATCAGCCGGGGAATGACCAGGGTAGGGAGCGCGGCCAGCAATTCCACCTTGCCAAGGGTGAAGATCCTCGGAGCTGATTGAGTGAACAGAGTCGGTGCGATCAGGGCGCTCAGGATAGCGGCCGGGACCAGTTCCAGCCACTCGGCAAACCAGGCTGGCAGGGTGCGGCGGGAAAGCGTCACGAGCGGGAGCAGGCGCGGCAGGTAGGTCACCGCTCCCATGGCGAGCATCAACAATAGGAAGTCCCGGTTATTCATGATTTCCTTTCCGCTTTCCGGAGGGTGCGCTTCAGAACAAACCCGGCAGTGGCCGCCAGGCAGGATGCCACAATCACATAGGAGTTGCCCGGCAGCCAGAGGTAGGCCAGCAGGGAGCATGCTGCCGCGATCAGCGCGGTGGTGATGAAAACCGGACTGCGCAGTTGGAAGACCAGCAGGCAGATGAACATCCCGGTCAGTGCATAATCGACTCCGGCCGTGCCGGGGGGGACAAGTTGTCCCAGATAGACACCGATCACGCTGCTGATGACCCAGGTAGCATTGGTTATATGATTCAGGGTCAGGGCACTGCGGCGGTCCCACCCCCCTTGGCTGAAGCGGGTCATGTTGACGGCGAAGCTTTCGTCGGTGATGCCATAGGCGAAAAGTGCCAGAAAGCGGCGGGAAACGCCGGGAAAATGGACCGCAAGGGCCGAACTCATCAGCAGGTGGCGAAGATTGACCATGAAAACCGTGGTAACTATCGCCAGCGGTGAGGCGGCTGCGCCCAGCATTGCCACTGCGATAAACTGTGAACCTCCCGCAAAGACCAGCAGCGACATGGCGGCCATCTGCCAGGGGGCCAGCCCCCCTTTTTGGGCCAGTACTCCCAGCGAAAGACCGATCGGAATAAAACCGAGACAGATCGGCCAGGCGGCGGCAAGCCCAGCCTGAATAAAGCTTCCCTTCCCCATCTCAATTGAATCTCCTATACTCATATGGCAACTTCACCCAGTAGTTCGTATGCCAGCCCACCCAGTGTTTTGATTCCCTGCTCGATTCTATCGTCCCACTGCGCCGCTGATAGGCGGATATGATTGCCGTATTTGCTGGAAAGTGAAAAGAGTGGACCCGGAACGATGCTGATCCCTTTCTCCAGCGCTCGATGATACAGCAGGATGGCATCCGTTCCCTCCGGCATCTCTATCCAGAGAATAAAACCGCCGGCCGGATGCGTCATACGGGTACCGGCGGGGAAATAGCGGGCCACTGCATCAGCCATCTGTGAAATGTTGCGCGCGTGAATTCTCCGGATACTGCGCAGGTGGTGGTCGTAGCCGCCGTTTGCAAGAAATTCTGCCAGAGCCAGTTGTGATGGTGATGAAGTGGCTATGTTCATCATCATTTTATGACGTTCCATCTCTGCCTGAAAGCGACCTGCTATCGCCCACCCAATGCGATAACCCGGGGCAATGGTTTTTGAAAACGACGAACAGTAAATGACGAGGTCGGAACGGTCAAAGGATTTGGCTGCGATGGGACGTTCGCTGCCAAAGGTCAGGTCTCCGTAGATGTCATCCTCAATCAGCGGAATTTCGTGACGGGCCAGCAGATCCACCAGTTCACGCTTGCGTTCATCAGGCATCAGGCTCCCCAGAGGGTTGCCGAAATTGGCAATAACCAGGCAGGCGCTGATCTTACCCTGTTCGATTGCATAGCGCAGCGCCTCGATGCTGATACCGTCCCGGGGAGTTGAAGGGATCTCCAGGGCCTTAAGTCCGAGCTCTGCAATCATCTGCATGAAATTAAAGTAGAAGGGGGACTCGACCGCGATAGTGTCACCGGCGTGACATGTGGCTCGTAAAGCCAGCAACACCGCTTCAACACACCCCGATGTCACCAGAATGTCGTCCGGCCCGCTGCTGATGCCAGCCACGAGAGCCCGGCGCGCGATCTGCACCCGCAGGCGTTCATAACCGGGGGGCATCTGGTACAGAACCCCCTGCTCGCCATATCGTCGCAGCTCGCTTGCCATAATCCGATTAAGCTTGTCGATCGGCAGATTCTGGGCGCTTGGTATGGCGCTTCCCAACGGCAGCAGATCTCGGTTCATCATGTTGCGCATGACTTGTTGGCACAGATCGCTGATCGTTACTGTAGTTGGTGCAATAAATGAGCGCGACTGAAGTTCAGGCTCCCGTATCTCAGGCACCCGGCTGCGGACGAAATAGCCGGACTGGGGGCGTGCATGAATCAGGCGCTTATCCTCCAACAGCGCATACGCCTGCATGACGGTGTTGATACTTACATCGAAACGGCTGCTAAGCTGGCGGATAGACGGTATCCTGTCGCCGGCACGAAAGGTTCCCTGTTCAATCAATCCTGCTATTTCCCCGGCTACCTGCTCGTAGAGCAGTGAAGAATCTGAATAACTTTTCTGTCCGTTTAACGTTGTCATAGCATACTCCCTTTCCCAGCTTCGGCAGGCACAGTTACAGCTCTTTTTTACGGATACAGTTTGTATATCATGGAACTGTTATGGTTACAAAACTGATTTTTTGTATCTGTTTTTATATTTGAGAGCGGCGTAGTGTGTCAACATCACGAACAGAAGGGGGATTGATCATGGAATGTTGCCTCGCACAAGGAGAACTGATACGGCTGGATGGTGGGAAGGATGGTGCCGTCCTGCGCTGCACAAGCGGCACTATTTGGCTCACATGTGGCGACGGTCTTGATTATCTGCTGGCTGCAGGCATGAGTTTTAAAATTGCCGCTCGCCAGGTAGCTGTGGCAGAGGCGCTTAAAATGTCGGAATGTAGCCTTGGTAAACCGCTTTCTGGTCGCAACACCCTGCAGAGGCCGGTTATCAGACTCGCGGCGTGTTAGGGAAGAGGTGTATATGACAGAAGAATTTAAAGGCACACTCTGCACTCTCATTACCTCATTGAACGTAAATCCGAATAAACTACCTCAGTTCTCTGTCCAGTTGAAAACCGGGTAAAGATGAATAGACCACCAAAAATGAAACATGCGCCGATGGCCTGTCGCAGTGTAGGATATTCACGTAAAAAAATTGAAGCCCACAGGATGGCGCCCAATGGTTCGCCCAGGACGCTGACAGACACAACAGATGCCTGGACATAGCGCAACGCCCAGTTGAAGACGGTGTGACCAATGACTGTGCAGATAATCGCAATGGCAAAAAAGAGGATCCAGTCACGCGAAGAGTATGGTGCGAGTGGAGTGCCGGTTGCCAGACTCGCAATTATCAGCACCAGTGCGCTGCTGCCGTAGGTGTAGAAAGTGTAGACCGGTAATACGATTCCGCCTCTCATGCGCCGGCCGATCAAAAGATAGCCTGAAACTAGAATTGCTGCGGTCAGGGCGAGCAGATCACCCCATAAGGCATCCCTGCCGATTTGAAAGTCGGCCGCACCGATAATAAAACTGCCCAGTAGCGCCAGTCCTCCACCAAGCATTGCCAAACGGCTGATTTTTTCCCTGAAAAAAATCCAGGAGCCGATAACCACAAAAACCGGTTGCGTTGTCACCAGTACGACTGAACTGGCAATGCTGGTATATCGGAGCGAGGCAAACCAGGTCACAAGGTGCAGCGCGAGACAGAGGCCGCTGGCTGACGCCAAGCCGCGCCCACGCCATGATAGCGTTGTGAGTTCGTGCCGATGCCGGAGCAAGGCATAGGGTGCGAGTACTGCAAAGGTAATCAGCAGGCGATATGTGGCAATTATCAAAGCCGGTGCGGCCGTTAGCCTTACAAAAAGTGCGGAGAATGAAACTGCAAAAACCCCTGCCAGCACCGCCAGGTAGGGGTTTATGATTGGTTTGTTACTCATTTGAAAGAGTCCTTGTTATTCGCCCAGATAGGCTCTGCGGACTTCCGGGTTGGCGGCCAGTTCGTCTGCGGGCCCCTGCAGCACGACCTCACCGGTTTCAAGCACGTAGGCGCGATGGGCGATCGATAGCGCCATGTTGGCATTCTGCTCGACGAGCATGATTGTTGTGCCGTCGGCATTGATCTCCTGTATGATGGCAAAAATCTGCTCAACCAGCATCGGCGCCAGTCCCATTGACGGTTCGTCAAGCAGCAGCAGCTTGGGGCGGGACATCAGGGCACGTCCAATGGCGAGCATCTGCTGTTCGCCGCCGGAGAGGGTTTTTGCGAGTTGCTTCTTGCGCTCGAACAGGCGTGGGAAACGGGCAAAGATCTGATCAATTTCCTGCAGGATTGCGCTTTTATCGTTGCGAATGTAGGCGCCCATCTCAAGATTTTCAATAACGGACATATTGGAAAAGACGCGTCTCCCCTCAGGAACCTGCGAAATTCCGCGCTTTACTATCTCATGCGGCGGAATACCGCTGATAGTTTCACCCATAAAGGTCACATTCCCGGAAAAAATCGGAACTATTCCGGAAATGGCATTGAGGATGGTAGTTTTTCCAGCACCATTGGCACCGATCAGGGCTACGATTTCCCTCTTTTCAATCCGGCAGGAAATGCTTTTCAACGCCTTTATGGCGCCATAGTTGACGTAGAGTTGATCAAGCGTGAGCATCGCCGGCCCCCTTTCCGAGATATGCTTCAATAACTTTGGGATTCTGCCTGATCTCTTCGGGCAGCCCTTCAGCGATCTTCTCACCGTAATCAAGGACAGCAATCCGATCAGAAATCCCCATGACGAACTTCATGTCGTGCTCGACCAGAAAAACGGTGATACCGGTAGCCCGGATGCGCCGGACTATCTCCATCAGCTCTGATTTTTCCTGGGGGTTCATGCCGGCCGCCGGTTCATCCAGCAGAAGTAGGTCAGGTTTTAGCGCAAGTGCCCGGGCGATTTCAAGTCGGCGCTGCTCACCATAGGGGAGGTTGCCGGACAGTTCAAAAGCGCGATAGGAAAGTTCGACCATCTGCAGGCAATCTCTGGCAAGATCCAGCAGTTCGCCCTCTTCTTTTCGCACCCAGGGAGTAAACTTCATCAGTGCACCGGCCAGATTCCATCGTCCGCGACTATGGGCGCCAATCAGGACGTTATCAAGCACCGTCAGGTCGGTGAACAGCCGGATGTTCTGGAATGTACGGCCAATACCGGCAGCCGCAATCTTGTAGGTCGGTGTTCCGTTGACAGAGTTCCCCTTGAAAGAGATGAACCCGCTGGTTGGCCGATAGATGCCGGTTATCAGGTTGAAGAGAGTGCTCTTGCCAGCGCCGTTCGGGCCGATCAGCGCCTGAATAGTCCCCTCTTCCACCATCAGGTTAACGTCGTTGACGGCCACGAGACCGCCAAAGCGGATAGATACATTATTCAGTTCAAGTATCGCCATTGCCGGGTCCCGATGTTTCAGATTCAGATATTTTTTGTTCCATGATTGTTCTCATGTGTGGTTTAAGTCCCAGAGTGCGCAGTACCAGTCCGGTGAAGCTTATTCCTCCCATCAGGCCATTGGGACGGAAGATCATCATACAGACCAGCAGGCCGCCGTAGACCAGCATGCGGTAGTTGGCCATGAATCGTAAAAACTCCGGCGCGGCCGACAGTATTGTGGCACCGATGACGCTCCCGGTAATGCTGCCCAGTCCTCCGAGAACGACCATGCTGAGAATATCGACAGATTTAAGAAAACCAAAATCGGAGGGATTGATGTAGCCCATGAAATGGGCGTACAGTCCGCCGCCGATTCCGGCAATAAAGGCTCCGAGGGCGAATGACTGGACTTTGTAGAGTGTAACATTGATACCCATCGCCTCAGCGGCAATCTCGTCTCCCCTTACCGCCATGAGAGCCCTGCCGAAGCGGGAATTGTGTATGAAGGAAACAATAATGATGGTCAGTAGAACAACAATCCATACAACAATCGGCATTGGAATGGTGGTGTTCGGAGCTGGCACGGACAGTCCTAGTGCCCTATTGGTAATATCGAGGTTCAGGAAAACAACCTTGACAATCTCGGCAAATCCAAGCGTGCAGATTGCCAGGTAATCTCCTGTCAGGCGTAGAATAGGCAACCCGATCAAAGCTGCAACGGCTGCAGTAATAAACCCGGTCAGAACCATGTTTACAGTGAAAGGCATGCCGAGCTTGATGGTGAGTATGGCGCTGGTAAAGGCACCGATGCTCATAAAAGCTGCGTGTCCAAGCGAGAGCTGGCCGGTCAGACCCGTAACGACATTCAGGCCAAGCGCCAGTATTATGCCGATCCCGATATTGACGATTATCTGAAGATAATAGGGGTTTATGTACCCCATCAACTGTTGTAAAAAATCACCCATAAATCACTCCGGCCCCATATATTACACTTTCTTTTGAATTTTGCGTCCCAACAGTCCGGTCGGTTTTACAAGAAGCACCAGCACCAGAATTGCAAAAGCGATTGCATCACGATATGACGAAAAACCGAATGCAACACCGGCTACTTCGGTAACACCCAATAACAAACCGCCCAGCATGGCACCCGGAATTGAGCCGATTCCCCCCAGCACTGCGGCTGCAAAGGCCTTGAGTCCAGCCATCAGCCCCATATTGAAGGAGACGGCATTAAAGAGCAGTCCGACCAGAACACCGCCAGCAGCGGCCAGTGCCGAGCCGAGTGCGAAGGTAAAGGATATTACCATGTTGACGTTAATACCCATCAGAGCAGCGGTATTGTAATCCTCGGAGGTTGCGCGCATGGCCTTGCCGATTTTAGTTTTGTGAACGATGAACTCTAGAGCGATCATTAAGATGGCTGATACTGCGATAATCAGGAGCTGGAGCGTGGAAATCTCTGCGGAGCCGATATGGATCTGTTTGACCGGGAAGACACCTTCCGGGTATCCCTTGGCATTTGCTCCAAAGAGCATCTGAGCCAAAGTTGAAAGGAAGATCGATACGCCGATTGCTGAAATGAGAGCCGACAACCGTGACGATTTGCGGAGTGGCCTGTATGCGATTCGCTCAACTAAAACAGCGAGCAGCACGCAGACCAGCATGGCAATCAGCATGGCAATGAAAAAATTCACCTTGAGGATTGCTGTCGCAAACAAGCCGACAAATGCTCCTACCATATAGATTTCGCCGTGGGCAAAGTTGATCAGGGTGATGATACCATAGACCATGGTATAACCCAGAGCAATCAGGGCGTAGGTGCTTCCCAGGGCGATGCCGTTAACCAGTTGCTGGAAAAACATGCGAACTCCTCGTTGAAGATGCGAATCTACGGTATGTGAGGTTATTACCAAAGAAGGTGTGGGAAGAAACCGTGTCTGTCAAAATTACAACTAGGATGATACGAATAACCAGATTGGGTCAATTCTTGACGTATGCGGAGCGAGCCATCCCCAGCACTGTCAATCCAGCTAAAATTAATAGCATGCCGACTATGGCAGCTAACGTCAATCGCTCTTTGAGGACAAGCATCCCGAGAGCAGCCGCTGTCAGCGGTTCTGCCAGTGATAAAGTGACTGCGTTGACAGCTGCAACCGTTCGAAGAGCGTGGGCAAAGAGCAGATACGCCAGGGCGGTAGCGACCAGCCCCAGATGCAGCACCACAAGCAGGCCGGCCGGCTTAGTCGCCCAACTCAGATCGAAGCGCGAAAGAAATGGAGCAAGCAGTATTGCGCCGATTGTAAACACAACAGCGATAACAGCTTCAGGCGAACGTCCCGGAAGCAGGCGTTTTATTGCGAGGGTGTATCCAGCGTAAGAAGCGCCTGCAATCAACGCGATCAGAACGCCCTCTGTTTTCACTTTCGACACGCTGCCAGGTTCTGGGACAAATAAAACCAATAAGCCGGCAACAGCCAATGATGTTGCAATCAGCCATCGTCGGTCTGGGCGCTCTTTATGAATCAAAAAGGCAAGCAGACCGGCAAAGAGCGGTCCACTGCCAATTCCGACCATTGTGCCGACGGCAACGCCGGTTGTGGCCACTGCCTTGAAAAATGCCAATTGATAGATGGCAACGAGCAGTGCAGCCAACAGCGTAACGCCTGGTTGACAGAAGCAGTCACGGGTAAGGTGACCCCGTAACAGGGCGAACAGAAGCAGTCCCCCCCCGCCAACCGACAGTCGCAGGGCGCCTACGGTCAGAGGGTGCGCACCTGGTGGCGCCAATGCCTGCGAGGTACCGGTGGTGCCCCAGAGAATCGCCGCCAGCAGGATCAGTAGCGTGCCGTGCGATCCATTCTTTATCATTGATTTGTTGCCTTGATACGATTTATGAATATCCCGGAGAAAAAATATATAACACGGAGAAACGGAGAACGCAGAGTAAAATCAAAAAAACTTTGTAAAAATATAAAACCATCTGCTTGCAGCATACCGCTTACATGCGGCCTTTTTCTTGCACATGTAGTTTCTCACTGTTCTCCGTTTTTCGGTGTTTATCAATGCACAGTTAATACATATGCGGCGCCGGCAGAGACCGACGCCGCATATTGGTACGGCATACTTCAGGCTTTTATTAATCCATCTTGACCGGAACTTTTGCTTTCAGAGCGAACTTGCCATCTTTGACTGCCAACAGGCAGAGCGGGGTCTTGATCGGCTCTCGGTTTGCACGGATCGTGATTGTGCCGGAGACGCCCTTGAAATTCTTTGTCGCAGCCATAGCTGTTTTAAATACCTTCGGGTCGGCGCTGTTAGCACGTTTGATGGCATCTGCGATCATCATGACGCCGTCGTAACCCTGCGCATCAAATAAACCCGGAACCTGACCGGCAAATTTCTTCGAGAAGGATTCGATGAATTTTGCTGTTTCAGGAGTAGCCTGCTCGGGGGCGAATCCGAGAGCGGACATTGAACCTCCGACTGCCGAACCACCCAGTTTAATAAATTCAGGAGAGAAGAGGCCGTCGCCACCGAACATGTTGGCTTTGACACCCTGTTTACGGGCTTCCTTCATGATAAGTGCGCCTTCGGTGTAGTAGCCGGAGAAAAAGATCACGTCCGGATTTTTGGCCTTTATGTTGGTAACCTGACCGCTGAAGTCCTTGTCGCCGTCCTTGATTTTTTCATCGGCAACAACTGTAATACCTTTACCCTTGGCAGCATCGCGGAAAGTCTGAGAAAAACCGACGCTGTAATCGTTGTTATCGGAGGTGATGATAGCGACCTTCTTGTATTTGAGTTCATTGGCAAAGAAGTCAATACAGGCCGGGATGGCAACGCTGTCGAGCAGTGTATTGCGGAAGATGAAATCACCATTTTCAACAACTCCGGGGCCGGTAGCACCTGCTGAAATCAGGACAACCTGGGCTTTCTGGGCAATCGGTGCTGCAACTTTGGTAATCCCGGTGGTTGGGTCACCAACGATAGCGACTACATTGTCGCGGCTGATAAGCTTTTGAGTGACTGAAGCTCCCTCCTGCTTGTCACCGCGGTTGTCGGCTTCAACTATTTCAATCTTTTTGCCCAGAACGCCGCCAGCTGCATTCAGATCTTCGGCAGCCATCTTCATACCTTCCAGAGTCGGTTTCCCGAACATGGCAACGTCACCTGTCAGGGCGCCCAGGAAGCCGATTTTAATTGTGTCGGCGGCTGTTTTTGGTGCATCAGAGGGTTTAGCTTCTTCCTTTTTCTTGCATCCATAAACAACAGTCAGTGCCAACACGGCGGACAACATCAGTAATGTACCCTTTTTAAAGCTCATGTATGTCTCCTTCGTTTGTGGGGTGTGGTGCTAACCAAATAAAAAATTACCGAGAGAGCAAGTACTAAACTGCAATATATGAATAAACTAAATAGCAAAATATTGATTGAATCTAGATAATAGGCAAGCAAACGATTGAAACCTATATAACTTGCCCCACAATTGTCAATAAAAATCAGCCCGACAGGAATATGATCAAATGAAGGGCAATATCGATACGGCGGTGGGTAGCGGGACCGAGATCTTGAAAAGTTAAACCGGAATCAGAAGGTTAGAAAATGTGCTGCATTTTTACCATCATTTTTTTGTTGACAATAAACTCAACATTAGAGTACAAATCCAGTTCCTCAAAAGGGATCAGCATATGTCGCGCAATTGACATGAATGGAGATGCCGGTCTGATTCCGGCCCTACACCTATTCCATTCCCCCACCTAATTACAGGTATCTTGCGTGTTTATATGTTAATGGCGGTTTCCACTCGTTTTATAACGCACAAAATTGCATGACTTCGGTTTTACGATTCGGTTCAGTCCGGCCGGATGTTTATTTTTGTCACATTGAATAAAAAAGATTGACACTAGCAATGTTATTTTGCTAGTTTCACGATTCGCCTCTATACGGGGAGATCTAGATATTTTTGTGTCGGGAGAATTTGACGACTATGCCAACAATAAACCAGCTGATTCGCTCGGGCAGGGAAAACAAAAGCGACAAGTCGACGGCGCCAGCATTGAAGTGCTGCCCCCAGAAACGCGGAGTTTGCACAAGGGTCTACACGACTACCCCTAAAAAACCTAACTCCGCTCTGCGTAAAGTTGCCAGGGTGCGCCTGACTAACGGAATTGAGGTCACATCATACATACCTGGTGTAGGCCACAATCTTCAGGAGCATTCGGTTGTCCTGATACGTGGAGGCAGGGTAAAAGACCTTCCGGGTGTCCGCTATCATATCGTTCGCGGTACACTCGACTCAGTCGGTGTCAAGGGGCGTTTGAAGAGTCGTTCCAAGTATGGCGCCAAGCGTCCGAAATAATATTGCACCTGGTTCATTGAGGGGAAAGATATGCCAAGAAGAAGAGAAGTTCCCAAAAGAATAATTCTGCCGGATCCCAAATACAACGATAAAGTCGTTGCCAAGCTCATCAATACTCTTATGCTTGCCGGCAAAAAAAGTGTTGCTGAATCGATCCTTTACGGTGCGCTTGAGCTTGTTGCCCAGCGGGCTAACGACGAGGCGGTTAAGGTTCTGAAGAAATGCCTCGACAACATAAAGCCGATGCTTGAGGTTAAGTCGCGGCGCGTAGGCGGTTCGACCTATCAGGTGCCTATCGAAGTCCGGCCGGAGCGCCGCATGTCGCTGGCAATGCGCTGGCTTATAAAGTATTCAGATGCTCGCAGCGAAAAGACCATGAAGGACAAGCTTGCCGGCGAAATTATGGATGCGTTCAACAATCGTGGATCAGCAGTTAAAAAACGTGAAGATGTGCATAAGATGGCTGAAGCCAACCGTGCTTTTGCCCATTATCGCTGGTAGTAGTTCAATAGCTTTTGGAGGAATCTGTGCCCCGTTTAGCACCGCTTGTTAAATATAGAAATATTGGGATCATGGCACATATTGATGCCGGCAAGACCACTACGACTGAGCGTATCCTTTATTATACGGGTGTTTCGCATAAAATCGGCGAGGTTCATGAGGGCACCGCCACCATGGACTGGATGGAGCAGGAGCAGGAGCGCGGCATTACCATTACCTCGGCTGCTACCACCTGTAACTGGAATGATCATCGCATCAATATAATTGATACCCCCGGCCATGTCGACTTCACTATTGAAGTTGAGCGTTCGCTGCGCGTTCTTGATGGTGCCGTGGCTGTATTTTGTTCTGTCGGCGGCGTAGAGCCTCAATCTGAAACGGTATGGCGTCAGGCAGACAAGTATGGTGTTCCCCGTATCGGTTTTATAAACAAGATGGATCGCGTTGGTGCTGATTTCTTCCGCGGAGTTCAGATGATTAAGGATCGTCTGAAGGCCAATCCTCTCCCGATTCAATTGCCGGTTGGCAAAGAAGAGAATTTTAAGGGAATTATCGATCTTGTTACCATGAAGGCTGTCATCTGGAACGAAGAGTCGCTTGGCGCAAAGTTCAGTGTCGAGGAGATTCCTGCCGACCTGCTGAGCGAGGCGGTGGAATACCGCGAAAAGATGATTGAAGAGATATCGAGCCATGATGATGAACTTATGGAGAAGTATCTCACCGGTGAAGCGCTGACAGAAGCAGAGATAAAGGCTGCCATACGTTCCTGCACCATCGGCATCAAGATATGCCCGGTAATCTGCGGTTCTTCTTTTAAAAACAAAGGTGTTCAGAACCTGTTGGATGCGGTTGTTGATTATATGCCCTCTCCACTCGATATTCCCGCAATCAAGGGTCTTGATCCCGACACCGGCGCCGAGATGGAGCGACATGCTTCCGATGCTGAGCCATTCTCCGCTCTCGGATTCAAGATTATGACCGACCCATTCGTGGGACAGTTAACGTTTTTCCGTGTTTATTCGGGTGTTGTTTCTTCCGGTTCGTATATTTACAACTCAACCAAGGGTAAAAGAGAGCGTATCGGCCGTATTCTCAAGATGCACGCAAACAAGCGTGAAGAGGTCAAAGAGGTTTACGCCGGCGATATCGCAGCTGCGGTTGGTCTGAAATATACAACGACTGGTGACACTTTGTGCGATGAAGACAAGGCTATCATACTTGAATCGATCGAATTCCCCGAGCCGGTTATCTCGATCGCAATTGAGCCAAAGACCAAGGCCGAGCAGGAAAAGCTCGGTTTTGGGCTACAGAAACTTGCTAGCGAAGATCCTTCATTCCGTGTCAAGACTGATGAAGAAACCGGCCAGACGATTATTTCCGGTATGGGCGAGCTGCATCTCGAGATCATCGTTGACCGTCTGATGCGAGAGTTCAAAGTTGAGGCCAATGTAGGCAAGCCGCAGGTTGCCTACCGTGAGACCATAACCAAAAAAGTTAAGGTGGAAGGCAAATTCGTCAGGCAGTCAGGTGGGCGAGGCCAGTACGGACATGTATGGCTGGAAGTTGAACCGCAGGAAGCCGGCAAGGGCTACGAATTTGTTGACGGCATCAAGGGCGGTGTTGTTCCTCGCGAATACATACCAGCTGTTGACAAAGGCATCAAAGAGGCCACTGATAACGGCGTTCTTGCCGGTTTCCCGGTTGTTGATGTCAAGGTAACTCTTATTGACGGATCGTATCATGAGGTTGACTCGTCTGAGATGGCTTTCAAGATCGCCGGTTCGATGGGCTTCAAAGAAGGCTGCGCTAAGGCCGGCCCGATTATTCTAGAACCGATCATGTCGGTTGAGGTAGTCGTGCCTGAAGAGTACATGGGTGATGTAATTGGAGACCTCAACTCCAAGAGGGGCCGTATCATGGGAATGGATTCACGCGCCGGCGCACAGGTTATTACTGCAATGGTGCCGCTTGCCTCCATGTTCGGTTACTCAACCGATCTGCGCTCTGCAACCCAGGGGCGTGCCACCTATACTATGACTTTTGATCATTACGAGCCGGTACCGAAGTCGGTAGCGGAAGAGATAGTTGCTAAAGTAAAAGGGTAATCTAAACCACATCATCATCAGGAGGGCCTTTATCATGGCAAAAGCGAAGTTTCAGCGTAACAAGCCGCATTGCAACATTGGTACGATTGGTCACGTTGACCACGGCAAGACTACCTTGACCGCCGCTATAACTAAAGTGTTGGCTGGTAAAGGTCAGGCCGAGTACAAATCATTCGACCAGATCGACAACGCTCCTGAAGAGCGCGAGCGCGGTATTACCATCGCCACTGCCCACGTTGAATATGAAACGGACAACCGTCACTACGCCCACGTTGACTGTCCCGGTCACGCCGACTACGTAAAGAACATGATCACCGGAGCCGCCCAGATGGACGGCGCTATCCTGGTCGTTTCGGCCGCAGACGGCCCTATGCCGCAGACACGCGAGCATATACTGCTTGCCCGCCAAGTTGGCGTACCTTATATGGTAGTATACCTCAACAAGGCCGATATGGTAGACGATGAAGAACTTCTTGAACTTGTAGAACTTGAGATTCGTGAACTTCTCTCCAGCTACGACTTCCCTGGCGATGAGATCCCGATCATCAAGGGCTCCGCCTTAAAAGCCCTTGAAGGAGAGAAGAGCGAGCTTGGTGAAGACTCAATCACCCGCTTGATGGAAGCGGTCGACTCCTACATCCCGCAGCCCGAACGCGCTGTTGACAGACCATTTTTGATGCCCGTTGAAGACGTATTCTCCATCTCCGGTCGCGGTACAGTTGCCACTGGTCGTGTTGAGCGGGGCATCATCAAGGTCGGCGAAGAGATCGAAATCGTCGGTATCAAGAAAACCGCCAAGACCACCGTCACCGGCGTTGAGATGTTCCGCAAGCTTCTGGACGAGGGTCGTGCCGGCGACAACATCGGTGCCCTTCTGCGCGGTGTAAAGCGTGAAGATATCGAGCGCGGCCAGGTACTTGCCAAGCCCGGTTCCATCACTCCTCACACCAAGTTCAAGGCTGAAGCCTATGTGCTGACCAAAGAAGAGGGTGGTCGTCACACCCCGTTTTTCAACGGTTACCGTCCGCAATTCTACTTCCGGACAACAGACGTAACCGGCATTGCGGAACTTCCTGCCGGAGTTGAGATGGTGATGCCGGGCGACAACGTCGCGATGACCATAAACCTGATCACCCCGATTGCCATGGATGAGGGTCTGCGCTTCGCTATCCGCGAAGGTGGCCGCACCGTTGGCGCAGGTGTTGTAGCTTCAATTATTGAATAAATCTGAAATGTGACGAGGATATCAATGCAGAGCCAGAAAATCAGAATTCGCCTCAAGGCGTATGACCATAAACTACTGGATGTTTCAGTAAGTGAGATTGTCGAGACCGCAAAAAGAACTGGTGCTCGTGTTGCAGGTCCGATTCCGCTTCCCACAGTAATCAATAAATACTGTGTTCTTCGCGGGCCGCATGTTGATAAAAAGTCCAGAGACCAATTCGAAATCAGAACTCATAAGCGCCTGATCGATATTCTAGATCCGACCCAGCAGACGGTTGATGCTCTGATGAAACTGGATCTTTCTGCCGGCGTTGATGTTGAAATCAAACTGTAACTGTTACTACGACTGAATAGGACTGACTATGAAGAAAGGTATCATCGGAAAAAAACTGGGCATGACCCAGATATTCCTGGAAGACGGGACTCGTGTACCTGTTACTGTCGTTCAGGCCGGCCCCTGTTATGTGATTCAGAAAAAGACTACTGAAGCGGACGGTTATTCGGCTATTCAGGTGGGATTCGAGTCAATTGCCGCTGCCGGCGTAAATAAGCCTGCGCTGGGTCATTGCACAAAGTCAGGTCACGGTGTGTTCAGGTATCTTCGTGAACTTACGTTTGACCAGGCTTCTGATATGAATGTCGGTGAAACGCTGACGGTTGATCAGTTTTCTGACGGAGACGTTATTGACGTAACCGGAATCAGCATAGGTAAAGGCTTCCAAGGTGTTATTAAACGCTGGAATTTCAAAGGCGGCCGTGCTTCCCATGGCTCCCGTTTTCATCGAGCACCAGGCTCAATTGGAGCATCTGCAACGCCATCACATGTATTCAAGAACAAGAAGATGCCTGGGCAGATGGGCAATGAACAGGTAACTATTCAACGTCTTAAGATCATACGCGTTGATCTGGCCGGCAACCTGCTGCTGATTAAAGGCGCTGTCCCCGGTCACAAGAATTCAATCGTGATGATCAAACAGAGTGTCAAAGCTTAGTAATTATTCGGGAGTTTAGTATGCCTTCAATAGCTGTCTATGATATGAACAAGCAACAGGTTGGCGAAGTCCTGCTGTCAGAGAATGTGTTTGGTGTTGAAGTAAGGGAAAGCCTTATTCATCAGGCATTACGCATTCAGCTTGCCAACCGCAGAGCCGGTACCGTTGCAGTTAAAAATCGTTCCGCTGTTTCTGGTGGCGGTAAAAAGCCATTCAAGCAGAAAGGTACCGGTAATGCCCGTCAAGGTTGCAGCAGAGCTCCGCAGTATCCTGGTGGTGGTGTTGCTTTTGGACCTCAACCGAAAACCTATAACCTGAGCATGAATAAAAAGGCCAGGGCGGCTGCGCTCTGCTCGGTCCTTACTTACAAGCTCAAGAATAACGGGATTACAGTGCTTGACAAGATAGAATTCGACAAAATATGCACACAGGATTTTGTCGGCTTTATGAAGCGCTTTGACCTAGACCGCTCTTTAATTGTTACCGATGACTTTAACAATAACTTGTATCTTTCATCCCGCAATGTACCACATGTCAAGATGCTGAAGCACGACGCCCTCAATGTGCATGATATGCTTAAATACAGGCACATTATTTTCACCCAGGGTTCGGTGCAGTCCGCAGAAGGAGCATTGCAGAAATGAATATCTACTCTGTAATTAAAAAACCACACGTTACCGAAAAAACTTCGCTCGGTGCAGATGCATCCAACACCGTCGCAGTAATTGTCGATAAAGATGCGAATAAAATCGAGATCAAGCAGGCAGTTGAGTCTCTGTTCAAGGTTAAGGTTGCAGATGTAAGAACTGTAACGGTGGCTGGTAAAGTTAAACGTTCCGGTAAAACTTATGGCAAACGGTCCAACTGGAAAAAAGCATATGTAACACTCCAGGAAGGGCAATCAATAGATTTCTTTGAAGTCTAACTAATACGTTTGGGGTTCACAATGGGAATCAAAAGCTATAAACCCACTTCAGCTGGACGCAGACATCAAACCTGTTCTGCGTTCGATGAAATAACAACTTCGACTCCTGAAAAATCGCTGCTTGTCTCTCTGAAGAAAACCGGCGGCAGGAATTCGTACGGGCGTATTACTGCCCGGCACCAGGGCGGCGGTCATAAACAGAAATATCGAATCATCGATTTTCGCCGTGACAAGCGCAGCATTCCTGCTGCTGTTGCGAGTATCGAGTATGATCCTAACCGCAGTGCCAGGATAGCCTTGCTGAATTATGTTGACGGCGAAAAGCGTTATATTCTCGCACCTCTTGATCTCAAAGTTGGCGACATGGTTATCAGCGGACCTGAGGCGGACATTAAACCTGGAAATTCACTACCGCTCCGCTCTATTCCGCTCGGTACTATTATACATAATATTGAGCTTAAAATAGGAAAAGGCGCCCAGCTCGCCAGAAGTGCCGGTACCTTTGCACAACTTATGTCTAAAGAGGGAAAGTACTCACAGGTCAAGCTCCCTTCAGGCGAAGTTCGCCTGGTTCTGCAGGATTGCTATGCTACGATTGGCCAGGTAGGCAATACGGATCACGAGAATGTCAATATCGGTAAAGCGGGCCGTTCCCGCTGGCTTGGTAAACGTCCGAAGGTTCGTGGTGTGGCAATGAACCCTGTTGACCATCCGCATGGTGGTGGTGAAGGGCGCACGTCCGGTGGCCGTCATCCGGTTACACCTTGGGGTATTCCCACCAAGGGCTACAAGACAAGGACGAATAAGTCTACTGATCGCTTCATAATCAAGAAGCGTAGCAAATAACAAGTTGAGAGGCTGATATACTATGGCACGTTCGATAAAAAAAGGTCCTTTTATTGATGATCATCTGATCAAAAAGGTTCTGACAGAGGGTCCTAATTCCAAGAAAATTATTAAGACCTGGTCACGGCGCTCAACGATCAGCCCTGACTTCATCGGCTGTAGTTTTGCGGTACATAACGGCCGCAAGTTCATACCTGTTTTCGTTACAGAAAACATGGTAGGACATAAAATGGGCGAATTCGCACCTACCAGAACTTTTCACGGCCATGCGGCCGATAAAAAGAGCAAAGTCAAGAAGTAGTAAGGGAGCTTGAAATGGAATCCAGCGCTAAACTGACATCCATACGCCTTTCACCTCGCAAGACGCGCCTTGTCGTTGATCTTGTTCGAGGCAAAGGAATTCAGGATGCACTAAATACCTTGCGGTTCATGCCACAGCCTTCAGCGAAGATTGTCTCCAAGTTGCTCAAGTCCGCTGTTGCCAATGCCGAGCAAAAGGGCGTATCCGATGTTGATCGCCTGATTGTAAAATCAATTTATGTTGATGGTGGAGCTGCGTTGAAACGCTTTGTTCCTCGTGCCATGGGACGGGCCAGCAAAATCCGCAAACCAACAAGTCATATTACGGTAACTCTTTCAGACACGAAATAGTTTTATTCTTCGGAGGTGTGGTTTGGGACAAAAAATTAATCCGATAGGCTTCAGACTTGGAATCACGAAAACGTGGGACTCCAAGTGGTATGCTGAGGCAGATTATGCAAAGCTTCTGCATGAAGACTTGGCTATTCGTAAATTTTTGAAAAAACGCCTATACAGCTCTGGTGTATCTAAAATAGAAATTGAGCGTGCAGCCAACAAAACAAAGATCAATATTTTTACCGCCAGGCCCGGTCTGATCATCGGAAAGAAGGGTACGGAGGTTGAAACGATCAAGAAAGAGCTTGCTCTGATCACTACCAAAGAGATCTTTATCACTATTACTGAAGTTCGGAAGCCCGAGCTTGATGCTCAACTGGTAGCCGAAAATGTGGCTCTTCAACTGGAGCGCCGCATAGCCTTCCGGAGAGCCATGAAAAAAAGTATAACGTCTACTCTGAAATTTGGAGCCAAAGGTATCAGGATCACATGTTCCGGACGTCTGGGTGGGGCAGAAATGTCACGTACTGAATGGTATCGTGAAGGACGGGTACCTTTGCATACATTAAGGGCGGATATCGATTATGGTTTCGCTGAGGCCAAAACAACGTACGGTATTATTGGCATCAAAGTACTAATATTTAAAGGTGAAATTCTGCCTGGTAAGTAACCCTTTATTTTTTCACAATAGGAGCATGTATCAATGTTAATGCCGAAACGGGTAAAACATAGAAAACAGATGAAGGGTCGCATGAGTGGTAAGCCATGTCGTGGTATTGATCTTACTTTTGGTGAGTATGGACTGCAGGCTTTGGAGTGCGGCTGGCTTGACTCTCGTCAGATTGAAGCTGCACGTATTGCCATGACCCGTTATATCAAGAGGGGTGGTAAAATCTGGATTCGTGTATTCCCTGACAAACCACTTACCGCCAAACCAGCCGAAACCAGGATGGGTAAAGGTAAAGGCTCCCCTGATTCATGGGTCTGCGTCGTAAAGCCCGGGGCTATATTGTATGAGATGGAAGGTGTCACTGAAGAGATTGCTCGTGAGGCGCTCCGGTTGGCTGCACATAAGCTGCCCCTTTCAACCAAGTTCATTCAAAGGGGGGAACTCCATGAAGGCCAATGATCTTAGAAAACTATTGCCTGAGGATCTGCTTAAAAAGCAGAACGAAAACACCAAGGAACTCTTTAACTTGAAATTTCAGCTGCATACCGGCAGGTTGGAGAATACATCAAAACTCAAAAATATCCGAAAAGATATTGCCAGAATTAATACCATTCTCACTGAGAGCAAGGCATAGAGGGAGCATCAAGATGAATGAACACGGCCATAGAAAGACTCAGGTGGGTGTTGTTGTAAGCGATAAGATGGAAAAAACCGTTGTAGTGAAGGTTGACCGCCTTGTTAAGCACAGCGTCTACAATAAATATATAAAGCGAAGCGTTAAATACAAGGTTCATGACGAGCAGAACAGCTCCAAGACTGGTGATCGTGTTCAGATCATTGAATGTCGGCCCATGAGCAAGGATAAGCGTTGGAGCCTTAAGCAGATTATCGAAAGTATCTCTTAGTACAGGGAGTATCGTGTAATGATTCAAATGCAGACAATACTGGATGTAGCCGACAATTCAGGCGCTAAAAAACTTTTTTGTATAAAAGTGCTTGGTGGCTCCAAGAGAAAATATGCAGGCGTTGGTGATATCATTGTTGCATCCGTGCGCGAAGCGTTGCCAAACTCGAAAGTTAAAAAAGGTGATGTCGTTAAGGCTGTTGTAGTAAGAACAGCAAAAGCGCTTGGCCGTCCTGATGGTTCTTATATCAGGTTTGACGATAATTCGGGTGTTGTCATCAATAATGCTAAAGAGCCGGTTGGGACACGTATTTTCGGTCCGGTTGCCAGGGAACTGCGTGCCAAGAAGTTTATGAAGATCATTTCCCTTGCACCGGAAGTACTATAAAAGATATCGGAGAATTTAGATGCAAGCAATGAAATCCCATGTTAACAAGGGCGATACGGTGATGGTTATTGCCGGCAAGGAAAAGAGCAAGACCGGCAAAGTCATGCGACTTATATCCAAAAAGAACGGCGTAATCGTTGAAGGTCTCAATATGGTAAAACGTCATCTCAAGGCCAAGGGTAGTGAGGCAGGCGGAATCAAGGAGAAAGAAGCCGTTATCCACATCTCCAATGTCATGCCATACTGCTCCAAATGCGCCAAGCCGGTTAGAACAAGTAAAAAGATCCTGGAAAATGGCGATAAACAGCGTATTTGCGTTAAATGTGGCAATTCGTTTTAGAATTACTCTGGAGGAGCAATACCAATGTCCCGTTTAAAAGATATATATACCAACGAAATAGTACCGAAGCTGCGCAAGGACTTTGCTTACAAGTGTAGCATGGAAATTCCACGTATTCAGAAGATCGTTGTTAACATGGGTTTAGGAGAAGCAATTCAGAATATCAAAATTCTGGATTCTGCAACGGCTGAGCTTAATGCAATTACCGGGCAGAAATCGGTCATAACCAAAGCCAAAAAATCGATTGCTACTTTCAAGTTGCGCGAAGGCATGCCGATTGGCTGTATGGTTACTCTGCGTCGCGATCGGATGTACGAATTTCTTGATCGTCTCATGAATGTTTCTCTTGCCAGGGTACGCGACTTTAAAGGTGTTTCTGGTAAAGCTTTTGACGGTAAGGGCAATTACACGCTTGGTATCAAGGAACAGCTTATTTTCCCTGAAATCAATTATGATACGGTTGATAAGATCAAGGGTATGAATATTACAATAGTTACAAACGCAAAGACCGACGAGGAAGGCAAAGCACTTCTCAAATATTTGGGCATGCCGTTCAGGAACTAAGAAATCTGGAGGATTTTGTGGCAAAAACTTCAATGATCATCAAATCTCAGCGCAAGCCTAAATTTAAGGTTCGCCAACACAATCGCTGCCCGGTCTGTGGAAGACCTAAAGCCTTCTATCGGAAATTTGAAATGTGCAGGATATGTCTGCGTAAATATGCCTCATCCGGCCAGATTCCCGGTGTAATTAAGTCCAGTTGGTAACCAGTAAGTTCTATATAGAGAAATAGACAGGAGCAAACGCACGATGTCAATGACAGATCCAATCGCTGACATGCTTACCAGAATCAGAAATGCAAACATGGTAAAGCACCAGAAAGTAGACATTCCTTCTTCCAACATGAAGATAAGTTTAGCCAACGTGTTGAAGCAGGAGGGGTTCATTAAAAACTACAAGGTTATTTCTGATAATCTTCAGGGTGTTCTGAGGGTCTATTTGAAGTATATCGATGAAAAAGACAGCGTAATCAACGAGATCAAGCGCATTAGCAAGCCTGGTGGTAGGGTGTATGTAAAGTCAGAGGCTATCCCTGTGGTGAAAAGCGGTATTGGAATTGCTATTCTCTCAACATCAAAGGGTGTCATCACTGACAATGCAGCACGCAAGGCCGGCCTCGGCGGCGAACTCATCTGCACTGTCTGGTAACCACTGAGACAAGGAGTACATTTAGATGTCAAGAATAGGTAAGCTCCCCATAGAGATACCAAAGGGTGTCAAGATTAGTTTCAGTGATTCTGTTCTATCAGTACAGGGACCTAATGGTAGCCTGTCACGCCAGATTATGTCGATTGTCTCACTTGCCATCAACGATTCAATAATCGAAGTTGCAAGAAACGAAGAGACCAACTCGGCCAGGGCCGCCCATGGTCTGACCCGAACATTGATCAATAACATGGTTGTTGGTGTCACTAATGGCTTTCAGACAAATCTTGAGATTAACGGTGTTGGTTACCGCGCAGAGGTCAAAGGTCCGGAGCTGGTGCTGAGCCTCGGTTATTCCCATCCTGTAAATTTTAAGATTCCCGATGGAATATCCATTTTGGTTGACAAGATGACCAAGATCTCTGTTAAAGGTTTTGACAAGGAGTTGGTTGGGCAAACTGCTGCTAAAATTAGATCATTCCGTAGCCCGGAGCCCTATAAAGGCAAGGGCATCAAGTATGCTGACGAGACTATATTGAGAAAAGCCGGAAAAACAGGCAAGAAATAGTCTTTATAAGGAGATTTTTGTGGCTAAGACAGCTATTAAAAAAATTACTCGTCTGAAACGCCAGGTACGAGTCAGGAAAAAAGTGCGCGGCACAACAGATAGGCCGAGACTCAATGTATTTAAAAGTGCGCGTCATATTTATGCCCAGATCATTGATGACACTAATGGCACAACTCTTGTTGCGGCATCAACATTGTCAGAGGAGGTCAAGGGCCTTGCAAACGCCGGTAACGTAGCCGCAGCGGCTGTAATAGGCAAGGAAATTGCTCGTTTGGCGCTTGACAAGGGCCTTTCTTCTGTAGTTTTTGACCGCAATGGTTTTCTCTATCATGGTAGAATCAAAGCGCTTGCAGACGCAGCCCGCGAAGCCGGGTTAAACTTTTAAGCGTACTAGGAGGTTTTCTTTGAGTAGAATCAATCCAGCAGAACTAAATTTAACTGACCGGGTCGTCCACATCAACCGAGTTGCAAAGGTTGTTAAGGGTGGCCGGAGATTCAGCTTTTCTGCTCTTATCGTCGTAGGTGATGGGAGTGGACATGTAGGTTACGGCCTTGGCAAAGCTAATGAAGTCCCAGAAGCTATCAGGAAGGGTGTTGAACAGGCCAAAAAAAATCTTATCAAAGTCCCTGTCAACCAGAATCAGACCATTCCTTTCGAGATCGAAGGCAAATTCGGAGCTGGCAAGCTTCTTATGAAGCCAGCTTCAGCTGGTACTGGTGTTATCGCCGGAGGTGCTGCCCGAGCAATATTTGAAGCGGCCGGCATCAATAATATTCTTTCCAAGTGTCTTGGTTCCAATAACCCACATAACGTTATTAAGGCTGCCTTTGCCGGACTTAAAAGGCTAAAGACCCCTGAAGAGATAGCCGCGCGCCGCGGTATCGTGGAATAATCAATTACGTGAGGGATTAACATGAGCAGCATGCTAAAAATAAAACTTGTAAAAAGCACTATATGTATACCCAAGAAGCATCGTGATGTCGTTGAGGGTTTGGGATTGTCAAAGCTTAATCAGACAGTCCAGCGTCTTGATAGTCCTGAAATTCGCGGTATGATCAATAAGGTTGGTCATCTGCTTTCCGTTGAATAGATAAAGGGGTAGAATCTCATGGAACTCAATAATCTTAAGCCCGCACTTGGGTCGACAAAAAACAGGAAGCGTATTGGCCGTGGTGCCGGTTCGGGTCACGGAAAGACCGCAACCAAGGGCCATAAGGGCCAGAAAGCCCGTTCCGGCGGAAGTATCAAAGCCGGTTTTGAGGGTGGACAGATGCCTTTGCAGCGTCGTCTGCCCAAGCGCGGCTTCACACCTCTTACTCGCGTTGAATACTCTATTGTCAACCTAAGTCAGCTGGATGTTTTTGATGCTGGGACAGTCATTAATGGAGAGGCTCTGGCTTCAAAAGGCATGATTAAATGTTCTTCTGCCGCTGTTAAGGTTTTGGGTAACGGTGATATAAATAAAGCTCTTAAGGTGTACGTTACAAAATTCAGTCAGTCGGCTAAAGATAAGATAATGGCTGCTGGTGGAACTTTTGAGGAGACCGTTTAGTGTTTGAGGCCTTTCAGAATATATTCAAGATACCAGAGCTAAAAAAACGTGTGCTCTTTTCGCTTGGTATGCTTGCGGTATATCGGGTCGGATGTCATATACCTACGCCAGGTATCGACAGAATTGCACTAGCCCATTTTTTCAAAGAGGCCCAAGGCACCTTACTCGGCTTGTTTGACATGTTTTCGGGGGGAGCGCTCGAGCGCTTGACGGTTTTTGCCCTTGGCATTATGCCCTATATATCCTCATCAATCATTTTTCAGTTACTCACTGTTGTTGTCCCTGCTATCGAAAAACTATCCAAGGAAGGCGAATCAGGCCGTAAAAAAATTATTCAGTATACCCGTTATGGCACGGTTTTGTTGAGTGTTGTTCAGGGCATGGGTGTTGCTGTCGGGCTTGAAAGCATGCGTGGGCCTGCTGGTGAACTTGTTGTTCCCAGCCCAGGCTGGAGTTTTAGAATAATGACGGTTATCACGCTGACCGCCGGCACCGCCTTTGTAATGTGGCTTGGTGAGCAGATGTCTGAAAAGGGAATTGGTAACGGGATATCTTTGATAATATTTGCCGGTATAGTGGTTGGCATACCTAAAGCACTTGGAAACACTCTCAAATTGATGAATGCAGGTCAGATTTCGCTGTTTGTGGTTATATTTGTCCTTGTACTCATGTTTGCCGTTATTGCAGCAATTGTTTTTGTTGAACGTGGCCAGCGCCGTTTGCCCATTCATTATGCCAAGCGAGCTGTTGGGTTAAAGACTTTTAGCGCCCAGACATCGCACCTGCCGCTCAAAATTAACATGGCGGGTGTAATTCCGCCGATCTTTGCCTCTTCAATTATTATGTTCCCGGCAACAATTGCCAATTTCATAGATATACCTTGGGTCCAAAACGCGGCTAAAAGCTTGAGACCTGGCAACCTGGTGTACAATATCTTTTTTGTTGCGTTCATAATATTCTTCTGTTATTTCTACACGGCTGTGACATTTAACCCGATTGACGTTGCCGAAAATATCAAAAAACATGGTGGTTACATACCAGGAATTCGTCCCGGCAAAGAGACATCAGATTTTATGGACAGTGTACTGACCCGTCTTACATTTGCTGGTGCAATTTATATTTCAGTTGTTTGTGTGCTTCCAACAATTTTGATAGGAAAATTCAATCTACCCTTTTATTTCGGTGGCACTGCTCTTTTGATTGCTGTCGGAGTCGGAATGGATACAGTGTCGCAGATAGAATCCCACTTGATAACACGCAACTACGAAGGTTTTCTCAAGGGTGTCAGGATCAAAGGGAGAAAGTGAGACCTCATGAACCTGATTCTGTTCGGACCTCCCGGCGCAGGAAAAGGCACGCAGGCGCAGTTTATTGTTGAGCGGTTTGGCATCCCGCAAATCTCTACAGGAGATATGCTGCGTTCAGCAGTTAGAGCTAAGAGCCCGCTCGGCCTGGAAGCAAAAACTATTATGGATGCCGGTGGTCTTGTCTCTGACGAGATTGTTCTCGGCTTGGTCGCGGATCGCCTTTTTGAAAATGACTGTGTAGCTGGTTTCATACTGGATGGTTTTCCCCGTACCATTTCTCAGGCAGATTCGCTTTTGGTTCTGCTTGAAAAAATGGGTAAAAAAGTTGAACATGTCATCTCTCTTGAACTGGAAAATGAAGAAGTTGTCAAGCGGTTATCGGGTCGTAGGACCTGTTCTGTCTGTGGAAAAGGTTTCCATATTATTTATGAACCAACCAAGGTTGCCGGCATTTGCGATGTGTGTGGTTCTGAGTTGATTCAGCGAGATGATGATAGTGAACAAACAGTATTAAACCGGCTTGAAGTCTATGATCTGCAGACTGCCCCTTTGAAAAACTATTATGCATCAAAGGGTCTTCTTCGACATATAGATGGTAGCGGTGCAATTATGGATATTCAGAAGCGGATTTGTTCTTTTATAGATGGCGGTGCGGGTGATCATCCTTAAATCTCCACGTGAGATTGATCTGATGAGAACCGCTTGCAGGATTGCGTATGAGGTTCTTCGTGCGTTGGGTGAGTTGGTCCGTCCGGGTGTAACTACCTTTGATCTTGAAAGGATTGCAGCGGAAGAGGCCAAAAGGCGCAAAGCGAAGTGCGCTTTTAAGGGTTACCACAATTATCCCAGCTCACTCTGTTGCTCTCCTAACAACCAGGTTGTGCATGGGTTACCAACCAGAACGCCTTTAGTCTCCGGAGATATACTCAGTCTTGATTTCGGTATTCTGATTGACGGCTATTACGGCGACGCAGCTATCACCGTTCCGGTAGGCGAGATTTCAACTGTGGCGGATAATCTCATAAAGGCCACTGAAAATTCTCTGTATGCCGGTATTGAAATGGCGGTGCCAGGAAACAGGTTGGGTGATATTTCCTGTGCTATACAGAGTTACGTAGAAAAAAGAGGATATTCAGTCGTTCGTGATTTCGTTGGTCATGGAATCGGCAAGAATCTTCATGAAGACCCGCAGGTTCCCAACTATGGAAATTCCGGCAAGGGTGTTCGATTGAAGCCCGGTATGGTTCTGGCGATAGAACCAATGATTAATGAAAAAGGTCTTGAAGTAAAAGTGCTGGAAGATAAATGGACTGTAGTTACCTGTGACGGCGGCCTTTCATCACATTTTGAGCATACAGTCGCAATTACGGAAAAAGGACCAGAAATTTTGACACACATCTAGTTTGGTCTGTGAAGGAGAGATATATGAAAGTACGAGCATCGGTTAAAAAAATCTGTGATAAATGCAAAATTGTAAAACGCAAGGGTATTGTGCGTGTAATCTGCGACATTCCTAAGCACTCTCAACGTCAGGGATGAGCAATTAAAGGAGGAATTTCCATTGGCACGCATTTCAGGAATAGACTTACCAAAAAATAAACGGATCGTAATTGCGCTGACCTACATTTATGGGATTGGCAGTTCGGTTGCCGAGAATATTCTCAAAGTTACTAAAATTGATCCGAATACTCGTACCGACAAACTGGCTGAAGCAGAAGTTGCACGTATTCGTGACGAGATTGATCGCAACTGTAAGGTTGAAGGCGACCTGCGTCGCGAGGTGTCTATGAACATCAAGCGTCTCATGGATCTTGGCTGTTATCGCGGCCTGCGCCACAGGAAGGGACTTCCGTGTAATGGCCAGCGCACCAAGACAAATGCGCGTACCAGGAAAGGTCCTGCCCGTACCGTTGCCGGGAAGAAGAAATAATATTAACTAGCTCTGGAGAGTACGAATGGCAAGCCCATCAAAAAAAGTAGTTCGTAAGAAAAAAGAACGAAAAAACATTTCGAATGGAGTTGCACATATTCAGGCAACTTTCAACAACACCATTATTACAATCACCGACCCTGTTGGTAATGTGCTTGCATGGTCAACTGCCGGTGCCAAAGGTTTCAAGGGCTCTCGCAAGAGCACGCCTTTTGCTGCTCAGATGGCTGCGGAAGATTGTGCAAAGAAAGCTCAGGAGCATGGCATGCGTAGTGTTGAGGTTTACGTAAAGGGACCTGGTTCGGGACGTGAGTCTGCTCTGCGCGCCCTTCAGGCCGCCGGTTTCAGCATAAGTTTCATCAAGGATGTAACTCCCATTCCTCATAATGGTTGCCGTCCTCCCAAAAGAAGAAGGGTTTGATTTAAGTTTTACCACTATTAAGGAGGTTTTCATTGGCTCGTTATACAGGACCTTCGTGCCGTTTGTGCAGAAGAGAAAACATGGAATTATTTCTTAAGGGCGATCGTTGCTATACTGATAAGTGTGCAATCAAACGTCGCAATTATCCCCCAGGGCAGCACGGTCAGGGACGTTCAAAAGTTTCTGCCTACGGTGTTCAGCTTCGCGAAAAACAGAAGGTACGTCGAATATACTGCATACTTGAAAAGCAGTTTCGCGGTTACTTCGAGATGGCCGACCGCATGAGGGGTGTCACCGGTGAAAATCTGCTTTCTCTGCTGGAGCGTCGTCTGGACAATGTTGTATATAGGCTTGGCTTTGCAACATCCCGCACTGAATCTCGCCAACTTGTTCGCCATGGGCACTTTACGATAAATGGCAGGAAGGTAAATATTCCTTCCATTCAGATGAAAGCCGGCGATGTTATCGAGTTGCGCGAAAAGAGCAGGAAAATTGTTTCTATTAACGATGCTCTGGAAGCGGTTGTACGTCGTGGAATTCCGCAGTGGCTCGACCTTGATCGTGATGTCTTCAAAGGCACTCTGAAAGGGGTTCCTGTGCGTGAGGATATTACCACGCCTATCCAAGAACAGCTGATCGTGGAACTCTATTCCAAGTAATCATCTGGATACTGTTGCTTCTTTGTTTTGAACGACAACCGGGCTTTTCGTCGCCGGAGGAGGTAGTTAATGTATAAAAACTGGCGGGATCTTATCAAACCTAAACAGCTTCAGGTTGAAAAGGATTCTCTTTCAGATACTTATGGTAAGTTTTTTGCTGAACCTTTTGAGCGCGGTTTTGGTACGACTTTAGGAAATTCGCTTAGAAGAATTCTTCTCTCATCACTTCAGGGGGCTGCAATTACATCTGTTCGCATCAAGGGAGTGTTACACGAGTTTTCTTCAATTCAGGGTGTAACCGAAGATGTTACCGACATTATTTTGAACCTTAAGGGTGTCAGGTTGAAGCTGCACTCTTCTGACCAGGCTGTAATCCACATCAAGCATAAAGGGGTCGGCGTCGTCACTGCCGGAAGCATACTTCTAGGCCACAACGTCGAGATCATGAATTCCGATCACCACATTGCGACCTGTGGCAAAGACGCAAACCTGGAAGTTGAACTTACAGTAAAAATGGGCAAAGGGTACGTTTCAGCCGACCGCAACAGGGATGAAAAGGCTCCAGTCGGAACAATCCCGATTGACTCCATCTATACTCCGATCAAGAAAGTGAATTTCTCGGTTACTAATGCACGTGTCGGTCAGATGACTGATTACGACAAACTCAACCTTGAAGTGTGGACCGATGGCAGCGCAAAACCTGAAGATGCTGTGGCATATGCCGCTAAAATTTTGAAGGAACAGCTTACAATCTTTATCAACTTTGACGAGGAAGTAGAGCCTATTATCGGTGAAGATGCTCTGGAAGACAATGATAAGGTTAATGAAAATCTTTACCGTACAGTGGAAGAGCTAGAACTTTCCGTGCGCTCTGCAAATTGTCTGAAAAATGCTGGCATTAAGCTCATTGGCGAGCTGGTTACCAAAACGGAAGCAGAAATGCTTAAAACTCAGAACTTCGGCCGTAAATCGCTGAATGAAATAAAGGACATTCTAACCGTTATGGGTCTGACTTTTGGAATGAAAATTGATGGATTTCCTGACCCGGAAATGTTGCGTCGTCTGCATGGTGAGCAAAAGGAAGAAGAGTAATACGGATATTAGCAACGGTTTCAGAAAGGATTTGATATATGCGTCACGGTAAAACCGGAAGAAGACTTGGCAGAAAGACGAGCCATCGCGAAGCGATGTTCAGAAACATGGTTACGTCACTATTGAGTCACGAAAAAATTACTACAACCGATGCCAAAGCCAAAGAGATACGTATTGTCGCTGAAAGAATGATCACACTTGGCAAGCGCGGTGATCTTCATGCCATGCGCCTGGCAGCTTCTGTTGTACGCGAAAAGTCTGTTGTCACCAAGCTTTTTTCCACGATCGCGCCACGTTATAAGGATCGCTCTGGAGGTTACACCCGGATTGTCAAACTTGGCATCCGTCAGGGAGATGCTGCCCCGCTTTCACTGATTGAGTTGGTTGAAGAAGAAATGAAGCCTACAAAAGCCAAACAGGTTCCTGTAAAAACCAAGCCGGCGCCGCTTGCTGAAAAAAGTGTTGCTACAGCAGTGACACCAGTTATCATTGCTGTAGAGCCTGTTATTGAGCCCTCGGACGTTCAGGCTGGTGCTGCTGAAACTGCTGAGGAGCCTGTTGATGACAAAGCTTAGTCAGGGCATAGTAATAATGAATTAGCCCTTATAAACAGAGGAAGCATTTACGAAGTATTTTCTGAAGAGGTGTCAAAAAAGATTGAGCGGTATGGAGCATGTCTCTGTACCGCTCTTTTCTATTTTCAGTTTATAGCCTGAAGTCCAACATAACTATGGATACTTTCCTTCAACCCTTCTGTAGTGGACTTCGTTCAGAATAAGACTGCAGCAGCCCTGACAATGCTGCATTGAATCGCTACATGTTTTTATAGCGGCAAAACCGCTGTCAGTGTGCCTGAGGTCGGAATGCTTTCCGCATCTCTTCCTTTATTCCGCGGTAGCTGGAGCGCCGGCCATGCTCGGAAATTCCCATATAAAACTCGCGCACCTCGCCGGTACCGCACAGTTCGTCGGCATTGCCACTCAGGGCGATGCTGCCATCCTCGATGATGTAGGCACTGTCGGAAACCGATAGGGCCACAGACGCGTTTTGCTCGACCAGAAGAATCGTAGTTTTCCGGTCGCGGTTGATGCGGCGGATCAGCCGGAATATCTCCTGCACCAGAAGCGGTGCCAGTCCCAGAGATGGCTCATCCAGCAAAAGCAGGCGTGGGTGTGCCATCAGCCCCCGGCCTATGGCCAGCATCTGCTGTTCACCACCACTCAGGTATCCGGCTGACTGCCTGTGCCGCGCTTTCAAGGGCGGGAAGATATCATACACGAACTCGAGATCTTGGCGGAAGGTGCCGCTGTTGGAGCGGGTGTAGCCTCCAACGGCCAGGTTCTCCTCTACGGTCAGGTCTTCAAAGACTCTCCTCCCCTCGATGACATGGAAGATCCCGCGCCGGACCACTTCATCGGCCGGCAGCCCGGTGATGTCCTCTCCCATGAAGCTGATCCGCCCGGCCGTCACCCGGCCGTGCTCGGACGCCAGCAGCCCGGAAACCGTCTTGAGGGTCGTGCTTTTTCCTGCCCCGTTGGCGCCTAGCAGTGCGACGACGCCCTCGTGCGGTACGTGGAGTGAAAGCCCCTTCAGCACCAGGATCGCTCCGCCATACACGACCTGTATGTCATCCAGTTTCAGCATGATATATTACCCTCGGTCTCCTGGCTGCGTACGTTAACGGGTTTATTCTTCTTTGCCGTCACGGAACATGGCGTCCGGACTTCTAAAGTCCCAGCCATTCCTTCTTGCGCGGGGCTTCGAACTCCTCCACTTTGGTCAGTTTCCCTCCCTTGATCATGTAGATGGCGCTCTTGGTACTGGAGCGGTGATCGTCGGAGGTATAGGTGACCGGTTGCACCAGTCCGCCCAAGTCAAAATTGCGCAATGATTCCATGGCCTTTTTGACTCCTTCTCCGTTCAGTTGTTTGTTCCTGTCGGCAATTTTGAGCCCCTCTGCCCAGGTCAGTGCGTAGGTCCAACCGCGGACATAGAGGATATTATGATTGTCGCCGGGGTGATGCTTTTTGTGCCAGTCGACGATTTTTTTCATGCCGGACACACTGCTGCCGTACGGGACGGTGGTGACCATGCCGTATACCCCTTCGGCGGCTTCTTTGGCAAGAGCCGGAAGCTGTTCGGTCATGCCGTAGTTGTTCAGAAAAAATTTGGTCTTGAGCCCCAGTTTCTTGGCATCCTTGAGGATAATCGAAGCCCATGAGACGGTATTCTGGATGAAGGCGTAATCTGCACCCTGCTTCTGCATGTTCAAAAGCTGGGTGGTGGCGTCCTGGAAACCGGTGGCAGGGGTCACCTGGTCATCGACGATATCGACGTCGATCTCTTTGGCGTAAAGTTTGCCGGCTTCGATCGGAGATTTTCCGAAACCGTTGTTGGGATAGATGAAGGCAACCCTCGGCTTGCGTGACTTGTCCGTAAAATCCTTCTTGACGAACTGTAGGAATGCCCGCACCTGGTCGGAGTAACTGGCGCCCACGAAGAAGTTGTAGGGAGTCTTGGCGGGGTTGTTCATATGGGCGGTAAATCCGGCAGAAAAGTAGGGGATTTTGTCCTTTATGACCTGGTCCTTGAGCGCTTCGGTATCGCCGCTGCCCCAGCCCTCGATCAGGATTACCTTGTCCTGTTCGACGAATTTCTTGTAGGCCGCCACGGCTTCCGGTGTCTTATAACCATAATCCACGGTAATAAGATCGATCTTCTTGCCATTGACGCCCCCGTTCTCATTGATGTAGGTCACGGCATCCCGAACCCCCTCCAGAAAGGGTTTGCCGACCTCAGCCGTTGCACCGGTCAGGTCGAACAGTCCGCCGACCTTGATGGTCTCGGCAGCCATGGCGGGTAGGGCAAGCGACAGCAGTAGCGACAGCGTCAACATAATTCGTGAAATCTTCATTTGAACCTCCTCTTTTTTGATGGTGAATCCTGGTTGAATATGCTAACCGCCGGCCAGCATTCTCTTGATTCTTTTCCAGATGGCGGCCAGCCCGTGTGGTTCAAATATCAGGAAACAGATGATCAACATTCCGAAAATCAGGTCCTTGAGTGCAGCCAGTTTACCGGTCAGGGCCGGAAAGCTCCCGGAGAGGGCGGTCGTGGCACCTCGCAGCAGTTCCGGCAGGACCGTCAGAAAGACCGCCCCGAAGATCGAACCGATGATGCTGCCCAGTCCGCCGATGATAATCATGGCCAGCGAATCGATGGCGATGCTTATAGGAAAGGTCTCGGACGAGATGATCTTCGCCTGGCAGGCCATCAATGCCCCGGCCACGCCGGCATAGAACGAGCTGATGCCGAATGAGGTCAGTTTGTAGCGGAATACGTTGATTCCCATCACCGATGCCGACATCTCCTGATCGCGGATGGCGATGAAGGCCCGGCCGACCCTGCTTCGGAAAAGATTTGAAGCAAACAGCAGCAGAAGCACCACCAGGGTGTAGATCAGATAAAACAACGTGCGGTCGTCGTCCAGGGTGATACCGGCCAGCGAAGGTGGCGGGACCGAGCGGCCGGATACACCGCCGGTAACCGATTCCCAGTGCACCGTCAGAAATTCGACGATAAAATGGGCCGCCAGGGTTGCCATGGCCAGATACAGGCCCCGTAGGCGCAGCGACGGGATACCAACCACCATGCCAAGACCGGCAGTGATCAGGCCGGCCAGCGGGATGCAGAAGATGAAGTTGAGCCCGGTGCGGGTTGCCAGCCAGGTTGCGCCAAAGGCGCCGATGGCCATAAAGGCCGCATTGCCCAGCGAGATCAGCCCGGTGAAGCCGGTCAGGATATTGAGCCCCAGGGCCGCGATGACAAAGATGCCGATGCGGTTAACCACGTCCAGCAGATAGGATGAGGCATAGAGAGGCATGGTCAACAGGCATGCCAGAAAGGCAATCGATGCCCAACGCTCGGCAGTGGATTTAAACAGGGCCATATCTGCGCGTATTTGCGGCGGCAAGGTATTCATCACATCCTCTCGATCCGTTTCGAGCCGAGCAGGCCGGACGGATGAAACATCAGGATCAATACCAGGGCGATATAGGGCGCCACCTCTTTGACACCGCCGCCAACCAGTGGAAACTCGTCATCCAAGCCACCCAATTCGTCACCCACGCAGTCATCGACGTCTGGACCGGCACGCAGACCGGCGGCAACAACCCCGTGGGACTCTATACCCGCACCAGCGGCCACGATCCCCTCGCGGTGCTGACCATCGAAGCCGCGCCGTGAGCAAATGCAGCGCGCCATCGGAAAACACCATGCGCTGACCTCCCCATCGAGATCGCCCACAGCCCCCACAAGCAACTCTAGCGAAGAAGGAAAAAGCTCACAATAGAAATCAATCATCCTGCGACGATATGCTTCATTCAACAAGCCTCGCAATATTCGAGGCAGGGCTTTTTTTACTTGTGATGTATTGTAGTGTTTTTTATCGGGTGATTCATACTTGATATCTCGCCTTGCCAAGTCATCATGAATTACCACTATTAACTTGGACCGCTTAGGGTAGAAGTTGCACTCCACTGCAGTGATTACGTATGGGGCAGCTTTTCGACTTCGTTCTATAACGTCCGCAAGGAAATTGAACAAACAGGCTTGCTTAAATTTGCCATTTTCTAAGTGCCAGGTACGATACAGCTCTACTTCCTTAAACATTTCTGCCAATACTTCGGGCATCGCTTTTATAATTTGCGATTTCTTATAGTACCCATTCAGTTCCCGCGCGACTACATGCCCGGTTAATAAATCAGAAATCGCAATTGTCCAGTTGCATCGCCCTATGTTAATATTGCATTCTCTAGCGCCAATACACCCTAATGCGACAGCTTGAGTGTTTTTCTTTAAGGTGTTCTCAAG